>Ga0268298_10000654_pt1 | contig 44047 bp, 46 predicted proteins | sample WWTPWeurt_MetaG_FD_194462 | JGI IMG/M metagenome (GOLD analysis project Ga0268298, IMG submission 194462) | Activated sludge microbial communities from WWTP in Nijmegen, Gelderland, Netherland - WWTP Weurt | ecosystem: Engineered > WWTP > Aerobic digester > Activated sludge | place...
AGTGTCCCCAGCACCGCGGCAGCACCGCACATGTCGAATTTCATTTCGTCCATCTCGGCTGCCGGTTTAAGGGAGATGCCGCCGGTGTCGAAAGTCACACCTTTGCCGACCAAGATGACCGGCTTGTCGGCTGTCTTGCCCCCCCGATAGCTCAGAATGATGAGCTTGGGAGGCTGGTGCGAGCCCCGCGCGACCGCGAGCAGAGAGTTCATGCCCAAGGTCTCCATTTCCGCCGCGTCCAGGACCTCGCAGGCCAGTCCGTGCTCTTTTGCCAGAGTGCTGGCCTGATCGGCGAGCCAAGTCGGGTGACAGACGTTGGGCGGGGTATTCCCCAGATTGCGGGCGAGGAAGCAGCCCTCAGCGATCGCAAGCCCCTGGGCGAGGGCCTCCTCGGCCCGGTTCAACTCGTTGCGCCGCTCTACTGCCAGAGTGAGTTTGCGGAGCGGCCGGCGAACTTCGTCCTTGCGGCTCTTGTAATGATCAAAGCGGTAAGTCGTCTCCAGGGCGGCAAGGGTGGATTGGCGCACGCGCCACGCAATGCTGCGCTTCTTGACGGCGATTTCGGTGAGGAACAAGGATGCGTCGAATGCCCCGGTCTCATTCAGCGTCTTGACGGCGGTCCGCACGGCGGCAGCGAATTCCTTTTCGCGGAATTCCTTCTCCTTGCCCAAGCCGACGAGGAGTACCCGATCGCAGAGGGTTCCCGGAACATTGTGCAGGAGGAGGGTGGATCCTGCCTTGCCTTCCATGTCACCCCGGCGCAGGAGGTCGGACAGGAAACCGCTGGCGGCCTTATCGAGCAGTTCGGCTGGCAGGGTGAGTTTTCGCGGCTCGAAGACGCCGACGACGACACAGGCGCTGCGCTGCTTTTCCGGGCTCCCGCTTTTTATGCTAAATTCCACTTGCCGCTCCTGATGACGCAAATTCAAGTAATCAGGGGATTATCCCCGTATTTTTTCAGTTTCGTCAAAGCATGATATTCGAGCGCGCCGCCCGGCGCGAATTCGCCCAGGCGGCGGCTGGCATCAGTGTTGTGCTGCTGGCCATCCTGACGTCTACCCAGCTGATCCGTCTGCTCAACGATGCGGCTGGAGGGCGTATTGCTCCGGAGGCGGTATTGGCGCTTCTCGGCTTTTCTGCGCTCAATTTTCTTCCCATTCTTCTGTCGCTGACGCTTTTTGTCGCAGTTTTGCTCAGTTTGTCCCGGGCTTACCGGGATTCTGAAATGGCGGTGTGGCAGTCCTGCGGGCTCCCGTTAACCGCCTGGTTGCGACCGGTGCTGAAATTCGGCTTCCCGATAATCCTGGTGATCGCGCTGCTCTCGGCCGTGCTTTCGCCCTGGGCTAGCCTGATGAGCGCCGAGTACAAGAACAAGCTTGCCAGTCGCAACGATGCCACGAGCCGGGTGACCCCCGGGGCTTTCCGTGAAACCGGGCAGGGGCAACGCGTGGTGTTCGTCGAGGCCATGGCCGACGATGTGAGCCGCGTCAGAAATGTATTCGTCGCCGCGGTGGAGAACGGCAAGCTCGGAGTGGTCATGGCGGCCACCGGCCACCAGGAATTCATGGAGAATGGCGATCGATTCATGGTGCTTGAAAACGGGCGCCGCTATGAAGTCGAACCGGGAACCCCGGAATTCAAGATCATGGATTTCGAGCGTTATGGATTCCGGACTGAAGATTCCGCGACCAAGCCGGCGGATCTCCTTCCAAGCCGTCAGCCGCTCTGGGACCTGTTGTTCGACGACCGTAGATCGGCCCGGGGAGAACTGGTGTGGCGCATTGGGGTACCGCTCTCCGCGCTCATTCTGGCGCTGATGGCGGTTCCTCTGTCCTATGTCAATCCGCGCGCAGGAAGATCGGCCAACATGCTGATCGCGATCCTGATCTACGCCATCTATAGCAACCTTCTCTCGGCCAGCCAGACCTGGGTCGCCCACGGCAAATTGTCTTTTTGGCTCGGCGTCTGGGCCGTCCATGGGCTGATGCTCCTGCCGGTCGCCTTTATGTTCTATCGGCGGATCAACCTGCGTCTTCCCCGGCTGGGAAGGCGATAGCCATGGGCCTCAAGCTTTATCAGCGGTACCTAATGCGGGAAACCTTCGCGGCGATCCTGCTGGTCCTGATGGCCTTTCTCGTACTTTTCAGCTTTTTCGACTTGATGAACGAATTGCAGAGCGTGGGAAAAGGCGGGTATCAATTTGGCCATGCCCTGATTTTCATCACTCTGAGCCTGCCAGGGCGCATCTATGAATTGATCCCCATCGCCGCGTTGATCGGGACGCTCTACGCCCTCTCGACCCTGGCCCGCCACTCGGAGATAACGGTATTGCGGGCCTCAGGCCTGGCGACCCGCGATCTCTTGCTGACGCTCTTCCGGATTGCCGGGATACTCGCCGCAATTTCTCTGGTCGTGGGCGAGGGGGTCATGCCCTTCTCGGAGAAATCGGCCCAGGAATTACGGGCGCGGGCCATCAAGAACGTCATTGCGAACCAGGGGTTCCGGACTGGGCTCTGGGTCAAGGATGGGAGAAACTTCATCAATATAGCCACGGCAACTCCGGATGCCCGGCTTCTCGGCGTGCGCATTTACAGCTTTGGCGAAGATTCGGCCCTGCAATCGGTTACCGAGGCGCGCGAGGGGAACTTTCAAGATCCGGACCGCTGGGTTCTGAGCGAAGTTGTCGCGACCCGCCTGGTCGGCGACAAAGCCACGGTCGAGCGACAGGACAGTCTGCTGTGGCAGTCGGCGATTACGCCGGACTTGCTGTCGGTCCTCATGGTAGCGCCGGAAAGAATGTCCCTTTATGGCTTGCAGCACTACACGCGCCACTTGGCCGAAAATCGTCAGAAGACCGAACGCTACGACATCGCCTTCTGGAAGAAGCTGATCTACCCGCTCGCCTCACTGGTCATGGTCGCCCTGGCGCTGCCCTTTGCCTATTCCCACAATCGCGTGGGCGGGGTGAGCCTCAAGATCTTCGCCGGAGTGATGATCGGCATACTGTTCCACATGCTCAATGGCCTGTTTTCCAGCCTGGGGGTCATCAATGCATGGCCGGCTTTCGCCAGCGCCGCGACGCCCTCGGCCATCTTCCTGGTTGCCGCCATGGGCATGCTTTGGTGGGTGGAGCGACGCTGACGCGTGGTCAGCGTCGGGGCTCTAAAACGATTCTCGTCCCGGCAATTCGGTCGTGGAGAAACTGGCGCTCCGAGTCGACGAGAGCCCAGAGGAATCCGGCGCCAAGCAGCGCGGTGCTGAGCCAGGCGGCCATATAGCGCAGGATTGCCTGCAAAGGGCGCAGAGGAGCTCCATCTGCGCCGACGATGCGCAATCTCCAGGTTTTCATCGCAAGCGTCTGGCCGCCATTCACCCAGAACCAGACGAAATAGAGCAGAAGCAGCAGGAAAAGGTGGACCCAGAGCAGTTTGGCTAGCGCGGCTTGGGCAAAAGCCGCCAGAACGATTTGCGGAATCAGGAAGCCCACCAGCAAAATGCCGAAGACGACAAGGCCTTCGTAAAGAAGACTGGAGAAAAGCCGGGCGAAACCCGGACGCTCTAGGACCGCCATCAGGGTTTTGCTGGAGCGGGGGCGGCGGGTTCGCTCGAAGCGGGGCTCTCGGGTGCCTGGGATTTCGGGCGTTCCCGCTCCTTGCGAACCTGCGCTCTTTCCTCTTCAGTGAGGCTGCTATAAGTTTCCCACTTCTGCTTCACGGCCTTCTTCTGTTCAGCGGGAAGCTGGTTGAACTCTTTGTAGCTGTCGCGGACCTTGCCGCGCTGCTCGGGCGTCAGGAGCGCCCATTCCCGCATGCGGTCGTGTACCCTGCGCTGCTCATCCGGGTTCAGCGAGGGATAGCGCTCGGCTATGACCAGCCATTTTTTCCGTCGGACATTTTCCAGGTTGTCCCACTCCGTTGCCAGGGGTGCCAATACGACACGCTGGTCCAGTGTGAGTTTGGACCAGGTGGGCTGGGGAGGGGTGCCGATGACCGCTGTGGTTGGAAGATCGGCGTGCGCCTGAGCTGCCAGAAGAAAGGCGGTAAGCGCTATTCCTCCGGCGAGTCTTTTAACCATTCGAAGAAATCATTGTCCAGGAAGGCCTCGGGCGGCAATTCGTCAGCCAGCAGCGCGCTGTCCACGTCGCCGATTTCGGTGACGTATTGGTGGCTGTGCCAATAAAACGCAATCCACATACCCAAAAGAAGCGCCGAAATCGAAAGAATATTCCGTAGATAGCGGTGGCTGCTCCCGAAACGCAGCGTCCAACCCGAGCCCGCACCGGTACTCAACGCAAGTTGTGCTTGCGAGAGTTTTTGGCGCTCCAAGGCCTGATGCCTCGCAGCCTCGAGTCGGCGGCTGGCGGCTGGCGGGATTTCCTGCAATCCCTGGTTGAGTGCCAGTCCGACACGCCTGGCAAATTGCTCTGATTTCATAGTTTTATCCCTCTCGCCGAGAGTGCTGCGGCGAGCGCATGGGTGGCCCGGGAGCAATGCGTCTTCACGCTTCCTTCCGAGCAACCCATGGCCGCAGCCGTTTCGGCCACATCCATGTCTTCCCAGTAACGCATGAGAAACGCTTCCCGTTGACGCGTAGGTAATTTTGCCACTTCTTCCTCGATTGCCGCTACCGTTCTGGATTGCAGCAGTTGCGCTTCAGGTGATACAGCAAGGCCGGACCCATCCTCTGCAGCGATGGATTCCAGGGGGTCATGATCCTCGTCGTCATCCGAATTGAAGGCGGAGAGCACGGTGGTCCACAGCGATCGGACCTTGCTGCGGCGGAAGTAATCACGGATGGTGTTCTGCAGGATGCGCTGGAACAACATCGGAAACTCGTTTTCAGGACGGTCGCCATATTTTTCGGCAAGCTTGAGCATGCTGTCCTGGACGACGTCAAGGGCAACTTCTTCGTCGCGCACGGCGAACATGGCCTGCTTGAAAGCACGGCGCTCTACGGATTCGAGAAAATGGGAAAGTTGGTTGGGTGAGGCCAGGTGGTCTCTCCTCGGCGGAAAGCCTTGAAAACCTTATGGTTATTGTGCGAGTACCTTGACCGGAAATGGCTGCTCGATTAAGGTTATATGTTTTTCGGGCAACAGCTTTATTGGGCAAATAATGATGATCAGTGGTGCGGAAATTGTAATCAGGTGCCTCCAGGAAGAAAAGGTCGATTATGTCTTCGGCTATCCCGGCGGTTCCGTGCTTCATATCTACGATGCCCTCTTCAAGCAGGAGCAGGTGAAGCATATCCTTGTTCGCCACGAACAGGCTGCGGTCCATGCAGCGGATGCTTATTCCCGCTCATCTCAAAAGATCGGGGTCGCCCTGGTGACCTCCGGGCCTGGAGTCACCAATACCGTCACCGGCATTGCCACTGCGTATATGGATTCGGTCCCCCTGGTGGTCATCACCGGACAGGTGCCGACCGCCTACATCGGCCAGGACGCCTTCCAGGAGTGCGACACCGTTGGGATCACCCGGCCGTGCGTCAAGCACAATTTCCTGGTGAAGGACGTCAAGGACCTGGCCGTGACCATCAAGAAGGCATTCCATATCGCGGCGACGGGAAGACCCGGCCCGGTGGTGGTCGATATCCCCAAGGACGTCACCGCCCAGATGTGCGAATTCGACTATCCCAAGACCATCCAGATGCGGTCCTACAACCCGGTGGTCAAGGGGCATCTGGGACAGATCAAGAAGGCTGTTCAACTGCTGGCCGAAGCCAAGCGGCCGATCATCTATACCGGTGGGGGCGTGATTCTGTCGGATGCCGCCGAGAAACTCACGGAACTGGCGCACCGCCTGAAGTTTCCGGTGACCAACACCCTCATGGGCTTGGGCGGCTATCCCGCTACGGACCGACAATTCGTCGGCATGCTGGGGATGCACGGTACCTTCGAGGCCAATATGGCCATGCATTACGCCGACGTGATCCTTGCCGTGGGAGCCCGCTTCGATGATCGCGTGATCGGCAATCCTGGGCATTTTGGCGAAGAGCCGCGCCGCATCATCCACATCGACATCGATCCTTCGTCCATTTCCAAGCGCGTCCGCGTCGATGTGCCCATCGTCGGGAATGTGCCCGACGTCATCGACGAAATCCTCAAACTGATGGATGGCGGTTTCAAGGCCGATCCGGGAGTGGCGGACTGGTGGAAGCAGATCGAGGAATGGCGCGGACGGGATTGCCTGCGCTACAAGCAGGACAAGCTGATCATGCCCCACTACGTGATCGAAAAGCTTTACGAAGTGACTGGCGGCGATGCCTACGTCACCTCCGACGTCGGTCAGCATCAGATGTTCGCCGCCCAGTATTACAAGTTCAACAAACCCCGTCGCTGGATCAATTCCGGTGGTCTGGGCACCATGGGGGTGGGGCTGCCCTATGCCATGGGGGTTCTGTTCGCCAACCCGGGGGCACAGGTGGCTTGCGTCACCGGCGAAGCGTCGATTCAGATGTGCATCCAGGAACTGTCGACTTGCAAACAGTTCGAGTTGCCGATCAAGATCATCAACCTCAATAACGGCTATCTGGGCATGGTGCGCCAGTGGCAGGAGATGTTCTATTCCAGCCGCTATTCCGAATCCTACGTCACGTCGCTGCCCGACTTCGTCAAGCTGGCCGAATCCTACGGCCATGTCGGTATGAAGATCGAGCGGCCGGAGGATGTCGAGCCAGCCCTGAAGAAGGCCTTCACCGAGCACAAGAACGACCTGGTCTTCATGGACTTCATCGTCGATCCAGCCGCCAACGTCTTTCCCATGGTGGCGGCCGGCAAGGGCCTGACCGAAATGATTCTGGCAGAAGACCTGTGATCGGGGAGCACGACACCATGCGACACATCATTTCCATTCTGATCGAAAACGAAGCCGGCGCCCTGTCCCGGGTAGCCGGGCTGTTCTCCGCCCGCGGCTACAATATCGAATCCCTCACCGTGGCGCCCACGGAAGATCCCTCCCTCTCGCGGATGACCATCCTGACCCGGGGATCCGACGAGGTGCTGGAGCAGATCACCAAACAGTTGAACAAACTGGTCGATGTGGTCAAGGTCGTCGATCTATCGGAAGCCGCCCACGTGGAGCGTGAACTCATGCTCATCAAGGTCCGCGCGACGGGTAAGGACCGCGAGGAGATGAAGCGCATGGCCGACATCTTCCGCGGCCGCATCATCGACGTGACAGAATCGACCTATGTGGTCGAACTCACGGGGGCCAGTTCCAAGTTGGATTCCTTCATCGCCGCCCTCGATGGCGGCCTGATTCTGGAAACCGTCCGTACCGGTGTCTGCGGTATCGGCCGCGGCGATCGCATCCTCAAGGTTTAGTCGGGCGAGGCGGGAGCTGAGGGGCATGCCCCTCGATCGTTCCTGCGCCTCACCCCGACGCATCATCATTCGACGAAAGGAAAACCCATGAAAGTTTATTACGACAAGGACGCCGACCTTTCCCTGATCAAGGGCAAAAAGGTCACCATCGTCGGTTACGGCTCCCAGGGACACGCCCATGCCCAGAACCTGAAGGATTCCGGGGTCAAGGTCACCGTGGGCCTGCGCAAGGACGGTGCATCCTGGGCCAAGGCGGAAAAGGCCGGCCATAAGGTCGAAGAGATTGCCAAGGCAGTGAAGGGCGCCGACGTGGTCATGATTCTGCTCCCCGACGAGCAGCAGCCCTCGGTCTATTACCAGCATGTCGAGCCCAATCTCAAGAAGGGCGCCGCCCTCGCTTTCGCCCACGGCTTCAATATCCACTACAACCAGATCGTTCCGCGGGAAGACGTGGATGTGATCATGGTGGCCCCCAAGGGTCCCGGTCATACCGTCCGTTCCGAATATCTCAAGGGGGGCGGCGTGCCGTCCCTGATCGCTGTCTTCCAGGACAAGACCGGCAAGGCCAAGGACGTTGCCCTCTCTTACGCAGCGGCGAACGGCGGCACCAAGGGCGGTGTGATCGAAACCAATTTCCGCGAAGAGACCGAGACCGATCTTTTCGGCGAGCAAACGGTTCTTTGCGGTGGGGCTGTAGAGCTGGTCAAGATGGGGTTCGAGACGCTGGTCGAAGCCGGTTATGCGCCGGAAATGGCCTACTTCGAGTGCCTGCACGAGCTCAAGCTGATCGTGGACCTCATGTACGAGGGCGGAATCGCCAACATGAATTACTCCATCTCGAACAATGCGGAGTATGGCGAGTATGTGACGGGCCCGGAAGTGATCAACGAGCAATCGCGGGCTGCGATGCGCAATGCCCTGAAGCGGATCCAGGAGGGCGATTACGCCAAGATGTTCATCCAGGAAGGTAAGACCAACTATCCCGCGATGACGGCCCGTCGCCGCCTTACCGCAGCGCATCCCATCGAGCAGGTGGGCGCCAAGCTGCGCGACATGATGCCTTGGATCAAGAAGAATAAGCTCGTTGACCAGTCCAAGAACTAAGGACTTGGTGAGGGCTCGGTAGAGCGTCGTTGCTCGCGCTTGCCGTACTGAAGTACTGTCTGCGCGCTCGCGCCTAGCGCTACCTTCGCTTTGGGCGGTGTCCGTTTCTGACCCGCCCAAAGTCTTGAATGGGGTATCAATGAACTATCCGCATCCAATTCTTGCCCGCGAGGGCTGGCCTTTCATCGCGGGCTCGCTGATCCTGGCGCTCGCCGCGTCCTACGCCGGATTGTGGTCCCTGCCGTTGTGGATCATCTTCGTGTTCTGCGTTCAGTTTTTTCGCGATCCGGGTCGGGTCATCGCCGGCAATGGAGCAAAAAGCGTGGTGGCTCCGGCCGATGGGCGGGTGATTGTCGTCGAGGAGACCGAAGACCCCTACCTGAAGCGTCGGGCGCTGAAAGTCAGCGTATTCATGAACGTCTTCAACGTTCATTCCAACCGGGCTCCCGTCGATAGCACCGTCGTCCAGAAATGGTACAACCCGGGTAGCTTCCTGAACGCCGCCTGGGCCAAGGCATCGACTGAGAACGAGCGTTGCGCTCTCCATCTGAAGACCCAGGACGGACGGGATGTGACCTGCGTCCAGATCGCCGGACTGGTGGCGCGCCGTATCCTGAATTATGTCGATTCGGGCAAGACCTTGGCCCGGGGTGAGCGCTACGGATTCATTCGCTTCGGTTCCCGGGTCGATCTTTATTTGCCGCTCGATACTCGGGTGAAAGTGACGATCGGCGAAAAAGTGTATGCTTCGACCACCCTGTTGGCGGAACTCTCCTAGGCGATGACCGAACTCAAACCGCGAAAAGCCCTGTTCAATCCGGAGCTCCGGCGCCGCGGCATCTACATCGTCCCCAATCTGTTTACCACCGCTGCGTTGTTCTGCGGCTTTTTCGCCATCGTTCAGGCAATGCAGGGGGATTTCGAACGGGGGGCGATCGCCATCTTCATCGCCATGGTCTTCGACGGCCTCGATGGCCGGGTCGCCCGTCTGACCCACACCCAGTCCGCCTTCGGTGCCGAATACGATTCGCTCTCCGATATGGTCAGCTTTGGGGCGGCCCCGGCTTTGGTGGTTTACGAGTGGGCCTTGAAGGATATGGGGCGTCTGGGGTGGATCGCTGCCTTCATCTACTGTGCCGGCGCTGCGCTTCGCCTTGCGCGGTTCAACACGAACCTGGAAGTGACCGACAAGCGCTTTTTCCAGGGGCTTCCTTCTCCGGCGGCAGCGTCCCTGGTGGCGGGCCTGGTGTGGGTGATGATCGACCATGGATTCTCAGGACAGGACGTCCGTTGGCTGGCCTGTGTCCTGACCCTCTTCGCCGGGGTGACCATGGTGTCCAATTTCCGCTACTACAGTTTCAAGACCATCAATCTCAAGAAGAGCGTGCCGTTTTTTGCGGTGGCGGCCATTGCGCTGGGCTTCGCCCTGGTCTCCCTGAGCCCGGGGATGACCCTGTTCGTCTTCTTCGTCCTCTACGGATTGTCGGGCTACGTCCTGGCCATTCTTGGTCTGGTGCGCCGCCGACCGGCGGCCTGATCCGGTTTCCCCTGACTGCGCCCCACCACGCCCCTGGCGGTTCCTGGTGCCTGGGGTAAAATCGCTGTCCCGCGGCAGCCGATTTCTGGGTTCTGCGGCCTTTTCGAATGGAGTCAGCCATGAAACAGCCCCTGGTCATTTTCGACACCACCCTGCGCGACGGCGAGCAGAGTCCCGGCGCCTCCATGACCAAGGAAGAAAAGCTGCGGGTGGCGCGACAGCTCGAAAAGATGCGGGTGGATGTCATCGAAGCGGGCTTCGCTGCGGCGTCTCCCGGCGATTTCGATGCAATCCAGGCCATTGCCGGGGCGATCAAGGATTCCACCGTTTGCTCCCTGGCCAGGGCCAATGAGAGCGACATCCGGAGGGCCGGCGAAGCAATCAGGCTCGCCAAGTCGGGTCGCATCCATACCTTTATCGCCACCAGCCCCATCCACATGGAGAAAAAGCTGCGTATGGCTCCCGACCAAGTGGTCGAGCAGGCCGTCAAGGCTATCGCCTGGTCGCGCGAATACACCGACAACATCGAGTTTTCCGCCGAGGATGCCGGTCGCTCCGAACTGGATTTTCTCTGCCGCATCTTCGATGCCGTCATCCAGGCCGGCGCGACCACCATCAACGTTCCGGATACCGTCGGCTACAACATTCCCTTCCAATTTGCCGAGACCTTGCGCAAGGTTATCGAACGGGTGCCCAATTCCGACAAGGTCATCTGGTCGGTGCATTGCCATAACGATCTCGGCTTGGCCGTGGCCAACTCGCTCGCTGCCGTGTTGTCGGGTGCCAGGCAGGTGGAATGTACGGTCAATGGCCTCGGGGAGCGGGCAGGCAATGCATCTCTCGAAGAGGTTGTGATGGCGGTACGAACCCGGGCCGACATCTTTCCGGTGGAAACCCGGATCGATACGACCCAGATCGTGCCAGCTTCCAAGTTGGTATCGCAGATTACCGGCTATCCGGTGCAGCCCAACAAGGCCGTGGTGGGCGCCAACGCGTTTGCCCACGAATCGGGCATTCATCAGGATGGCGTGCTCAAGCACCGGGAGACCTACGAGATCATGCGCGCCCAGGATGTAGGCTGGACCCAGAACAAGCTGGTCCTCGGCAAGCATTCCGGTCGCAACGCCTTCAAGACCCGCCTTTCCGAACTGGGCATCGAACTCGACAGCGATGAAGCCCTCAATGCCGCCTTCGCCCGCTTCAAGGAACTGGCCGACAAGAAGCACGAAATCTTCGACGAAGATCTCCATGCCCTGGTTTCCGACGAAGTGGTCACCCCCGACCAGGAACACTACAAGCTGGTCTATTCCCACGTCTGCTCGGAAACCGGCGAAATGCCCCACGCCCAGGTCATTCTCAACGTCGGCGGGGTCGAGAAGCGCGGCGAAGCCGACGGTGGCGGGCCGGTGGATGCGACCTTCAAGGCGATCGAAAGCATCGTCGGCAGCGGTGCCGAACTGCTCCTTTACTCGGTCAACGCCATCACCACGGGAACGGATGCTCAGGGAGAGGTCACCACGCGGCTGTCCAAGGGAGAGCGCATCGTCAATGGAAGTGGGGCCGATACCGATATCGTCATCGCTTCGGCGCGCTCCTACCTGAATGCCCTCAGCCGGCTCCATTCAAGCCTCGAAAAGGTCAAGGCTCAGGGCGACGTCTGAGGCTCGAGTGCGACGGGCCGAGTCTCTGGGCAGGGCTCGGCTAGGGTGCCGGGCGGGCTTGCCCAATTAGCCGGCGGAGTGCGTCGATGCGGGCGGGCGGGCCGGAAACGAAGCGCTGCGGATGTTCCGCGGAAAAAGTCCCGGCAATGCGCGGGTGGGGCCGTAGAAACCAGATACCACTGTCGCCACGCTTGTAGCGTAGGTCACTGCTGCTGCGTGGGGCGTCGACGGAAGCTGCCGGGATCAGGACGACCGTTGTCCCCGAGGGACCTTTCAAGACTTCGCTCACTCGCACGACTCCCAGATCGACTCGATGGCCATCGACGGTCAGCGGGGATTGACCCAGCCACTCGCCGACGACGATGAGCTCGGACTGACGAATCAATTCGTCGTCGCTCATCTGAACAAACATGGCGCGTCCCGTCGCAGGGATAAGAAATATGAGGAGCAGAAGCAATAACTCCGCCCGGCGGACGCCACGGCCTAAGGCGGTGGCGATCTGCGGGGCGGAGCGGGATGGGCTCGAAAGCACCGGGAGCCCGATTCCGGGATCAGGCCTTCCGGCGCTTGCTCAGGCCGAGTCCAATCAGCGAGAGACCGAGGAGGGCCAGGACCGGAGGCTCGGGAACCTCAACCACGACCGGGTCACCGTAGATGAACCGGGCGCCGGCGATGTCGTCGGCCTGGGGGCCGCTGAACGCTTCGGTATAGAAGGGGTTCATCAGGGAACCCGGAACGGCAGTATGGTCAAGGCCGATGGCGTGGCCAATTTCGTGGGCGAGCACCTGGAAGATGGAGAAGCCCGCTCCGGCGAAGTCCAGATCCCAGGTTTCGGCGGTGTCGAAGTGGATATCGCCGGCAGCCGTCAAGCCATTGACCGGCGGATAGAAACCGTGGGCCAGGGTGCCGAAGACGCCGTCAAAGGCATGGCCGCCGAGGCGGATGTCACCGGATGCGGTGGGAGCGTTGAACGCTGCGCCGTCGTCGGCAACCTGGACGAAGGTGATGTTGGCGACGGCGGTCCAGGCGGCAAAGGCGTTGGTAACCTGGGTCAGATAACCGGCGGGCATGAAGTCGGCGAAGGAGGTGATGGTGCAACCGACGAATTCGGCGCCACAGCTGGTGCCGGTGTCCATCAGGCTCCAGGTGACGGTGGCGCCGGTGCCGAAGGCGGCTGGACCCCACTTGCCGGGGACGGTGGGGCCGAGCACGAAGGCAGAGGCGGAGAGTGGGGCGGCAAGTGCGCCGGCGAGGGCGAGGGATGCGATGAGGCGGCTTTTCACGGTGTACTCCTGGTTGGGTCTAAATCAGTAGCTCGGGGTCATGGGAAATCCCCAGGCTGGAAACCCCCGTGTACGCAAGTGGCATGCCATGGCAAGTATATGCTCAGGAGATGGGCTCAACGACTTGAATACAAATGGTTATTCAAAATGTGTCAGCGCGGGGCCGGAATACGCGGTTCGCCGAGTGTAAAGAAAATCGACACCGTATCGGTCAGCGAGGCTCGGGGGGCGTCGAGGGCTCTCTGGCGCGGGTCGAGCGGACGAACAGGATGCTGAGCGCAAAAAGGGCGAAGCTGAGGCCGGTTTCAGCGATGGCGAGGAGGCGCGCAACACCGTGGTCTCCGGTCGCCCGAACGAGGCCTTCGGCGAAGTAGAGGAGAATGAACAAGCTGAGCCATTTGTACGTATAGCGGCGGCCGCGCAGGACGCCGAACAGGGGTGCGAGCAGGAGCGCAGCCTTGAGCACGAGCCATGAGCCCCCCGGGCGCAGCGGTGCCAGCCACAGTTCCCAGGCCAGGCAAAGGAGCGTGAGGGCGATCAGGCAGGTGCTAGCCGCGGTCTGAATACGGGCAGGGGTCAAGGGAGCACCAGTCGACGGGCGATTTCGGCGAGTCGCCTGCCTTGGGCGAAGGCCAAGCGAGATTCGCTTTCGGTGAGGGTCGGATTGCCGCTCGGACCGGCAACATGGCTGGGGCCGTAAGGAGTTCCTCCGGAGGTCGTCGCGGTAACCTCGGGTTCGGTGTAGGGAAGGCCCGCAATCAGCATCCCGTGATGCAGCAAGGGAAGCATCAGGGCGAGCAGGGTCGTTTCGTTGCCGCCATGGGCGCTTCCACTTGAGGTGAAGACGCAGGCCGGTTTTCCGACAAGCGTCCCGTTTTTCCAGGCGGCAAGGGAGCCGTCCCAGAAATGCTTCATCGGAGCAGCCATGGCGCCGAAGCGCGTGGGACTGCCTAGCGCCAGGCCGATACACTCTTCAAGGTCGCGTTCCTCGACGTAGGGAGGGCCGGAATCCGGGATGGCTGGTTCGACCGCTATACAGACCGGCGAGACGCGCGGTACGGTACGCACTCTGGCCTGCAAGCCAGGAACAGAATCGATTCCGTTGGCGACCCTTTCTGCGAGCGCCCGTACGGACCCGCGATGGCTGTAGTAAAGAACTAGGATGTCGTACATGGTGGACTATTATCGTGCCTGAATTGTCATCAACCGCCTTATGGAGGCCGGAGAACCGTGAATACCGTTGCACCGGTCAGTGAAACCCCTGGTTCCGAGGGCTCGTCGGTTGGGTGGATTTCCGGCGGAATCCAGGATTATAGGGTGCTATGAGCCGCCGTTCGGGAGCCTCGAGCGGGCCAGGGCGTGCGCTGATGGAGATCGCGTCGCGCTTCCGCACGGAAAACATGTTTCAAACCAGTGCGGCTCTGGCCTTTACTACGCTGCTGGCGCTGGTTCCGTTGCTCACCCTGGTGGTGTCCCTGGCATCGGTCATCCCCTACTTTGACACCCTCATCGCCCGGGTCGATGTGCTTCTGACCGAGACCTTGTTGCCGACGGGGGCCAGCGGAACGATCGTCAAGCATCTCGGCAGTTTCGCGGGAAAGGCTCGCAAACTGACCATCCCGGGTCTCGCGGTGCTTGGCGTGACGGCCATCCTGCTCCTGATGACCATCGAACGGGCCTTCAATCACGTCTGGCGGGTGAAGCCGCGCCCCCTTCTTGCCCGCGTGAGGCTTTATGCCTTCGTCGTTGCGGTCTGGCCGTTCGTGCTCGGGGCCATCGCGGCGGTCATATCTCTGGCGGTGACGGCATCCCTGGGATTCTTTGCCGAGCCGCCCTGGGTGCGCGTCCTGCTCCTCAAGACGCTGTCCTTGGGCCTGCTGGGACTCTTTTTCGCCTTTCTGTACTACGCGGTTCCCAATGCGTCGGTATCGCGCCGCGCGGCAGCGTTGGGAGGAGTCTTTGCCACCCTGGCCTTTGCCGCCATGCAAAGGGCTTTCGAGGCGTATCTCAGTGGTTTTGCCAGTTTCAAAAATATTTACGGCACTTTTGCGACCGTTCCGGTGTTTCTGGTCTGGCTCCAACTGTCCTGGGCGGTCATCCTGCTGGGAGGATTGATCGCCTCTACAACCTTTCGTCAGGCCGCACGGTGAACATCTCGACGCTGGAGGTCTGCTCGTTGACCTCCATGGCACGATATTCGCGTATTTCGAAATTGCCCGTCTCCACGAGAACGATCAATTTCTGATCGCGGTCGGTCACTGTACCGACGGGGACGATCAGCGCCGGGAGTGGGCGCAGGGGCGGGAGTTTGGGCAGCAGGAGCGCTTCGCGCTTGCCTTGGCGGTCGCTATCGTGGGGGGCGGCGATTTGGGCAGGCATTCCCCGTGGCGATAGCACCTGCAGACCAATTTCGATGTGGGCCGGATTTTCGGAGATCGCCCAGCGGACGATGCAGATGTGCCAAGGACCGTGGTCGGTGTCGATATGGCCCTCGTGAGGGTGCACGGCAACCACGTCGCCGACTCGCAGGCGCTCGGTCGGACCGCTGACATGCATCATGGAGTAGCCATCGGGGCTCTCGTTGATGACCATCCACTCGCTGGTCGTCGGCGGCTGTTCGGGGTGGCGAAGCAATTGCCACAGGCGGTCCAGGCCGTTGCAGAGATCGGCGCGGTACGACTGGCGGCGTCGTGAGAACTTGCGCTTGGCCGGGTGGCCCCAAAGGGCGCACAGGCGTTGAAGCACGCCTTGTCCGGCCGAGGTGCCGGCAAACGGGGGGAGGCCCAACTCGGAAATCGTGGCGCCCCGGCGCAGCGCAGCGAGATGATCGGCGGCGCTCTGGGCAAGAGTATCGCAAGTGAAATAGTAGATTTCCGACTCGGGCGGCGGGGACCTCCGGGTCAAGGCCTGGGCAGGGAGATCCTTGGTTGGATCGATCCAGAATATCGCTTCGCCTGCCGGGGGAGCCTCGATCCGGATATCGACCGCTTTGGCGGAACTGTCGAGGTAGCTCGAAATGAACTCAAGTTCGCGGGAAGTGAACGAAGCAGGCTGAGCCGCAGCAACCAGCATCGTCGAGACGTAGAGTTGGGCAATACGGCGTTCCTCCCCGCCGGCAGCCTGATCCGAAGAACCCAGACGGCGAGAATTGCGGTAGCAGCTGTGTAGCTGCAGCCAGATTCCGGGGGCTGGCGGCGATGCGACAAGGAAACCAATTCCCAGATGCCATGCCAGGCAATGCATGATCCGGCGCAGGGTGATCTGCGGTGAGCGCGGCCGATTCCCCACATCATTGTCTGCCGGCATGGACAGCGTGGCGAGATAGTCTTGGCCAAGTACCTCCAGCAGTTCCTGCAAACTCCTGACAGCTTGCCGCAAGCGCCGGGGGATGGGCAAGGACATTTCATGCAGCCCGGGAAACTGGGCGAGGGTCATGTGTACCGCATGGCTGTACAGCAAATCCAGTACCTTGAGTCGCTGGCTTACCCCCACCTTGGTGCCGCGGAGGCTCTGCAACTGGGCCAGCAGCCCTTCGACATCGTCCAGGCTGGTACGGCCATGGGCCATCGCCAGCCATTCCAGAATGGCCTTGACGTTCTTTTCGGCGAGATCGCGAGAGGGATCGGCGGACATGGCGACGATAGAGGATGAGAACCTAGGAGAATAAACAATTCCGAAGGATTTCTCCATCGGACGAAGGTCAGAGGCCAGAACCGCTCCGCAGGGCCATCCGCTGGCAGGATGGGCAGCGGAGTAAAACGGGGAACGGCTTGTTTTTGTTCGACTAAGCGCTATAATCTAACGTTTTTCCTGAAACGAAAGAAAGAATTTTCATGGTTGTTATCCGTCTTGCCCGTGGCGGCGCCAAGAAGCGTCCCTTCTACAATATGGTCGTGACCGACTCCCGGAACCGCCGCGATGGCCGTTTCGTCGAACGCATCGGGTACTATAACCCCGTCGCCGCCGATCACGAGGAAGGTCTGCGCGTGGCCATGGATCGTCTGACCTACTGGCAACAACAGGGCGCACAACTGTCCCCGACCGCAGCCCGTCTGGTCAAGCAGTACGCTGCCAAGCAGGCTGCTTAAGCCAGTTTGGACTTGTCCGGCAGCGAAATCGTCGTCCTGGGGCGGCTCACCGACCCCTATGGTATTCGCGGCTGGATTCGGGTGCATCCCTACGGTGATGACCCGTTGGCCTGGCGGGCCATGTCGGCCTGGTGGATAGGCAAGGAAGGCGGCCCGTGGCGGGAAGTCGGGCTACAGGGGCTGAAACTGCACGGTGACGGCGTGGTGGCGCTCCTGGATGGAGTGGCCGATCGAACCCGAGCCGAGGCGTTGTCGGGAATGCTGGTGGGAGCGCCCAGGGAGGCGTTGCCGGCTACCGGCGAAGATGAGTATTACTGGGCCGACTTGATCGGCCTGGAAGTGGTGAATGCTGCGGGCGAGCGGCTCGGCCAAGTGGCCGGACTGATCGAAACCGGCGCCAACGACGTGCTGCGGGTCGCTGCGGCGGATGGGACGGAGCGTCTGCTTCCCTTCGTCGAGTCGGTGGTGCTGGCCGTGGAGAAGGAATCCGGAGTCATCCGGGTGGAGTGGGGGAGCGACTGGTGAGTCGCGAGCAGGGACCGGCGCTCCGGTTCGACTGCGTGACACTCTTCCCCGAGATGTTTGCGGCGGTGACTGAGTGCGGGATTACGCGCCGGGCGCTGGAAGAAGGACGCTGGGAGTGGCAGGGCTGGAATCCGCGGGATTTCGCCGAAAACGCCTGGCGTCGGGTGGATGATCGCCCCTTCGGTGGCGGGCCGGGCATGGTGATGCAGGCCGGGCCGCTGGAGAAGGCGATCGTGGCCGCCAAGGCAGCACAGCGGGAGGCAGGGCTGGCGAGGAGCCGGGTCATCTACCTCTCGCCCCAGGGCGCGCCCCTGACCCATGAACGGGTGATGGCGCTGGCGGCTGGGGAAGAAGGCCTGATTTTGCTGTGCGGCCGCTACGAAGGGGTGGACGAGCGTCTGATCGAGCGCTGCGTCGATGAAGAAATTTCGATCGGAGATTTTGTACTTTCCGGTGGCGAGTTGCCGGCGATGGCGTTGATCGACGCCGTCGTCCGCCAGTTGCCGGGGGTGCTGGGCGATGCCGCTTCGGCGGTGGAAGATTCGTTCGTGACGGGCCTCCTGGACTGCCCGCACTACACGAGGCCCGAGGTGTATGAAGGACAAGGGGTGCCGGAGGTGTTGCTCTCCGGTGACCACAAGCGAATTCGTCGCTGGCGACTGAAGCAGTCGCTGGCGCGGACCCGGGAGCGCCGCCCGGATCTGTTGGCGCACCGTGCATTGAGCGCGGAAGAAACGCAACTCCTCACGGAGCTTTCCGGAGAGGAGCAATGCGGTGAGTAGACGTTTATAACTTGAAGGATCTCACATGAACCTGATTCAACAACTGGAACAAGAAGAAATCGCCCGCCTGGGCAAGACCATTCCCGCATTCGCCCCCGGCGACACCGTCGTCGTCCAGGTGAAAGTCAAGGAAGGCAACCGCGAGCGTCTGCAGGCCTACGAAGGCGTCGTCATCGGCAAGCGCAATCGCGGTCTCAACTCCGCCTTTACCGTGCGCAAGATTTCTTCCGGCGAAGGTGTCGAGCGTACTTTTCAGACCTATTCTCCGCTGGTCGCTTCCATCGAAGTGAAGCGCCGCGGCGATGTGCGTCGCGCCAAGCTCTACTTCCTGCGCGACCGCTCCGGCAAGTCTGCCCGCATCAAGGAGAAGCTGGAAGCCAAGAAGGCCGGCTAAGCTGCACTTGGCCGAAGAGAAAGGCGCCCGAGGGCGCCTTTTTTTTTGCCGACAACGATTTAACTCGAATAGACCGGTGGAATACCAAGGCGGCTTATCTTCCGCCGGTAGCCCCGGTAGGCCCTGCTGCCCAGATGAACGATGAAAACTCGGATCGGGTAGGGGCCTCGGGCGAGCGACCGCGCGGTGGTCGCGCCCTTGTCGCCCAAGGTGAAGCGCCGGGTTTCGAAGGCCAGTACATAGTCCCTTATTCCAGGGTCGCTTCTCAGCACTCGGCGCAAAATGAAGGCTTGGCGGACATGCTTGCCGTCGCGAGCGATCAATTGGACGACTTCCGCGAGGACTTCCGGCGCGAGATCGGCCGGCGCGAGTTCGGCGTCCCCTGGCAGCGTGGCGAGTTCTCGGCGGACTCCCTCTTCAAAGTCTGAGCGTTGCTGCCAGCGTTGCCGATAGGAACTGGCCCGATCCGGGTCTGATTCCCGAAAGAAGCGCCAGAGGATCTCGCAAGCGGCCAAAGTCGCGTCTGCGTCGGCAGCCATGACGGCTTCGAGGTCGTCGGCACCCGCTGGGTCTCCTGCCTCGATGCGCAGTCGGCCGCGCAGGAAGCGGGCGGACAGATGTCCAGGGTAATGGGCGAGCAGCAGTTCTGTATCCGCGAGGACGTCTGCCTGGGGATCGATTTCCTGCCGGAGCTGGATGCGCTCCCACTGCTCCTCCTGGGTGCAACACTCCGGCTCGCCAAGCACGGTAAGACGGGCGTGGCATTCTGCGAGTCGCTTGTGCCGGGTCTGCCAGCGCTCGAATACCGCCTCCCGCCACTGGCGATCCAGATCGGCCTCGATCATCGGCAAGGTGTCGCCTAGCCAGCGGGTCGCCGCACTGGTGCGGACCGGCGGGAGCACGGGCAGGGCGGCCTCCGACGTCAACGCAGCCAGGCGGTCGCGCAGGCAGGGATGGGTATCGTGGTGGTCGGTCGTCCTCTGCAAGGCTTGTTCCAAATAGGCTGGCGTAGTTTGCGCCGCACGGGCATCGCGCACCAGGCGAGCCCACAGGCGGCTGCGATCGGCAATGGGGTCGGGATGGTCTGTCACCTGCCGGTCGATTTCCGGCCAGAACCGATCGTGTTCCAAGCGGGCGGCAACATTGACCCGCATGAGCGCTTGGGCGGCCGCAGCGGGGCCGGCAACTTCCCCGGAAAAACGGTCGGCCGCGTATTCGTGCTCGCGGGCGAGAACGAAGGTGTAGGCGTTGAAATAAGGTGCATACCAGCGAAACAGGCGGGCGATGAGGCGCGAACCCCAGTCGTTCCACTGTTCCGAAAGGGCCTGAAGGCGAGCCCAGGCTGAGCGAAGTCGGTAGATGAATCCCCCAAGCCGCCCATGGCAACTGGCGAGATGGCCGTACTCGTGGGCGACTACGGCCAAGGCCTCAGGTTCGTCAAGGGCATGTAGCAGCGGAAGGCCAAGGATGAGGTAGTTCTGCTCCCAGCCGAAGATGCCCAAACGGGGATGCTGGACGATGGCGGCGTTCAATTCGTCGGTCAGCAGGACGACATGGACCCGGGGCCCGCCCACCTGGGCGCGCAGCTCGGCCAGTCGCTCGAACAGGACCGGTGCTTCGGCCTGGGCGAGCTCGCGGCCTGCTGGTCGCGGGAAGCGGGCAAAGAGGAGCGTGAAGGCAGCACGGACCATCGCCCACGCGGGTAGTGCCAGCAGGATCACAAGCTTGCCCAGCTTGGCAAATAAAATCAGCGCTTTGCCGCCGGACGCGATGACAGCCAGCGTAAGGGCGGCAATCCCAAGCAAGGCGAGGGCAGTCAGGCCAATGGCCAGACCGAGGATGAGGAATCCGAGCAAGGCGATGCCGACGACCGCTGCGAGGTAGCGAGACGGCGCGCTGCGGGCACTGTTTTCGAGGCGGGTGATGAGAGAGTCGTAGCGATCGAGGTCCATGGCATCCCCGCGACGAGAGAGGATGCCATTGTACTCGAATATGCCGTATGCGCTGCGGCTAGTGCTCTGATTCCAACGAGGGGCTCAGGCCGTGCGCGTCTTGTCCCGTTCGATCAGGGCGTAGGCGGAGTGATTGTGGATGGACTCGAAATTCTCCGACTCCACCACATAGGCTTCGATGCGGGGGTCGGCGTTGAGGCGGGCAGCAACGTCGCGGACCATGTCTTCGACAAATTTCGGGTTGTCGTAGGCCCGCTCGGTGACGTATTTCTCGTCGGGGCGCTTCAAGAGGCCGAATAGTTCGCAGGAAGCTTCGGCCTCGACCAACTGGACGATGTCCTCGATCCACACGAAATCGCTGGTTCGGGCGGTGACGGTGACGTGGGAACGCTGGTTGTGGGCGCCGTACTCGGAAATCTTCTTGGAACAGGGGCACAGGCTGGTGACGGGCACCACGACCTTGACGCTGGTCGAGATTTCGCCGTGGCGGATCTCGCCGATCAGGGAGACGTCGTAATCCATCAGGCTGGGCACTCCGGAAACCGGGGCCAGCTTGTTGATGAAGTAGGGAAAGTTCATCTCGATCTGGCCGGTCTGGGCTTCGAGCTTTTCCACCATTTCCCGCAGCATTGCCGGAAAGTTTTCCACCGAGATTTCCCGCTCGTGGCTATTGAGAATCTCGACGAAGCGGGACATGTGGGTGCCCTTGAAATTGTGGGGCAACCCGACGGTCATGTTGAACACGGCAATGGTGTGCTGAGTGCCGGCGGATTTGTCCTTGACCCGGACCGGGTGGCGGATGGCCTTGATGCCGACCTTGTCGATGGCAATCTGGCGGGTGTCTGCCGATCCCTGGACATCGGCCATGGGGGCAGGGGCGTGGGGAGCGTTCATGCGGTTCAGTTTCCTCTGGCCTGCCGCGCCGTAATGGCCCGGACGATGCCGTCCTTGTCGAGGCCGAGTTCGGCGAGAAGTTGGCCCTGTTCGCCGTGGTCGATGAAGCGGTCCGGGAGGCCCAAGCGCAAAAGCGGGGTGGAAATCCCCCGTTCGCTCAGGACCCGCGCCACTTCCGATCCGGCACCGCCGATAGCGGCATTTTCTTCGATGCTCACGAGGAGGGAATGGTTCCCCGCCAGTTCGGCGATCAGGTCGGCGTCCAGAGGTTTGACGAAGCGCATATTGACCACGGTGGCGTCGATCGCCTCGCCGGCGGCGAGCGCGGCGGGAACCAGGCTGCCGAAGGCGAGCAGGGCAACGGCCTGTCCCCGCCGGCGAATTTCCGCCTTGCCGATCGGCAGTGTGTCGAAGTTGCGGTCCGGAGGCGCTCCGGTCCCTCCGCCCCGCGGGTAACGCACCGCGCTGGGGCCTTCGTGGGCAAAGGCGGTCGACAGCATGCGGCGGCATTCCGCTTCGTCGGCGGGCGCCATGACGACCATATTGGGGATGCACGCCAAGTAGGAGTAGTCGAAGGTGCCGTGGTGGGTGGGGCCGTCGGCGCCCACCAGCCCGCCGCGGTCGATGGCGAAGACCACTGGCAGGTTCTGCAACGCCACGTCGTGGATGAGCTGGTCGTAGCCCCGCTGCAGGAAGGTCGAGTAGATCGCGAGCACCGGCTTCAAACCCTCGCAGGCGAGCCCGGCGGCGAAGGTCACCGCATGCTGCTCGGCGATGCCGACGTCGTAGTAACGATCCGGGAATTCCTGGGCGAAACGGACCAGTCCAGACCCTTCGCGCATGGCCGGGGTGACCCCCACCAAGCGGGAATCGGCGGCGGCCATGTCGCACAGCCAGTCTCCGAAGACCTGGGTATAGGTGAGCTTGCCGCCGCCCTTGCCGGCGGGAATGCCCTCTACCGGGCAGAACTTGGAAACGCCATGGTAGAGGATGGGGTCGGCCTCGGCGAGCTTGTACCCCTGGCCTTTCTTGGTGATCACATGGAGAAACTTGGGGCCCTTCATCTGCCGGAGGTTTTCCAGGGTGGGGACGAGGGCGCCCAAATCGTGGCCGTCGATGGGGCCGTAGTAATGGAAGCCGAATTCTTCGAACAGCGTCCCCGGGGTGATCATGCCCTTGACGTGCTCTTCGGCGCGGCGGGCGAGTTCCAGCAAGGGAGGCGCGAAGCCCAGCATGTGGCGGGCGCCTTGGCGGGCGGCATTGTAGGTGCGGCCGGACATCAGACGCGTCAGGATAGTGTTGAGCGCCCCGACCGGCGGCGAGATGGACATCTCATTGTCATTCAGGATGACCAGCATGTCGGCGTCGGCGACGCCGGCGTTGTTCAGGGCTTCGAAGGCCATGCCGGCGGACATGGCGCCGTCGCCGATGACTGCCACGGTCTTGCGCGTTTCGCCCTTGTGCTTGGCAGCCAGGGCCATGCCCAGGGCGGCCGAGATCGACGTGGATGAGTGGCCGACGCCGAAGGTGTCGTAAGGACTTTCGGAGCGTTTGGGAAAGCCGGAGACGCCCCCGGCCATTCGCAGCCGGTCCATGCCAGCCCGCCTGCCCGTGAGGACCTTGTGCGCGTAGCACTGATGGCCCACGTCCCAGACCAGGCGGTCTTCAGGGGTGTCGTAGACGGCGTGCAAGGCGATGGTGAGTTCCACCGTCCCCAGGTTGGAGGACAGATGGCCACCGGTCCGCGAGACCGATTCGATCAGGAAGCGGCGCAACTCATCGGCCAATTGCGGCAATTGGCGGCGTTCGAGGCAGCGCAGGGCGGCGGGATGGTCAATGGTGTCGAGAAGGGGAAAAGCGGACATGGTCAGAACTGCCGGTGGCAGATGAAGTCGGCCACTTCCCGCAACCGGGCTGCCCGTTCACCGCAGGGAGCGAGGGCGGCCATCGCGTCCTCGCGCAATTCGCGGGCATAGTCACGGGCGGCGTCGAGGCCCAGGAGGCTGACGTAGGTGGGTTTGTCGGCAGCCTCGTCCTTGCCTGCGGTTTTGCCGAGGGTGGCCGTGCTGGCGGTGCAATCGAGAATGTCGTCCACCACCTGGAAGAGGAGGCCGATGCGCTTGGCAAAACGGTCCAGACCGTCCCGCTCGGCAGGATTCAGAGCTTGGCCGCAAAGCGCGCCAAGGATCACGGCGGCGCGGATCAGCGCCCCCGTTTTCAAGGCGTGCATCAATTCAAGCTGGGGCTGGTCGAGGTCGTGGCCGACCGATTCCAGATCGATGGCCTGGCCACCCGCCATGCCCCGGGATCCCGAGGCGTGCGCGAGAAGAGCGATCATCTCCAATTGACGGGCGGGGTCGGTCAGTCCGTGTCGGGCAAGCAGTTCGAAGGCCAGCGTCTGCAGGCTGTCGCCAACCAGGAGCGCGGTGGCTTCGTCGTACTCCACATGGCAGGTCGGGCGGCCCCGGCGTAGGACGTCGTCGTCCATGCAGGGCAGGTCGTCGTGAACCAGGGAGTAGGCATGGATCAGCTCGACCGCACAGGCCACGACGGAGAGGGTCGCGGTTTCTGCGGCACTCACCTCGCCCGCGGCATGGACGAGGAGGGGACGGACCCGTTTGCCGCCCCCTAGGGTGGCGTAGCGCATGGCCCCGTGGAGCCGGGCCGGAATCCCCGAGGCGGCGGGAAGGCTGGCGGCGAGGCTGGCTTCGACGGACTCCTGGGTGGCGGCCATCCAGGCGGCGAAGGGCAGCCGGGTCAAGAGCCGCCTCCGGAAGGGTCGAAATCCCTCACCGCACCGTCCTCGACGATACGCAGTTGGGCTTCGGCGACATCCAGTTGGCCTTGGCAGTGTTTCATGAGTTCCATGCCCCGGCGGTACGCGGCGATGGACGCCTCAAGTTCGAGGCCGCCGGTTTCCATGCTCTGGACGATGGATTCGAGTTCAGCCAGTGCCGCCTCGAATTTCATGTCGGCGATGGGGGGTTGATCCATGGCGGAGCTTTGCGGGAAACCGCGAAAAATACCCCATGGAGGGGCTTTTGGTCAAATTTTGGGCGGGGTAAAATGACGGGCTTTTTAATCCGTTGGAGGCGTGGAATGACCGATTTGGGCCATTTGTCCCGGTTGGTCCCCGCAGTTTCCCAACTGCCGGTGGACTGGTATTTCGACGAGAGCATCTTCGCGCTGGAGAAGAAACTCATCTTCGATGCCGGCCCCGGTTATGTCGGGCACCAGTTGATGGTTCCCGAAGCAGGAGACTACCGTTCCCTGGATTGGCTCGATCACGGGCGTATCCTCATCAACGGTGGCGACTCCGGTGCCCATCCGGGTACCTGGCTGATGTCCAATGTTTGCCGCCATCGGCAGGCCATCATGCTCCAGGGGGCCGGGCACCTCGACGGGCCTATCGTCTGCCCCATCCACCGCTGGACCTATGACGCTGGCGGACAACTGATCGGCGCCCCCCATTTTCCCAGCAACCCCTGCCTCAATCTGGATAAGGCCCGGCTTGAGAATTGGAACGGGCTCCTCTTCCAGGGACCGCGGTCGGCCAACGCCGATCTGGCGGGCATGCAGGTCGCGCGTTCCCTCGATTTCGCGGGCTACAAGCTCGACCACGTCGAGATGCATACCTGCCACTACAATTGGAAAACCTTCATCGAGGTCTATCTCGAAGACTATCACGTGGTTCCCTACCATCCTGGTCTGGGGAATTTCGTCACCTGCGACGACCTGACCTGGCAGTTCGGGGATTGGTATTCGGTGCAGAAGGTCGGGATCACGTCGCTCAAGAGATCCGGCTCGCCGGTCTATGGCCGCTGGCAGAAAGTGGTCCGGGAGTACTACGGCGACCGCGGTGAAACACCACCGCAGGGGGCCATCTGGCTCACCTACTTTCCGAACATCATGGTGGAGTGGTATCCCCATGTCCTGGTCGTCTCGACCCTGATTCCGGAGGGCGTGGACCGTACCCTGAATGTGGTCGAGTTCTACTACCCCGAGGAGATTGTCGATTTCGAGCGGGATTTCATCGAAGCCGAGCGGGCGGCTTACATGGAGACCGCCATCGAGGACGACGACATCGGCGAACGCATGGATCGTGGCCGGCGGGCGCTGATGAAGGCCGGCAGGAATGAAGTCGGTCCCTACCAGAGTCCCATGGAGGACGGCATGCAGCATTTCCACGAGTTCTATCGTCGAGTGATGACCATCGGTGCCAAGTGAGGGGGGGCGCGCGAGGTGTGGGGCGGCGGGAGGCGGCCGGGTTAGCGGGCTGAACCCGTTTTCCGCGCTGTTCTCTCCACACTGAACGATGCAGTCGCTCTGGATGGTCGTCGCCAGCCTGCTGTTCGCCTGCATGGGCGTCTGCGTCAAGCTGGCCGCCCAGACCCACTCCGCGGTGGAAATCGTCTTTTACCGCAGTTTCATCTCGCTGCTGATCATGGCGGCCTTGATCCGCTTGCGGGGAGGGTCTTTCGCGACGCGACACTGGCGCTGGCAGATCGGGCGCGGCTTGGTCGGTTTTCTGGCCCTGTTCTCGTATTTCTGGGCCATTACGCTCTTGCCGCTGGCGACGGCAGTGACCCTCAACTACACCTCGGCGATCTTCCTCGCCCTTTACCTGGCCTTGGCGGGTTGGCGCCTCAGCGGCGGCATGCTGGCCGCCCTCGGCCTCGGCCTGGCCGGCGTGGTGCTCCTGCTCAGGCCTACCCTGCAAGCGGACCAGTTGGCCGGTGGCCTCATCGGCCTGGGATCCGGGGTGCTCGCCGGAATGGCTTATTTTAGCGTTCGCGAACTGGGCGCCCGAGGAGAACCGGAGACTCGTACCGTTTTCTACTTTTCACTGGTGGCGTCGGTGGGATCGGGGCTTTGGGCGGCCCTCGCGGATTGGCATCGGGTGGATTTCGCCAGCGGACCGCTGTTGGCAGGAGTGGCGGTTTTCGCCACCGCCGCCCAGTTGGCCATGACCCGCGCCTACACGCGCGGCAAGACCCTCCTGGCGGCGGCGCTGGCTTACAGCACGGTCGTCTTCTCCAGCCTGTTCGGTGCCGTGTTCTGGGGCGAAACCCTGCCGCCATCGGCTTGGCTTGCCGTGGCCCTGATCGTCGTTTCGGGAATTGCCGCGACCCACTTTTCCCGCGCCAATCCTGCGGAACAAGACTAGAAAGCGGAGCTAGCCTGGGCTGTCCCGATTGCGCCACGGGTACGCGGCGAATTCGGTCTTTCGCGAGCAATTCGCCAGGAGCCGATGGGCTTGCGCGCGGCGAGTCCCGCCAACTTGACCGCGATCCACCCTGCCCGGGCTTCCCTCGGCGCCCAGCGACCCCTAGACGGCTCGCTCCCGCCAGATGCTGGCATACGAGCTACGGATGAAGTATCCGGGTTAAACTCACCCTAAATGCAAGGAGGAGACCACCATGATCGTCGTCGATCACCAGACCAACCGGGTCAGCGTCAGCGTCTTTGGCGAATTCACCCTGGCGGATTACAAGGAATTCGAGGAAATCGTCAATTACAAGGTCAAGTTCGAGGGACCGGTGGACCTTTACTTCGATCTGCGCGAGATGGCTGGTTTTACGCTTGACGTGGCTTGGGAGGAAGTGCGGTTTTCCCGCGCCCACGCCCACGATTTCAACTGCATCGCCGTGGTCACCGACAGTCAGTGGATGACCTGGAGCGCATGGATTTCCCAGAGTTTCGTCGATGCCGACGTGGAAGTGTTCGACAATGCGGACGAGGCAAAGGCCTGGCTCGATGGAGAGGCTCTCGCGTAGCGACCGGAGGGGCCCATGGTTTTCACGACCCTGGTTGACGCCGCCACTCTGGCGAGCCACCTAGACGATCCGGCTTGGCGCATTGTCGATGTCCGCCACCAGCTTGCCGATCCGCAGGCGGGCGAGCGTGCCTACCGGGAAGGGCATCTTCCCGGCGCTCGATTCCTTCACTGCGACCGCGATCTTTCCGGTCCCCGCGATGGTCGCAACGGTCGTCACCCGCTACCGGATCCCGGGATGTTGGCGGCCAGACTTGCAGCGGCAGGCATAGGGCCCGGTGTGCAGGTCGTGATCTACGATGACAGCCAAGGCATGATCGCCGGGCGCCTGTGGTGGCTATTGCGGGCATTAGGCCACCGGGCGGTGGCTCTTCTCGACGGTGGCCTTGGGGCTTGGCTCGCAGCGGGCGGCCCTTTGGAAACCGTCGTTAGGCCCGTCAATCCGGTGCTCTCCTGGGCTCCCGGGACCGCTTGGCCGGCGGTGGATGCCGCTACGCTACTCGCTCGCCTGGGGCGTCCCGGTGCCCTCATCGTAGACGCTCGCAGTCCGGACCGATTTCGCGGCGAGAACGAGACCCTCGATCCCGTCGCCGGCCACATCCCCGGTGCGGTCAATCGCTTTTTCCGCGACAATCTCGCTGCCGATGGCCGTTTCAAGCCGCCCGAGCGTTTGCGGGCCGAGTGGACGGAGCGGCTCGCCGGCGTCGCCCCCGAGGAGGTTGTCCATCAATGCGGGTCCGGAGTTACGGCCTGCCACAATCTCCTGGCAATGGAAATTGCCGGAATGCCGGGCTCGCAGCTCTACGCCGGCTCCTGGAGCGAATGGTGTGCCGATTCCGGGCGGCCCGTCGCAACCGGTTGCTAAGGGCTTGTCGGACGCAAAATAGGTCGCGTGCAGGCTTGGGCGCTCAGACCGCCGGGTTGCTCGGGATTGCCGAGGTCAGAACTCCGAGATTCGGGTCCGGCGCCAGGGTCGAGTTCGATTGCGCTCAGGCCGGTTCGGCCTGAAGGAAATCCTCTAGAAGCTTGTCGAATTCCTGGAAATGACGCAGCAGGCTGCCGCGGACCTGAATGACGCCTTCGATGGCCTGGACGCCATTGCCGTCTGCGCGATAAACGACGCGAATCGCCTTCAGTTCCTGAGCGATCTCCAGGTGGGCCTGATTGTGGGCCACTTTGTGCTCATGGGGGACGGAATCACCCATCATGGTCAATTCGACGAGATTGTGCTTCAGGGTGACCTCGACGAATGCACGGATCAACTCCTCGATATTGCCCTGGCAAATTTCGCGATGGTCTGCCCGGCACTGGCTGCAGTGACTCAAGACGCCCAGTTGATCGCAGGATCCCTGGATACGGTCAAGCAGTTCGATCATGTAGTCATGATCGCTGTGGATTTTATCGACGGCTTGTTCGGCGAGCATGGCGGGTTTCCGGTCTAATGGGGTGGGACGCCATCATCCGCAATGGCTGGGGAGACCCTAGGGTAGTCAGTGGCATATCCCGTGTCAAGGACAGTTGGGCTCGGAACGTGATCCATTTACGGTTCCGTCGATTTATTCGCCATTTGCGCCAGTGCCCACGCGACATGTTCGCGGACCAGGGGGTCCGGATGATGGCGTCGCGACGCCAGTGCCGTCCGCGCCTCCAGGGTGGCAGGGCCATTTCCTAGGGCCACCGCCAGATTGCGCAGCCAGCGGGGGTAGCCGATGCGCCGGATTGGACTTCCTTCCAGGCGGCGGGCGAAATCACTCGCAGTCCAGGCGAAGAGTTCGACGAGACTCGCAGTATCCAGGCCGCTACGCGGGGCGAAATCCGGGTCGCCCAGGCGGGCGAAGCGATTCCAGGGGCAACAAAGCTGGCAGTCGTCACAGCCGTAGATGCGATTGCCGATCAGCGGACGTAAGGGCTCGGGAATGGAGCCTTGGAGCTCTATGGTCAGGTACGAGATACAACGCCTTGCATCCACCCGGTAGGGGGCGGTGATGGCAGCGGTGGGGCAGGCGTCGAGACAGGCTGTGCAACGGCCGCAATGGTCGGCGACCGGCGGGTCGGGGGGCAGGGGCAGGTCGGTCAAGATATCCCCGAGAAAGCGCCAGGAGCCTTGCCGGGACAGGAGGAGGGTATGCTTTCCCCGCCAGCCGACGCCCGACCGGTCTGCAAATTCGACCTCCATCACCGGGGCGGAATCGGAAAATACCCGATAGCCGTAGGGTCCCACGATGTCCCCGATGGCGGTGGCAAGCCTCTGGAGGCGCTGGCGAACGGTCTTGTGATAATCGCGCCCGAGGGCGTAACGGGAAACGTAAGCCCGCTCGGGATCGGCCAAGGTGGCGAGAGGATCGGCCGCATCCGGGAGATAGTCGAGGGCCGCCGAAATGAGCGTCACGGTTCCCGGAACCAAGGCTGCCGGGTCGCAGCGCAGATCGGCGTGGCGAGCCATATAATCCATGGTGCCGTGGCACCCGGCGGCCAGCCACTCGCGCAAGCGCTTGCCTGCCGCGCCGACTTCCGCCCTGGCGATACCGACGGCGGCAAAGCCAATTTCGCGGCCGCGGGACTTGATATCCCGGGCGAGCGCCGCGTAATCCCCCTTGGAGTCCCGATCTTGCATAACGCCGATGTTACCGCCCTTTTCGACCTTGCCGACGAAGCGGCCACCTGCGGATTGGGGGAGGCCTTGGCTCCGCTGTTGCGTCCTGGAATGGTGGTTTGGCTCCAGGGCGACCTCGGTGCCGGCAAAACGACCCTGGTACGCGCCCTGTTGCGCGGCCTCGGTCACGGCGGATCGGTGAAGAGTCCTACGTATTCCCTGGTTGAAGTTTACGTAATTTCGAGCTTATACTTATATCACTTTGATTTTTATCGCTTCGAGTCGCCAGAGGAATTTCTCGATGCGGGGATGGATGAGTATTTTCGCGATGATTCGGTTTGCTTGGTCGAATGGCCGGAGCGCGCTCAGGGCTGCGTTCCGCCGCCAGACCTGCGCCTCGTCCTCCATCATGCGGGTGTCGGGCGTCGCGTCGAAGCCCTGGGACTTACGGAAAAGGGGGCGGCATGCGTAACCCGTCTGGCTTCTCTGCAACGCGGCGGCGCCTAGGGCGGTTCGCCGGCGCCGCCCTGGTCTTGTCCCTGACGCCGCTGGCCCGGGGTGCGGCAAAGCTCCCCGCCGTCCTGGCCGTGCGCATCTGGCCCGCTGCCGATTACACCCGGGTGACGCTGGAGCACGACGCTCCTTTGAAATTTAACCATTTTCTCGTGGAGAATCCGGATCGCCTGGTGGTCGATATCGAGGGGGTCGAATTCGACAGCGTTCTCGACAGTCTCGCCCGCAAGGTGACGACCGACGACCCCTACATCAAGCTGATTCGGGCGGGGCGCTTCAAGCCTGGAATCGTCCGGGTGGTCATGGAACTCAAGACCAAGGTGGCGCCCCAGGTCTTCGTCTTGAAGCCGGTGGGGGAGTATGGGCATCGTTTGGTCCTTGACGTCTATCCCCTGGAAGCGCCCGATCCGCTCTTGGCCCTGATGGAAGGCAAGCGAGAAGCGGTCGCGCCGTTAAACGAGGAAGCAGCGGTTCCAGCACAGCCGCAGATGCGGGCCGAAACGGTCGAGGCGCCGGAGGTGCAGACGTCGCGCAAGTCGGCAAAGCCGGTCGTGGACCGCCTGGTGACCATCACCCTCGATCCCGGCCACGGGGGAGAGGATCCCGGTGCGGTTGGACGGGGGGGTACCTACGAAAAGGAAGTCACCCTGGAAGTGGCCCGGCGACTCAAGGCGAAGCTCGACGGCGAACCCAGCATGCGGGCCGTTCTGACCCGGGATTCGGACTTCTTCGTTCCGCTTCAGACGCGGGTGCAGAAGGCCCGCAGGGTTCATTCCGACCTCTTCGTCTCGATTCATGCGGACGCCTGGATCAAGCCGGATGCAAAGGGGTCGTCGGTCTTTGTCCTTTCCGAACGGGGGGCGTCGAGTTCGGCAGCCCGCTGGTTGGCTCAAAAGGAAAATGAGGCCGATCTCGTCGGGGGCGTCAATCTGGACGTCAAGGATCCCTTCCTGGCCCGCACCCTGCTGGACCTTTCCCAGACGGCCACCATCAGCGACAGCCTCAAGCTCGGCAGATACGTATTGGGTGAACTGGGCAACATCAATACCCTGCACAAGGCTCAGGTGGAGCAAGCCGGTTTTGCCGTACTCAAGGCGCCGGACATTCCCTCGATCCTGGTCGAGACCGCCTTCATCTCCAATCCGGAGGAGGAGCACCGGCTGAACGACGACCGCTACCAGGACAAACTGGCGGAAGCCATCGTACGCGGAATACGGCTGTATTTCTCCAAACACCCGCCCTTGCCGAAGGCACGGATGGCAGCCCTCGGGTAAATCCGTTCGCGCACGTCAAAAGAGCTCGATTTCGCCCTTCTGGAGCGATTTGGCTGCCAGGGCGCCGCTTTCCACCAATTCTTCGTAAAAGGCCACCTGATTGCGGCCATTGCGCTTGCAGTAGTACAGCGCTTCGTCGGCCCTATCGATGACGTCCGTTGGGGTGTCGGCGCCCTGCAGTCGACTGAAGCCGATACTGACCGTTACTTGGCCGACTTGGGTAAAGACGTGCCGTTCCAAATTTTGGCGGAAACGGTTCAGGGCCTTGCAGGCGTCGTCGGCCTTGGCAGGCTGGAGTACGACGACGAATTCCTCGCCGCCGAAGCGGAACAATTGGTCGTCGAAGCGAAAGCTTCGGCGCAGAATCTGCGACAGGGTGACCAGAACCTCGTCGCCGATCAAGTGACCGTGGTTGTCATTGATGGACTTGAATCGGTCGATGTCGCAAACGGCCAGCCAGTGGGTGGTGGTTTTTCCGCCGCTCCGCCGGCGCGCCTTCAATTTGATCCGGTCATCCGCTGCATCGTCCTGGGCTTTACCCAGAAGTTCGAAAAGATGCTTGTCAAAAGTCTTGCGATTGGCGAGCTGGGTGAGAGTGTCGGTCTCTCCATAGTCCAGCAGTCCGATGTGGTTCCCGAAGTACTCGGTGACAGCCATCAGCAAGACGCGCAGATCCGCGGGAAAATCCTCGGAAACGACGATCTCGATCACATAGACGAGCTGGTTCAGTTGAACCACGGGGAAGGCCAGCCGATTGGCGCCACCGGGAAGCTCTTCCAGACTGACCGACCTTTCCCGGCGGCAACGCGCGAGGAGGGGGTCGTCGTCGATGGGTCGGCAGTAGCGGCGGTCAGGCAGGTAAGCGTTGTGAACGTAGCGGCTGCGAGAATCGAGGCCGGCGCAGGCGAACATCATCGTTCCCCGGCTACTGGCATAACACCGGTAGATCGTGACGGATATCGGGTGAAAGAGGTCGGCCAGCGCATCGATCAGGGCCTCGTTGATCTCGGTGCGATCCCGTTTCGACGAAGTGCGAACGATATGGCTGATCAACTGGAGCATGGCGACCGAGAGCGCTGGCAAGTCCGAAGCAGGTTGAAATCGGAGGGATTATAACTTCGGGTTGGGGTGCTCGCCGACGACTTTCCTAAAGTCCGATGCGGGGTTCTTGCGGTCCGGGTGAGTCGGAAACGCTATAATTTAAGCTTTTTTGGGTTTCGCATGCGGGTCTTTCGCGGCTTCTCGTCCTCGGTATCGGCTCCGACCGTCCTCGCGGTTGGCAATTTCGATGGCGTACACCGAGGGCATGGCGCTCTGATCGAACGTCTGGTGGCCGTGGCGGACCTGCGCAGGTTGACGCCGACAGTGCTGACCTTCGAGCCCCATCCGCGGGAGTTCTTCGCTCCCGACTCGGCGCCGGCGCGGCTGACTACGCTGCGGGAAAAGCTCGAACTGCTGGCCGAGTGCGGTGCGCGTCAAGCGATGGTCTGCCGTTTCGACGCAGACTTTTCAGCCCTCGAGGCCGACGCGTTCATCGAGCGGGTTCTAGTGCAGGGGCTGAAGGTGGCACACTTGGTCATCGGCGACGATTTTCGCTTCGGTCGCGGTCGCCGGGGGGACTTTGCCCTCCTGGAGCGTGCCGGCGCGGATTCGGGCTTCACCGTCGAGGCCATGCCCAGTGTCGTCGTCGATGGTGAGCGGGTTTCCAGCTCTGGCGTACGCGATGCCCTTGGCGCCGGGAACATGGAGCGAGCGGCGCGACTGCTCGGACGGCCCTACATGATCGACGGTCGTGTCGTCCAGGGCGACAAGATCGGGCGTCAACTGGGTTTTCGCACGGCCAACATCCGTATCAAGCACAATCCGCTGCCGATGACCGGCGTGTATTGCGTCGAGGTCAGCGGGTTGGGCGAACGGCCCCTGCCGGGGGTCGCCAACCTGGGCATACGCCCAACCCTGGGGGGCACCCGGCCGCTGCTGGAAATCCACCTTTTCGACTTCGACCGCGACATCTACGGAGCCCACCTGGCGGTGCGTTTCGTTCATAAGTTGCGCGACGAGCGCCGTTTTCCCGATTTCGACGCCCTCAAGGCCCAGATCGCTGCCGATGCAGCGGTGGCCCGGGCCTATTTCAAGCTGTGAGCACCCAAAATGGCTGACTACAAGGACACCCTCAATCTTCCCGATACGCCGTTTCCCATGCGGGGTGACTTGCCCAAGCGCGAACCCCTGTGGGTCAAGGACTGGCAAGAGAAGAAGCTCTACCAGAAGATCCGCGAAGCGTGTGCCGGCCGCCCCCGCTTCGTACTCCATGACGGCCCGCCCTATGCGAACGGCGACATCCACATCGGTCACGCGGTGAACAAGATTCTCAAGGACATCATCGTCCGTTCGCGTACCTTGGCGGGTTTTGACGCGCCCTACGTTCCGGGCTGGGACTGCCACGGCCTGCCCATCGAGCATCAGATCGAAAAGCAGCACGGCAAGGCCATCACGGCCGACAAGGTGCGCGAACTCTCCCGCGCCTATGCTGGCGAACAAGTCGAGCGCCAGAAGAAGGACTTCATTCGCCTGGGCGTGCTGGGCGAATGGGACAACCCCTACCTGACCATGGCCTTCAAGGCCGAGGCCGACGAAATCCGCGCCCTGGGCAAGATCCTCGAGCGCGGTTACCTCTACCAGGGCCTCAAGCCCGTCAACTGGTGCCTGGACTGCAGCTCGGCGCTGGCCGAGGCCGAGGTGGAATACGAGGACAAGACCTCGCCGGCCATCGATGTCGCCTTCCCGGTCCACGACAACCATGCCGAGAAGCTGGCCCACGCCTTCGGCCTTACCCACCTGCGGGGGCCGGCCTTCGCCGTCATCTGGACCACGACGCCCTGGACCCTGCCCGCCAACGAGGCGGTGAGTGTCCATCCGGAGCTGACCTACGACCTCGTCGAGACCCCCAAGGGCGCCCTCATCCTCGTCCGCGAACTGGCCGACGCCTGCTTGAAACGCTATGGCCTGGAGGGCACGGTCGTCGGTTCGTGCACCGGCGACAAGCTGGATCAGGTGGCATTGCGCCATCCCTTCCAGAATCGCGACGTGGCCATCATCTGCGGCACTCATGTGACCGTGGATGCCGGTACCGGCTTGGTGCACACCGCCCCCGCCCACGGCGTGGACGATTACAACATCGGTCGTAAGTACGGCCTGCCGGTGAACAACCCGGTAGGCAACGACGGCAAGTTCCTCGGCAATACGCCGGCCTTGTCCGTGGGTGAACTGGCCGGCAAGTCGGTGTGGGAAGCCAATCCCCTGGTATTGCAGGAACTGGAAGCCCTGGGGCGCTTACTCAAGGTGGAGAAGATCCAACATAGCTACCCTCACTGCTGGCGCCACAAGACCCCGATCATCTTCCGGGCCACGACCCAGTGGTTCATCGGCATGGAGAACAAGTCTTCCGAGGAAGCGCCGACGCTCCGCTGGATCGCCGAGCGGGCGGTGGACGAGACCCAGTTCTTCCCGGCCTGGGGTCGCGCCCGCCTGGAGGCGATGATGAAAACCCGACCCGATTGGTGCGTTTCCCGCCAGCGTAACTGGGGCGTGCCTATCCCCTTCTTCCTGCACAAGGAAACAGGGCTGCCCCATCCGCGCACGGCGGAGCTGATCGAGCAGGTCGCCCAGCGGGTGGAAAAGGCTGGCATCGAAGCCTGGTTCAGCCTGGATGCCGCCGAACTGCTGGGCGCCGAGGCCGGCCAGTACGTCAAGATGAAGGACACCCTGGACGTCTGGTTCGATTCCGGCACCACCCACTGGCACGTCATGCGCGGCTCCCACGCCGCCCAGCACACTTATCCGGCGGACCTTTACCTGGAAGGCTCCGACCAGCACCGGGGTTGGTTCCAGTCCTCGCTCCTTTCCGGCTGCGCCATCGACGGTCGTGCGCCCTACAAGGCCTTGCTGACCCACGGCTTCGTGGTGGACGGCAAGGGCCACAAGATGTCCAAGTCCAAGGGCAACGTCATCGCGCCGCAGCAGGTGTCGGACAAGATGGGGGCCGAGATCCTGCGCCTGTGGACGGCTTCCACCGACTATTCCGGCGAGTTGTCCATTTCCGACGAAATCCTCAAGCGGGTGGTGGAGGCGTATCGCCGCATCCGCAATACGCTCCGCTTCCTGCTGGCCAACACCGCCGACTTCGACGCGGCCAAGGACATGCTCCCCGTCGAGCAGTGGCTGGAAATCGACCGCTACGCCTTGGCCCTGACCCGGGAGCTGCAGACGGATTGCACCGCCGACTACGAGCGCTACGAGTTCCACCGCGTCGTCCAGGCCCTGCAGACCTTCTGTTCCGAGGATCTCGGCGGCTTCTACCTGGATATCCTCAAGGATCGGCTCTACACCACGGCGCCGGCCTCCGTTGCCCGTCGTTCGGCGCAATCGGCCCTGTGGCACATCCTGCAGGCCTTCGTGCGCCTGATGGCGCCCATCCTCACCTTCACCGCCGAGGAAATCTGGGCCATCGTCAGCGGCAAGGCAGACGACTCGGTCATGCTGCACCTCTGGCACGATCTGCCCAAGCCGGCGGGGGAGGGCGACCTGCTGTCCAAGTGGGGCCAGTTGCGCAACGTCCGTGGCGAAGTGACCAAGGCCCTGGAAGAACAGCGGGAAGCGGGCAAGATCGGTTCCTCGTTGCAGGCAGAGGTGGAAATTCGTTGTGGCGGTGAGAAGTACGATCTGCTGGCCTCCCTGGGCGACGACCTGAAGTTCGTCCTCATCACCTCCAAGGTGACCGTGCTCCAGGCGGATGCCGAGGCCATTGCGGTCAACCCGGCGCCCCACGCCAAGTGTGAGCGCTGCTGGCATGTACGGGAGGATGTCGGTGCCAACGCCGAGCATCCGACCCTGTGCGGCCGCTGTGTGAGCAACCTGTACGGCGAAGGTGAGGCCCGTGCCCATGCCTAGTCCGGCCCGCTGGTACGGGTTGGCGGCGGGGGTCATCGTCCTGGATCAGGTTAGCAAGTGGGTGGTCTTAGCCAACTTGCAGTTCGGTGAGACCATTTACGTGGCGCCGTTCTGGAACTGGGTGCTGACCTACAACCCAGGAGCCGCCTTCAGCTTCCTCGCCGACCAGCCGGGCTGGCAGCGCTGGTTCTTTTCCATCCTGGCCGTTGGCGTTTCCGCCTGGATTGCCCTCATGCTGCGACGCCATGCCGGAGAAACCATGCTGGCCACGGCCCTGGCCCTCATCATGGGCGGTGCCCTGGGCAACGTCATCGACCGCATCCGCATCGGGGCGGTGGTCGACTTCGTCCAGTGGCACGCCGCCGGTTTCTATTGGCCGGCCTTCAACGTGGCCGATTCGGCCATCACCATCGGTGCCGTCCTGCTGGTATGGGAGCAATTGTTCCTCGCCCGGGGCAAGGCGGACAAGGGGATAACACCATGACGGAAGCCGCCAAGACGGTCCGCTCCGACAGCTACCTGACGCTGCATTACCGCATCACCACGCTGGAGGGAGAGGAGTTCCTCTCCACCTTCGACATGAGTCCCGCCACCCTGCAGATGGGCAGCGGCCAGCTGGCGGAGAACCTGGAATCCTGCCTGGTGGGACTGCCGGCCCACGAGCGCTTCGTCTTTCAGTTAGAGCCGGAAGAAGCCTTCGGCATTCACAATCCGCGCCTCGTCGAACGCATCGCCCGCGGGGCGCTACCGGCGGACATGGAACTCAAGGAAAACTCCGTCGTCGAATTCGGGGCGCCCAACGGCGCTACTTTCGCTGGCTTTCTGCGGGAACTCACCGCCGACTCGGCCCTCTTCGACTTCAACCACCCCATGGCGGGCAAGCCCATCCGCTTCGAGGTGGAAATCATCGGAATCATGTAATGCAGGTAATTCTCGCCAACCCCCGTGGCTTTTGTGCAGGCGTCGAGCGTGCCATCGCCATCGTGGAGCGCGCCCTGGAAAAATTCGGCGCCCCCATTTATGTGCGCCACGAAGTGGTGCACAACAAGTTTGTCTGCGACGACCTGCGGGGCAAAGGGGCCGTGTTCATCGAGGAACTCGACGAGGTTCCGACGGGCGCGACTGTCGTCTTCAGTGCCCATGGAGTCTCCAAGGCCGTTCGCGAAGAAGCCGAGCGCCGCGGTCTCAAGGTCTTCGATGCCACCTGCCCTCTGGTGACCAAGGTCCATGTCGAGGTGGCCAAGATGCGATCCCAGGGTCGCGAGGTCATCATGATCGGCCACAAGGGTCACCCGGAAGTGGAAGGCACCATGGGGCAGAGCGGAGCGGGGATGTACCTGGTGGAAACGGTCGCCGAGGTGGAGCGGCTTGCCGTCAAGTCGGCCGCCTCCTTGGCCTACGTCACCCAGACCACCCTCTCGATGGACGATGCGAGCCAGATCGTTGCGGCGCTGCGGGAGCGATTTCCTGAAATCCAGGGCCCTAAGAAGGATGACATCTGCTATGCGACCCAGAATCGTCAGGATGCGGTAAAGGCCCTCTCTGCGGATTGCGACGTCGTGGTGGTGGTGGGCAGTCCGAACAGCTCGAATTCGAACCGTCTGCGGGAAGTGGCCATCAAGTTCGGGCGTCCTGCCTATCTCGTCGATCGGGCAGCCGATCTCGCTGCAGATTGGTTTGTCGGCGCGCGTCGCGTCGGAGTCACGGCCGGCGCATCCGCTCCGGACGTCCTGGTTGAGGAAATCGTCGCTCGCTTGATCGAGATGGGTGCTGGCGATCCCGTGTCGCTTCCGGGTATCGACGAGGCCGTCAATTTCCCCCTGCCGCGTGAGTTGGCCTGACGAAACCTCTGGCAAACCTTGCCGGCAGACTTCCCGGTCGTTCTTCCGGATCAACGCCCCTGACGCATGACGGTCGGAATCGGGCTGCGGGTAATCTCGAAATCGGTTCGAATATCCACCCGCTTGCCGCCGTCGATGGCGGGATGGAATGGGGTCGCCAGAATTCTCCGGCGTAGCGTTTCGGTTTCCTCGGCGGACAGGCTGCTGTCGACGACGACGGCCTCGACCACCGCCCCTTCCCACGAAACGAAGATTTCCATTTTGACCCGGGCACTGCGCGATGGATCCCCCTCGGTGAAGGCGATGGCATCCAGGGGGTAAGGCTGTCCATCGGCATCGAGCCGGGGCCAGGCTGCCCAGAACTTGCCTGACTTGCCTCCCCTGGGCGGCTTAGGGGCAGCTTCGGACGCTCGGTTGCTGATGGTCGGCTGCGCCGCATCGGTAGACTGCTGGGCTTCCGGAAGCGGCTCCTCGACCATCGGTGGGGCCGGAGTTGCCGCTTCCGGGACCTGTTGCGGTTCGGCCTGCCCATCGCGCAAAACGGCGGTCAGGGGACCAGGCTGGGATGCCGTCCCACTTGTCGGAAGCAAGCTTCCATCGCCCGCGGCCAGCGGCAGCAAAAATCCATGCAGTGCCACGGAGAGGACGAGGGCACCGCCCAGACGGCGTTTTTCGGCACTAGGGATCAAGGGCTCGGTCCATTATGATGGTGGATATTAGACCCCGGCCCGGCCGGGTGGGAATTTCCACCGGTCGGGCGTCGTCAGCCGCTTATCGCCACTTGTTCTGGCACGGGAATATTTCAACTAGTCTCTCGAACATAGGAGTCCAACCATGCCCTCAAAATACGTCCGTGGCTTTTCACTCATCGAATTGATGATCGTTGTGGCGATCATCGGCATTCTCTCGGCTATCGCGCTGCCCAATTACAACGAATATGTCACGCGCAGCAAGATCACCGAGGCGGCCAACGAATTGTCGCAAATGCGCATCAAGATGGAGCAGTACTTCCAGGACAATCGATCCTATCAGACCGGCGGGGTCTGTCCCTTCGCGGATTACAAGGGGAAAAACTTTGATCTGTCCTGTACGACGGCTTCGGCGGCCGAATACGTGTGGACGGCGACCGCTAGCGGCGGTTCGCTGACCGGGCTCATTCTGACCATCAACCAGAAGGGCGAGAAAAAAACCACGGGGGTGCCCGCCGGATGGACCAACCCCAGCACTTGCTGGGTTCTGAACAAATCGGGAGGTTGCTGAATGGGGCGCCAGCGGCAAGCAGCCGGATTTTCCTTGGTCGAACTCATGGTAGTGATTGCCGTGATGGGTGTGCTGCTCATGCTCGGATTCAGGAGTTTCGCGGGCTGGCTCCAGAGCTTGCGGGTCAGGGCGGCGGCGGAATCGATTCAGAACGGGTTGCAAGTCGCCAAGGCCGAGGCGCTCAAGCGCAATGGCAACGTGACTTTTGCGCTGGTCGATGGCTTGACGGCAGCCTGCGCCCCGGTGGCGACGGGGACGGCCGTCGGGACCTGGGCTTGGCTGGTAATCGCAGGGGGCGTTCCTGGTAACTGCGACCCCGCCGATGCCGGCAATGCCGACACCTATGTTCAGGGCAGACCGGGGGCGGAGGGCAGTTCTTCCAGTTCCATGCAGGTGAACACCAATCTGACTTCGGTGACCTTCACGGGGCTGGCACGCCTCAGCCCGGTTCCGGCAGCCGACATGGCAATCGACGTATCGAGCGATGCCGGCGCCTGCGGTTCCGGTGCCGAGAGTATCCGCTGCCTGCGCGTGGTGGTATCCACCATGGGGCAAATCCGAATGTGCGACCCGAAAGTGGTAGACGCGGGAGATCCACGCAAATGCTGAATCACGACATCCGTCAGTTCCGTTCCCCGGTGAGAGCCTCGGTACTGCATCGGCAGTCCGGCGTTTTCCTTCTGGAAGGATTGATCGCCATTCTGATCTTTTCCTTGGGCATCCTAGGGATCATCGGCCTCCAGGCCAAGTCTCTCCAGCAGGTGACTGACGCCAAGTACCGCATTGATGCAGCTAATCTCGCTGACCAGTTAGTCGGCGCCATGTGGATCGATGCCCATGCGACTGCCGATCTCACCAATCATTACGCGAGTCCGGACGGTGACAAATATCAGGCTTGGGAGAAGACCGTGGCGGCGACTTTGCCCGGGGTCGGCGTGGATGGGGTGCCCAAGCCCGCAGTGGGCGTTCTTGGGGATGCGGGGGATGCCAGCAAGTCCCAGGTCACGATCGAGATTTACTGGCGCAATCCGGGCGATAAATGGAGTGCTGATGACCCAGTTGAGAAGCAGTATCACCGTTACGTCTCCGTCTCCCAGATTCGTTGAACGATCATGAATTTTCTCCAATCATTTTCTGTCTCCAGGGCCCGTCAGGGTGGTTTTTCGCTGGTAGAAATCCTGGCGGGGATGTTGATCGCGTTGATCGGCATTCTCGTAATGACTAAAGTGTTCTCCGACTCCGAGAGCGCCAAGCGATCGGTGAGCAGTGGTGGCGACGCGCAGGCCAACGGCGGGATCGCCTCCTATACCCTGGGCCGTGAGTTGCGTTTCGCCGGCTACGGACTTAATGGCAAAGAGGCGCTGGGGTGCCACTTGAAAATTCATAACGAGGCGGGCGCGGTCAAGGATTTCGAAATCGACAATTTTGCTCCCCTGACGGTTTTTCCCGCGGGGCAGGATGCCTTCTTGGCGGTCGGGGTGAAGTTGCCTGCTGCCGATGCAGATACCGATATGGTGATGGTGGCCTACGGCTCCGCCGACATCATGGCCGAACCCGTGGGCTTCAATGATCAAACCGCCAACCCGGATGCCTCCAAGGTGGGCTACGGAGTTCAGAGCCGTGGCTCCTTCACTGTCGGCGACATCGTCCTCGCCGCCGAGTCAGGCAAGAACTGTGCGCTGTTCCAGGTGACTTCTCTCCCGGGAGCGGCGGATTACTGTGGCGTGACCGACGAGGGAAATTCGGGTGTCGTTCGATTTTCGAATGGGTCTTTCAAGAATCCCTATGCGGCGACCTCCTGCGATAGCCAGGTTTCGGATTTCAACTCGGACAAGGCACTCCAGACCTATAGTGCCAATGGGAATGTGGCCAAGCTGTACAACCTTGGTCGCGGTCTCAATATCCATGTCTATGCCGTCCGCAATGGTTCCCTGACTTCTTGCGATGTGATGGCAATGGATTGCACCAAGGAAGCGTCCTGGATTCAGATTGCCCCAAATATTGTCAATCTCCAGGTTCGTATGGGTTACGACACCACGGCTGTTCCTGATGGCGCCGTCGACGTTTTCTGGAATCCTTGGCAGAAAGATGGCGAGAGCAAGTCTTTCAATGCGTTTCCGGACGAGCTCGACGGCAAGACAGCGGCCTGTCGTGCGTCGCGAGTCTCTGCCGTGAGAATCGGTTTGGTGGCTCGCAGTAACCAGTTCGAGAAGGACATCGTCACCGGAACCGACGCCGGCGCGGCGGACGCGCTTAAGGAGCGGGGAGGTATCCCGAGTTGGCAGAAGAATCCTCTGGATGCGGCCGCCGACCCAGAGCATGAAGTTTTCGCCCTGGGAGATCCAGAGAAGGATCCGGCAGCGAAAAACTGGCAGAACTATCGCTATCGGTTGTTCGAGACGATCTTGCCCCTGCGCAACATGGTGTGGAAGGGACCGGATTCGGGATGCTGACCATGAATACTACAGTGCCAAGCCGCAAACCTTCCCTTCGGCGTCCGCCGTCCCGTCGCCACGAACGGGGGGTCATTCTCATCATCGCGCTGGTCGTCCTGATCGCCATGATGCTCGGGGCGCTTACCATGATTCGTGCTACCGACGGCGCAACGCTCATTGCGGGCAACTTGGCGTTCAAGCAATCCACAATCACCTCGGCGGACAGCGGGTCGGAAGCCGCTGCAGCCTGGATATTCGCCCAATCGTCAGGCGCCCTCGCAGCCAGCACAAAGAGCCAGGGCTATTCAGCCTTGGTCAAGTCGCCCACGGCATCGCAGACTTGGGATGAATTCTTCAAGCTGATCCCCACCGACGAGAAATGCGCTGTCTCCTGGAGTACGGACAAACCCCCGGTTCCTTCTTGTTCTGAATCGCCCACGGAAGACTACGCGGGAAATACCGTCACCTACGTGATTCATCGGCTTTGTGCCAAGGAGGGGGATCCGACCTCCGCGGCGAGCGGCTGCGCCACCAGTCCCTATGATGAAGACGCCAATACCGGCAACAGCAAAGGTGTCGGCGCCTTCGCCCCGACAACCACCGGAACCGCAACCTATTATCGCATCACGGTCCGTACCGTAGGACCGCGCAATACCGTCAGTTACACCCAAACGGTGATTTCGCGGTAGTGCAGCCTTAGGAGTTCGCCATGAAAGCTCTTCCTGCAATGCGCAAGACCCTGTTTATCGGGTTCGTCTCGATCCTTGCCCTCTGCTCTCCAGCAATCCTGGCAGAAACCACCGACCTGTGGACTGCCCCCTTCGAGCAGGACAAGGAAATACAGGTCAAGCCCAATCTCATGTTCGTCATGGACGACTCGGGCAGTATGGGCTGGGACTTCATGCCCGACCAGATCGGGCCTTTCGTGGATAATCCCGGAGCCGGCAAGTACTACTACGGGTTCCGGAGCAGTCAGTGCAACGGGCTTGGCTACAATCCGGCGCAGACCTATCTTCCGCCGCTGGATTACACGGGCAGTTCGTATCCCAATGCGACGTTCACCGGCGCCTGGAAGGACGGTTACAACACCGCGTCAGGAACGGTGAATCTGACCGGCAGCGTCTATTACACCTACACGGGCACTCAGACCACGGAAGCCCAGCGCAATTACTACAATTCGTCGAGCACCTTCTTCAAGGAGTGCTCTAGTCTGGTAGGGAGCGCTCCCGGGAGCGGCGTTTTCACCGCGGTGACGGTCAGTTCCACCTCTGGTCCCGGGGCTACGGATGAGCGGACCAATTACGCCAACTGGTACAGCTATTACCGGATTCGCGTCAATCTCATGAAATCGGGAACTTCCCATGCCTTCAAGGGCATCGACGATCGTTACCGGGTCGGTTACATGAGCATCAATAACAACGGCGGTACCGATTTTCTGAATATCGACACCTTCGATAGTGACCAAAAGAAGAAATGGTACGACCTGCTCTTGAAACAGAAGGTCAGCGACAGCACTCCGACCCGCTCCGCGCTTGCCCTGGCCGGGCGCATCTTCGCCAACAAGCTTGATTCCTACAACTCGGTCAAGGTCGTCGATCCGATGCAGTACTCCTGCCAGAGGAACTTCGCGATTCTCTCCACCGATGGCTTCTGGAACAGCGGTGCGTGCCATGGCGGAAGTGCCGGTTGTTTCAACAGCGGGGGAGGGACCAAGCTGGACGGCAGCGATATCGGCGATCAAGACGGTGGCGCCAAGCGGCCCTACTTCGACGGCAACAATTTCATCACGACGGTGGTTGACAAGACGGTGACCAAGAAAGACCGCTCGGACACCAAGCCGCGAGACATTGTAGACCGGTAT
>Ga0268298_10000655_pt1 | contig 43996 bp, 37 predicted proteins | sample WWTPWeurt_MetaG_FD_194462 | JGI IMG/M metagenome (GOLD analysis project Ga0268298, IMG submission 194462) | Activated sludge microbial communities from WWTP in Nijmegen, Gelderland, Netherland - WWTP Weurt | ecosystem: Engineered > WWTP > Aerobic digester > Activated sludge | place...
GTGTTAGTAGAAATTGGCTTTATCAGTAATGCGGAAGAAGAAGATTATTTAAATAGCCAGGCTGGTCAGCAAGAAATTACTCAAGCATTAACAAAAGCAATTAAACGTTATAAATACACATTAGAGACTACTGGAATTAGGCCTAATGGAACCAATTCTCAGAAAAAGTAAAATATTTTATCTCTCTTTTCTCTTCTTTTTTTCATAATCTAATGAAAATTTTTCTTATTTTCTTAACCCGTTCTGCCATAAATATTTAATACAAATTATATCTATTTATTTTACTGCCATTTTTTCATAAATAATGAAATGGCATAAAGGTTGAACAATGTAAAGCATTAATAAATTTACTATGGGAAAAATAATAGGTATAGATTTAGGCACAACGAATAGTTGTGTAAGTGTAATGGAAGGCAACGAGCCAGTTGTAATTGCCAATGAAGAGGGCAGAAGAACAACACCATCTGTTGTTGGTTTTTTAAAGAATGGAGAACGTAAAGTAGGAGACCCGGCAAAACGCCAGGCAATTACTAACCCCATTAATACAATAGCTAGTGTTAAAAGATTTATGGGAAGAAAGTTTGACGAAGTAACAGAAGAAATTAGCCATTGGAGTTACAAAATTGTAAAAGGAGATAACAACACCATTCGTGTTGATATTGATGGAAGGTTATATACACCTCAAGAAATTTCGGCAATGGTACTTCAAAAAATGAAAAAAACTGCCGAAGATTATTTAGGAACAGAAGTGAATGAAGCCGTAATTACTGTACCTGCTTACTTTAACGATGCTCAAAGGCAAGCTACAAAAGAAGCTGGTGAAATTGCTGGTTTAACTGTAAAAAGAATTGTAAACGAACCAACAGCAGCAGCTTTGGCTTATGGTTTAGATAAAAAAGGCCAAGATCAAAAAATTGCTGTATTTGATTTAGGTGGTGGAACTTTTGATATTTCTATATTAGATTTAGGCGATGGCGTTTTTGAAGTAAAAAGCACTAATGGAGATACCCATTTAGGTGGTGATGATTTTGATAAAGTAATAATGGATTGGTTGGCAGATGAGTTTAAAGCTGATGAAGCAATAGATTTAAGAAAAGACCCAATGGCTTTACAACGCTTAAAAGAAGCCTCTGAAAAAGCCAAAATAGAATTATCATCCTCTAGCGAAACAGAAATAAACTTACCATATATAACCGCTGTTGATGGTGTTCCGAAACACTTGGTAAAAAAACTTTCAAGAGCAAAATTTGAGCAATTAAGTGATAGTTTAATTACACGTTGTTTAAAACCTTGTGAAGTTGCTTTAAAAGATGCTGGTTATACAGCTAGCCAAATAGATGAAATTATTTTAGTAGGCGGTAGTACTCGTATTCCTAAAGTGCAGGAAGTGATAGAGAAATTTTTTGGTAAAAAACCAAATAAAGGTGTAAACCCAGATGAAGTTGTTGCAGTTGGTGCTGCCATACAAGGTGGTGTGTTAACTGGTGAAGTTAAAGATGTTTTATTGTTAGATGTTACACCTTTAACACTAGGTATTGAAACAATGGGTGGTGTGTTAACACCAATGATTCCTGCTAATACTACAATACCTACCAAAAAAATGGAAATATTTAGCACAGCAAGCGATAATCAGCCTGGTGTTCAAATACATGTTTTACAAGGCGAAAGGCCAATGGCTGCTCAAAATAAAAGTTTAGGTATTTTTAATTTAGATGGAATACCACCAGCACCAAGAGGTGTACCACAAATTGAAGTAACTTTTGATATAGATGCCAATGGTTTATTACATGTTAGTGCAAAAGATAAAGGAACTGGTAAAGAACAAAAAATTCATATTGAAGCTGGTAGTGGTTTAAGTAAAGAAGAGATAGAAAAAATGAAAGCAGAGGCTAAAGCCCATGAATCAGAAGATAAAGAAGCAAGAGAAAAAGTAGAGAAAATTAACCAGGCAGATAGTTTAATTTTTCAAACAGAAAAACAATTAAAAGAATTTGGAGACAAAATTCCTGCCGATAAAAAAACACCTATTGAAACTGCATTAACTAAATTAAAAGAAGCTCATAAAGCACAGGATATTGCAGCTATAGACACTGCTTTAACAGAAATGAATACAGCCTGGACTGCAGCTAGTGAAGAAATTTACAAAGCTCAGCAACAAGCAACACCAGATGCAGGTGCAACAACACAAGATGCTACAAACACACAGAGCAACAGTACAGCAAATGATACAGTAGAAGATGCACAGTTTGAAGAAGTGAAATAATAATCTATCCGAATAGAATTAATCATAATAAAGCCCTTGAATGAAATTCAGGGGCTTTTATTAAATGTAGATGCACCCGAACTAATGAGTGGCCCTTTTCACGACTCTTTACCACTATCCTATGCTTGTGATTATGGAATGATTTTTATAAGAAGTAAAGATGGCATAAGCCACAATCCTTTAGAATATTCTTCTTACGAAGATATTGCTTTAGGTACACAGGTTTTATTAGGAACAGTGCAGAGAATACTTGATATTTAAGAAGCATTTTTAAAGAAACATACTTAATATCAACCTTAGCCTCTACAGTTTGTCATCCTGAGCGAAGCGAAGGATCTTTAATTCTATGTCATTCCGAGTTTGCGAGGAATCTCTATTCTTAACTTTACAGATGCTTCGTTGCCTCAGCATGACAGTAAGTGTACATTGTCATTCAGAATGACAAACCTTTTTTGTTTTACTTTATTCAATATGTCATCCTGAGCGAAGCGAAGGATCTCCTTATGTTTTATTCCAAAGCACTTGCAGATTCTTCATTTCATTCAGAATGACAAACCTTTTTTGTTTTACTTTATTCAATATGTCATCCTGAGCGAAGCGAAGGATCTACTGATGGTTTGTACCAAAGCACAAACAGATGTTTCGTTTCACTCAACATGACATTGTTGTTTTTGTTTCATCTCATTCGGAATGACATAAATCTAAACCGATATATTATTTAAACATATTAGATTTACAACAATTTCTTACTAATTTTCCACCAGATAGTGTATTAAATGGTAATGAATGGAGTAATGATTATAAGTTATCAAATATAGACGGTGGTAGTTTATATGATGCTTGGGAGGATTTATGTCGTGAATTAATTATTTCCCATAATTATCCTAAGGAAAAAGCACAAACTTATGCAAACTTAATATTGATGAAGTATTTTTTTAACACAGGAGTAGATTTATATATAAAAGGTGATGATGGGGCAATGCATCTGTATATTCTTTATCCTTCATCTTTTATCACGCATCATTCTACTAACTAAATACCATCGAATAAATAAGGGTTGGTTCAATATGAATTACATTATCCTTTATAAAACAAATCCAAATAAAAAATTAAGCCAAACCCTGTCAATTTCTGAACTGTTTAGTGTACTGCTCATGCTGTTTACAACAGGTGAATAGCCTATATAAAAACCCCCATAAATTTTTCTATTAGGGGGCTGTCTTTGAAATCCTAAGTTTACAAAAACACCTGTAAGTCCATTATTATCTTTTTTAGCTTCATTGATAGCAAACAAACTGTGTGTTCTTACAAAAGGCTCAAGACCTAAATACCAACCTGAAAAATTTTGAATAGTTTTATTACGTTCCTCTCTGCGTTTTATATTAAAATAATACCTTGCTTCAACAGATGAAAGCAAACTGGTTTGTATTCTTACTCTGCCTTCACTTAATCCTGAACTTATGCCCATTGCAGAGTTTAAGCCAATTTTACCTGCTATGCTAAGATTTTGTTTTAATTTATGTTCATAATGTACTCCTAAGATATTTACAGGAGCAGCTATATAAGTTCTAAAAATATTGGGTTCAATTATTTTAGTGTAATCCTCCTGATTGTATGACTTAATAAAAAAAAACAAAAAAGTAACTGTAACTAAGTATCTCATAAAGCTATTTTTATTATAACCTAACAATTCTAATTCCATACCACTTACAGCCAACTCTTGCTCTACCACTAAAAGAACCTGCCTTCATTTCATAGCTATAAGTAGTACCATTTCCCCAAGGAGTACCTATATTCCAATCAAATCTCCAAACATTTACATGAGAATATCCTTGACTTTTAGCTCCCTCGGCTAATGTATATCTTACTTTATTGGCTTCCTTTAAAGCACTAACTCTCTTAGCATGATTGGCATATCTTGTAGGGTAGCTTGGGTCTATATTAGCAATCAAGGAATTTACAAATGGTGAGAAATAATTATGAAATTGGTTATTCAAAATACTATTCAAAGTGCCGTTTAGATAATTGCTAACTGTAGCTTTAGATATATTTTGATTAAAAGGCAAATTAACATTAACGCGTATATCCAAAACTTCTTCTAAAATATGATTTCCAATTTGTAAATTGAAAAGCCCATTAAATTGAGGTGCAGGTAAGGTATTATATACTTGTGGAGTTGGTATTACATAGTCTGTATGTAAATCCATATTTTCAACATTTAAAATAATTTCATCTGCATATGATTCACCCCAATATTTAATGCCTAAAAACTTTCTCTGTCTTTGTAGTTTCCCTCTAATACCTACAGTTCTCAATACACCAAGTGATAAAAAGTTAGTTTTAAATGTTTCAAACTTAAACCTTCTTGTATTAGATTCTACATATAATACTTCATTTCTCTTAAAATCAGAATCTACATCATATGTAGCATATTGAAAATCATTAGGCAGAGTAATAGAACATGGTGGCACATAACCTCCCCCTGGGCTAGTTATACCTGGGTCTGAATCATCATATAAAATGTTTACTGGGGCTGGTACTCTATCAATTCCATTTTCTACTCTGTATGAACCATCTGGCAATGGTATTTCCCCTGGCAAGGATGTAATATTGGGGTCATATAATATTTCATCTTCATGCTCTTCATATAATTCAAAGAAGTTATCTATTTTATCGTTTACAATTTTAAATACTCCTATTCGTGTAACTTGAAACAATGTATCATCTATTATTATTTGTAAATCTTCGTTTAATATTGCTGCATCTATCTCATATTCTGCTACAAAATATTTCATATCGTATATGTATTGAGCGGTATCTACTTGCTAGATATTGTCATCTGCTGTTCTATTTTGGTATTGACTATTACGAAACTTGTTGAAATATTTTTGTAAGCTATTAAAACTTGAAGGGATAATATTATTAGCATTATCAGAGTTATTTTCTAATGCCCTATAAGTTTTAATTAAATGTTCCCTTGAATCAAAAACTAGAACGCCATTTTTAAATTTTCCATCTTTGCGTATCATCGGAATTTTAATATCAATCTCATTAGTTATGGATGGCTGTTCTTTTTTGCAAGCACATAATAAGAGAATAGCAATCAAAGAAATAAAAATCTTATTTCTCATAAATATTTTTTTGCAAGAGTAATATTTTTTTATTAAATAATTAATTTATCGTCTAAAGTTTCTTTTAAAAAAATGATTTTAGTTTTGGAACATTCAAATTATTATAAAGAATACTTAAACACTTATGCTTCATTAATTGTAAATCAAAATGCAGGTTTACCTGTTAAGTTATTAATGAGAAATGCAGAAGGGTATTTTAAAGAGCTTAAATTTGAAGAACAGGGAACAGGGAAAAATAAAAAATACATTATTAAAATTTGCAAATAATGCTATATGAAAAAGTTAATGATAATATTAGGAATAATGGTTTTATTGGGTATAAAATTAAACGCCCAATCACCTGTTACAGATACCCTGCAATGGCTGAAAACCAATATAGAGCAAAGAAAAAATTTGTTTATCAATAAACCCCTAAGCGTATTATTGGATAGTTTAAAAGAATTAAAACAGGGAATAGTAGAATATACTGGTCCAGATTGGTATGCAATTGGGAACTTAAATGATACTATTTGGACTACAAGAATAAATCTTTATTTTGAGGAAATGACAGGTAGTGCAAAAGAAGAAATGCATCATAACGTTTTTTATTCTAATAATTTTAAAGATACATTGAATACTCATATTAAAATACTAAGAATAAAGTTTACTCAGCCTGTAATTTTTCTTAGAAAATGGTGGTCTTATAACAGCGATACTTTGGGTTCTAATGAATGGTTACCAAAAGTAGCAGCCTTGAATAAAAATGCCATTGTAAAAGATGTAAAAGTTTATGAATATTAATGAAAAAAATAGTTTTTATACACACGAGGAATCCTTTTCTATATCATTCCCTTTTGCCATGTCATCCTGAGCGAAGCGAAGGATCTACTAATAGTTTGTGCAAAAGCACTTGCAGATCCTTCATTTCATTCAGAATGACAAACCTTTTTTGTTTCAATTTATTAAATCATTTCATCCTGAGTACTCATAGTTTGTCATCCTGAGCGTAGCGAAGGATCTTTAATTCTATGTCATTCCGAGTTTGCGAGGAATCTCTATTCTTAACTTTACAGATGCTTCGTTGCCTCAGCATGACAGTAAGTGTACATTGTCATCCTGAGCAAAGCGAAGGATCTACTGATGGTTTGTTCCCCCCAAGGTACTATCTTATAAACTGTGTATTACTACTTTATTTTTTTCTTTAAAGTATTAATTTTTGAAGTGAATTTTTTAAGTTCTTTCTTTTGCTGATTGATAAAAGTATTCTTTTCGGGGTTGCCTAATACACTATACATTTCTTCATTAGTTTCATACACCATTTTTCTAAATTCATTGGTATAGTCTTTCTCTCTAGATTCGCTAATGCCTTTTGTAATCCATTCTTGCATAACTAAAGCTTTGTTTAATAAATTATGCAAACCATTTAAGCTTAAAACTGAAATTTTAGTATTATCATTTTCTACCAAACAAGCTATGGCATGTTGTAATTTATGTGTATTGTAATTATTTGCCTGAGTTTGGTAATACTTATGTACAGCATCCCATGATTTGATGTTGCCGTTTTTAATTTTTTCTTTTAATGTTTTTAAAGCAGATTCAAGCATTAACTGACCACCAATATTTAACCATTTTTTTCTGCTATAAGTCTTAGGTAAATTGGCTTTAATTTTATTCCAGTTAGTTAGTTTCTTTTCTTGTATATAATCTAATAATGTAGTTGTTGCATAAAAACTAATTAAATCTTTAAACAAATGATAAGAAGTGATAACCTTATAGATCACTACTTTTCTTTTACTATTCTCAAAGCTATCCACCAAAATTTCTATATCATTGATAGATTTATCTTTTGCAAGTAAAAGCTCTTTTCCTTTAGCTTTATTTTCTTGGGCAGTGTATTTTTTATTTTGGTTGTTTGCTTTGTACCATGCTTTACCTGTAGCTTCCTCCATAATTTCTAATGCAGTAAACATTTCATTAATGGTATCGGGGGCTAAATAATTGTACTCAATTAATAATTTTTTTTCTACCCTTTTATCTCTATCAATATATTTCCAATTATTTCTGGCTAGTGCATACATGTTATACATGAACCAGTAACCAGGCATAATGCTTAGCTCGTTTTTACTTAGTTCGTTATATACTAATGCAAAAGGTATAGGTATATTCAGTTCATACAAATAATCGCTTTTTGCTAAAATTGTATAAGATGCAAATTGGCTGTTATGCTTTAAACTTACACAGAGGCCAGGCCAAAAGCCACGTCCTGCAACTATCTCACCATCTGCAGCTCTAGAGTTGTGATTAGAGCCAATGGTAGCACCTGCTGCAATATTACTTTGCCCCATAATTAGTGCTGCACATAAAAATGAGTTGTTGTGATGTTGTTCGTGGGCAGGATAAATTAATGAGTTTAATACCTCGCAACAAGAAATGGTTGCATTGTTACCTAAGTAAGAATTGATTAACCTGGCACCATATTTTAATTGAGAGTGTGAAGCCATTATAAAACGAACAGCTTTTACACCATAAAAAACTCTACATCCATAATCTATAATACCATTTACTAATTCACAACCTTCTCCAATTTGTGTTTTGCCTTCCTCTCCTGAATTAATGGTTAGGTTTTTTAATTTGTTAGAGCCTTTTATGTATGCATCATTACCTATCCAAGTATCTTTAATAATAGCAGTATTTTTTATCACAGTTCTGTGCCCAACTTTTCCGTAATAGCCTGTTCTATTATCAAATCTTGCTTCGGTAAATTCTTTGAATTTGTTTAATAATTCTACATCATCTCTGTATTTGCTCCATAAAAAAGCATCTGCAGTTAACATGCCATTAAAAGGTAAAATACTTCTGCCTGCATTTTCATTGCAAATTTCTAACCAAATTCTTCGGTTTTCTGTTTCGTTTTGCTTAATAATTCCATTGCCAAATTTTGCAAAATTAGTAGTGGTTAATTCATTAACATTTACAATGATAACTTCGTTGCCTATAATATAATGCGATAAGTATCTAACATTATCTATACAAACATTATCACCAAAATCGCAGCTAATAATGGTTGAATTGTATAAACCAACAGGCACTTTTAAATCGCTGTATTCTAAACAAAAAGGCTCTAGTTTTCCTATTCTAACTAAGCCATAAAATTTGCAGTCGTTAACTAATTCTGGGTTAAAAGCATTGCTTACTAAAATATTGTTCCAGTTATCGCTTGTATTTCTATTGCGTACTAAAACTTCAATTTCATAAGCAGTAAGTTGGCGATAATTAATGCCACTTTTGTTTTGTAAATCTCTTAGGTAATATTCATCTTTACCTTTTGGTATATGCTCATTTTTAATAAAGCCATAACCCAAAGAGGATAAATGGCTTTTTTTAATATTGTTTTGAGGCATGTATTAAAGTTGAAATTTTTATACAGAAAATTTTCTATATATAATTTAAAAATAAAAATATTTATTCAACTGTTACACTCTTAGCCAAATTTCTTGGCTTATCAACATCTAAACCTTTGGCTACACCAACATAATAACTTAATAATTGTAATGGAATAACGCTTAATAATGGTGCTATTACTTCATCTGTATCTGGTACAAACATTACATCATTAGCCATACCTGGTATAACAGTATCATCATTGGTTGCTACTGCAATTATTTGCCCCTTTCTTGCTTTAATTTCTTGCACATTGCTTACAATTTTTTCGTAATACGAATCTTTTGTTGCAACAAAAACTACTGGCAGGTTTTCATCAACCAAAGCAATTGGGCCATGTTTCATTTCTGCAGCTGGGTACCCTTCTGCATGAATGTAAGAAATTTCTTTAAGTTTTAAAGCACCCTCTAAAGCAACAGGAAAATTATACCCACGACCTAAAAATAAAAAGTCGGAAGCATTTTTGTATTTTTCTGCAATGCGTTCAATAGTAGATGTATCTGCTAAAATTTCTTTTACTTTTTCAGGAATGTTGTGTAGATCTTTCATTAATTGAATATATCTATCCTGTGTAATTGTTTGTTTGGCATTTGCAATTTTTAAAGCCATCATTGCTAAAACTGCTAGCTGACCAGTAAATGCTTTTGTACTGGCAACGCCAATTTCTGGGCCAGCATGTGTGTAAGCACCTGCATGGCTTATACGAGCTATACTACTACCAACAACATTAACTACACCAAAAATAAATGCACCTTGTTCTTTTGCTCTTTCTAGAGCTACTAAAGTATCTGCAGTTTCTCCACTTTGAGAAATAGCAACTATAACATCTCCTTTATGAATAATTGGATTTCGGTATCTAAACTCACTTGCATATTCTACTTCAACAGGTATTCTACACAATTCTTCTATCATATACTCTGCAATAAGCCCTGCATGCCAACTAGTGCCACAAGCCACCATAACAATTCTTTGTGCATTTTTTAATGCATCTATATTGTTTTCAATTCCACTCATCATTATTTGTCCTGTATCTGGCAATAATCTACCTCTTAAACAATCATAAATAGTATCTGGCTGTTCATGAATTTCTTTCAACATAAAATGGTTGTAACCACCTTTTTCAATGGCAGCAAGTTCCATATCTAATTTAGTAATAAAAGGAGTTTGTTTTTCGTTGCCTAAATTTTTTAGAATAAGTTCATTGGGCTTTACAATGGCAACTTCATAATCATTTACATACACTACTTCTTTGGTGTATTCAATAATAGGGCTTGCATCGCTTGCTAAAAAATGTTCACCTTTACCAATACCAATTACAAGAGGGCTGCCTTTACGTGCTGCAATAATTGTTTCTGGGTCGTCTTCGCTAATTAATAAAATACAATATGCACCTACAATTCTTTTCAGTGCAATTCTTAAAGCTTCTTCTAAAGGACAGTTATTGTTTTTTTGAATATCTTCAATAAAGTTCAATAAAACTTCTGTATCTGTATCGCTAGAAAAAGTATAACCTTTATTTATTAAATCTTGTTTTAGCGAAGCGTAATTTTCAATAATGCCATTATGTATCATGGCAAGTTTTCCATCATTGCTTTGATGGGGGTGGGCATTTCTATCACTTGGTTCACCATGCGTTGCCCAACGAGTATGGCCAATTCCAATAGTGGAATCTACATCTTTACCAACAACACTTTCTTCCATTTCTGCCACTTTACCTTTCTTTTTATAAATATGTAATCCTCTTTCGTTTTTTAGTGCAACACCTGCACTATCATATCCACGATATTCTAAACGTTTTAAACCTTTTAAAACTACAGGGTAAGCTTGTCTTTTACCTGTATAACCAACAATTCCACACATAAGTATTTAATTATTAATGATGTTATTACTTTATTTATTCTAAATAACCTACAAATTTAAGGTATTGTAGCCAAAGTAAATAAGTTGTAGATTAATAACCTTTTTAGGAAAATTATTTTGCTAATTTGCCAAACCATTTTTTAGACATTGTGAGTAAAACAACTCCTGCAATTACTAATATTAATGAAATAATTTCGGCTTGGGTTATTTTCATTCCTGCTAAATTATAGGTTGCATTCACTCTTATTTTTTCTATAAAAAACCTTTCGGTTCCATTGAAAATAAGATATAAGCCTGCTAGCTGTCCTGGTATTTTTAACTTACTTCTTACTGCCCAAAGAATTAAAAATAAAATTAAACAAGCTGTTAACTCATAAAAAGGAGTTGGAAAAACAGGGAGGGGTAAATAATTGCAATGTACACCGGAACAGTTGGCTAATGCAACACCATCGCCTACAACATTATGAGGATAAGTATAACCAAACATCCAATTTGGTAAACCTAAAAAAGGCTGAATACTCATATGGTGCATTTGTTCAATTGTTCCAAACTTACTGCTTAAATAAGCACTATGAGTGTGTAATGCATTTGTAAATTGTTCGGGTGTTGCTAAAATGCTTTCTCCAATATTATTACTAATAAAAGCACTGTTAACAATACCCCAATCTCCATCACCAGCAACCTGGCAACCAATTCTTCCTAAAGCATAAGCCAACATCATAGCAGGTGCAAAAGCATCGGCTAAATAAATAATGCCTATTTTATGTTTTTTTGCATAAACAATAATGGCAATGGTGGCAACAATTAAACCACCATAAAAAGTTAACCCACTAAATAGTAAAGAGCCTACATCTTGTTTACCTTCTTTTACCGCTTTAAGCATAGAAAAAAATGCTGATGGGGCTTCTAGAATATCAAATAATTTAGCACCAGCAAAACCAAATATGGCTGCATAAATTACTAAATCACCTACACGATCATGAGGCCAAATTCTAATAGTTCTCTTTTCAGGTGTGGGTAATTTTAGTTTATTTTTTTCATTGTATTTTATCCATGCAAAAACGCCACCAACTAATAAACCCATCCACCAATTTCCTTGACCAGAAAAAATATATAGTTGCGGATCGCTAAAAGCATTTGGTAAAAAAAAGCCTCCTAATATTTTAAACCCAAATATAAAACCTAAGAAAAAATGTATCATTAATTCAGATGCAGAGGCAGGCTTGCCTACAATTATTTCTTCTTCGGTATAAACAAATAAGCCTTGTTTTTGCTTACGTTTAAGCTCTTGTGTTAAAGCCCATGCAGCACCTATAAAAGCTATTGCTACAAAAAAGCCAAATGAATTGATGATTTTAAAGCCTTCTATTTCTATACCAAAAACTTCTTTAAAAAAATAATATAAATTAGGGTACATACTACTGATTTATGTTGCAATGTTAAACAGAAATAACTAATATGTTTACTAATAATTATAGTTTGATTTGAATAGCCTATTTTGTGTAAAATATTTATATATCTTCAACCAAATTTTTAGAAGGGTGAAAAATAGAATTGTTCTACTATTACTAATGTTGTTTTGTGTAATAAATTCCTTCTCGCAAAACAATTATTGGCAGCAAAAAGTAGATTATAATTTAAAAGTTAGTTTAAATGATACTGCAAATACTTTAGATGGTTTTGCCACTATTACTTATTATAATAATTCGCCAGATACTTTACAATTTATTTGGTTTCATTTATGGGCTAATGCCTATAAAAATGATAAAACTGCTTATACTAAACAAGCATTAGAGAACGGAAGTACAACATTTTATTTTAGTAATGATGAGGATAGAGGCTATATTAATCAGCTAAACTTTAAAGTAAATAATGTAACTGCATTAACTGAAGTGCATCAACAATATACCGATATAATAAAATTAATTTTACCAAGTGCATTACCTCCTCAGCAATCTATTACCATTACTACTCCCTTTTTTGTAAAAATTCCTGCTTTGTTTTCAAGAATGGGTGTAAGTAAGCAAAATTATTTTATTACACAATGGTATCCTAAGCCAGCAGTTTATGATAGAAAAGGTTGGCACGAAATGCCTTATTTAGACCAAGGCGAATTTTATAGTGAATTTGGAGATTTTGATGTTCAAATTATTTTACCCGATTCTTATATTGTTGCTGCAACTGGTGAGTTACAACAAACTGATTTGTTACATACTTTAAAGAAACTAGGAAAAGAAAAACCAGAAAAACAAGCCAATTATTTGAATTATTTAAAGGAAGAAAAGCAAAAAAAAATATCTCCCTCTAAAACCTCTAAAGTAACAGCTACCAAACATAGCCCAACATTAACTGCCTATAACTTTAAACAAACTAATTGCCATGATTTTGCATGGTTTGCTTCGAAAAATTTTATTCTGCAATATGATACTGTTAAACTTACTACTAAAACTGTAGATGTATTTACTTTTTATTTACCACAGCAGTTGAAAGCATGGAATAAGAGTATTGCTTATGCTAAAAATGGTATAAAAAAATATAGTAATTGGGTTGGAGAATATGCTTATAATACAGTATCTGTTGTTGCTGGGTTTGAAAATGAATTTAGTGGTGGAATGGAATATCCTACAATTACTGTAATTACAACAAATACTGAAGGGAAAAGGTTAGACGAAACTATTGTACACGAAATTGGACATAACTGGTTTTACGGGGTGTTGGCAAGCAACGAAAGAAAACATGCGTGGATGGATGAAGGCATGAATACTTTTTATGAAAAAAAATATATGAAGGAACAATATGCTAGTAATAATAAAAGTTTGCTTAGCAATTATTCTATAGATGTGCTTGAAAAAGTAGCCAATAGAACTATTACCAAAATTAAAAAATCTCAACCAATTGATACAATTAGTACAGCTTATAGTAACCTTAATTATTTTTTAATTGTTTATTCTAAGGCAAGCAGTTGGATGAAACAATTAGAAACAACTTTAGGAGAAGATAGTTTTAAAGAAGTAATGCAACAATATTATAATGATTGGAAATTTAAACATCCTTATCCTGAAGATTTTAAAAAAATAGTTATTAATAAAAACAAAGAAGCAGAGTTTTTGTTTTCTTATTTATACAATAAAAAAAATTTAGATACAGTAAGTTATAATAAAAAAATTAAACCGATTTTTATAGCCTCTTTAAAAGAAACAGAAAAGTATAATTATATAGGTATTTCGCCTTTGGCTGCATATAATTATTACGATAAGGTTTCTATTGGTGCTTTTATTCATAATTATCAGTTACCGCTCAATCGGTTTCAATTTTTTGTTGCACCTTTGTATGCCTTTGGCAGTAAGGAGTTTAACTTTAATGCAAGAGCAAGTTTTAATACTTATAAAGAAAAATATTGGCTAGAATTTGCTACGAGTGCATCAAAATTTACAATAGATAATTTTAAACCAACTAATGCTGCAACAATTAATCAACAAGTTGTAAAAATTGTTCCATCAGTTAAATACACTTTGTATCGCAATGATAAAAGAAGTACACTGCGTTGGGTGTTTCAAGCAAGAAGTTTTTTATTACAAGAAAATGGCTTGTTGTTTAAAACGTTAAATGGTGTTGATATTGTAGAAAAAACAACTGAAAACAGTTATATAAATCAATTTAAAATAACAACATTAGATAACAGAATACTGTATCCTTACAATTTTAATTTAACCATAGACCAAGGTAAAAGCTTTGTTCGTGCTGGTTTTACGGCAAATTATCATTTCAATTATAAAAATAGAAAGGGCGGAATTGATGCAAGATTTTTTGCCGGAAAATTCTTCTACACCTCCGATAAAACATTTATTAAACAGTACGAAACAGATAGATATCATTTAAACATGAGTGGTGCTAAAGGGTATGAAGATTATACTTACAGTAATTATTTTATTGGCAGAAATGAATTTGAAGGTTGGCAAAGCCAACAAATAATGCAACGTGATGGTTTTTTTAAGGTAAGTACAGATTTGTTAAGTAATAAGATTGGCAAAACAGATGATTGGTTAATGGCTTTAAATTTAAGTGGTAATATTCCTGATGCAATTAATATTTTAAATGTTTTGCCAATAAAAATTCCTTTAAAGTTTTTTGTAGATATTGGCACTTATGCCGAATCTTGGAAAGAAAACCCAGCGACAGGCAGGTTTTTATATGATGCAGGTTTACAACTGCCTTTGATTAAAGGGTTAGTAAATATTTATATACCTATTTTGTATAGTAAGGTATATGCAGATTATTTTAAATCTACATTAGGTTCAAAAAGATTTTCTAAAACAATTTCTTTCTCCATAGACTTACAGCAGCTTCAGTTGAATAAACTTAGCAGATATATTCCATTATAATTATTATGTATCAAATAAAAATTTTGTCATCATCTGAAATAGATATTTTTAAATGGGATAATTGTGTTCAAGAAAATTCTAATGGTTTAATTTATGCTTATAGTTTTTATTTAAACACAATGGCTGAGAATTGGCACGGTTTGATAATAAATGATTATGAAGCGATTTTCCCAATTCCTGTAAAGAATAAATTGGGTATTCAATATGCTTATATGCCTGCATTTACACAACAATTAGGCTTAATAGGAAATGTAAAAATTAATAATACAAAACTGATAAATGCTATTCATTCATTTTTAAAATATGGCTCTATTAATTTGAATTTTTCCAATAAAAACTTTACAGAAAAAATTGTAGAAAAGAATAATTTTATTATTGATTTAAAAAACAATTACTCTGTAATTCAGGAAAAATACAAAAAAACAATTGCATACAGTTTATCAAAAGCAGCAAAACAACATTTTATTTACACAAAAGATGATGACATAAAAAAGGCAGTTGCATTATATAAATTGTACAACCAAAACAACATGCCTCATGTAATAGATATAGATTACACCAACTTAAAAAAACTATTATTGCAACTACAAAAAAATAATAATGTTTTGGTACGAAAAGTAGAAAATGAAAAACAAGAACTAATGAGTATTGCTTTGTTAATGAAAGATATTAAACGTTATTACAATATATTAAACACAACCACAGAAGCAGGACGAAAAACTGAAGCCAATTATTTTTTGTACAACAATATTTTACAGGAATTATGCAATCAAAACATGTTGTTTGATTTTGAAGGAAGTGATTTACCTGGTGTGAAAAAATTTTATGAAAAATTTGGAGCAATTAATCAACCATACTTTAATTGGCATTTTAATAATTTACCTATACCTTTTAAATGGTTGAAGAAATAAATGTTATTTATTGTAAGTAATTTTTACATTAAATCTTTTCTCTGTAATTTTTAATACTGCAGCACCAGCATTACTAATTCTAATAATTAAATTTTTATTTTCTTTCATTTCGGGTAATGCACCTAAAACTTTAGCACAAATGCTTCTATTATTATTTGCAGTTATTCTTACAATAGTACCAGTAGGTATATCATTACATAGAACGTAATATTTTCTATTGGTCCAGCCGCTAGTTGATTTAAAAGTTGCAGCTTCGCCAGTTGTAGATACACTATTATCGCTATTTACAGAATAGCTAGTAACAAAAAAACCTTCATCATCGTTACCATTTGTTACAGGCTCTACTACAGGTTCTTCCTCTTCTTGCTTAGGTGTAGTGCTAGTTGTGGTTTCTGTTTCATCTTTTTTAGGTGGTTCTGTTTGGTCTATTGCAGTTGCGGTTTCTTGTGCATCGGTATTAATAATTCTTTCTGTTACAATGCTTGCTTTTTTTAAATCAACTCTTAAATGCCCAATGATAATTTTTTGTTCAGGCTTAATAATATCATTAACTAAATCATTCCACCCACGAATAAAATCTATTCTTATTTTTCCAAAATTTTGGCAAATTCTAAAAAGCGTTTCACCAGGTTTTACAATATGATATAAGGGAATTAAAGTTTCATTTTCTCCGCTTTGTCCATCTTGTGTAAAATTGTTTTTGCCCAAATTAATTTTTAAAATTTTATCGGTTGATAGAATATCGTTTTCTGTCATACCGTTTTGCGTGGCTAATTGAGCACTGGAAAAATTATATAATTTACTGATACTATACATTGTTTCTCCATGAGCAACTTTGTGTTGTAAGTATAAATTAGGGTATGAACCTTGCACTAATATTTTATATTGAGCAAAAGATTGGTTTAAAATAAAAAATGTAAGTACTATACAGAAAATTTTTTTCATAATAATTTGGTACTAAGTAAGTTTATATATTTAAAATTCTCCATTCATTTGGATAATAATTATTAATACGGTTATGTAATACTTTTATCCATCCTAATCCCAAGCCATTAAAAGTAATTAAAGTAAGTCCTTTATTGGTATTAATATCCAATTCTTTCTTAGCTAAAAACTTTAAAGCGTCTTCTTTATTTAACTCAAGAGTTGCAATATTACTTAAACTAATGTTACTAATTGCCAATTCATGATGAGGAACAAAATCTTTTCCTTTTACTTCACCAATAATTGTACCTACTTTTTTTAAATATAATAAATTTGCTAATTTTTCTACATCAGCATAAAAAGCAGTGTTTATACACTTAATTTCATTATTATGTTTAAAAAATTTCTTATCAATAGTACTTGTAATGAAATTTTTTATTAGTTCATTTTCGACGCTGGTTAATTTGCTTAAAAGTTGAAGGCTAAATTTATTGTTTTTAGAGAATTCATTATTTTTAAAAACTGCAATAAAGAAACCTTCTCCCTTTATTTTATCAGGAAAAAATCTGTACCCTATAGCTTTATGCTTATTGCTTTTAGTAGATACAATACCCCAAGAAGGATTAATATTTATCTCTACACTTTCTACAGAAAAGTTATCAGCAATAAAATCTAATATTTGTTCATTTTCTTCTTCTGAATAGGAGCAAGTGGAGTAAATTAAATAACCATTTTCTTTTAGAGCTGGCATTACATTGGCAATAATTCTTTGTTGTCTTTGGCTACAAAGTTTTACATTTTGTAAACTCCATTCATCTACTGCTGTTTTATCTTTTCTAAACATACCACTGCCGCTGCATGGAGCATCAATTACAACAGCATCAAAAAATGCTGTAAGGTTGGCAAATTGTTTAGGGTCGTTATTACTAACAATAAAATTACCAGTGCCCCATTTAGATAAATTTTCTACTAAAATGGCTGCTCTGCTCTTTATTATTTCATTACTTACAATTAAGCCATTTTTAAAATAACTTGCTAATAAAGTACTTTTACCACCTGGTGCAGCACAAACATCTAATACTTTTTTTTCTGTGTTATTAGCATATAGTTGTTTTATAATATGCCATAAAAACATACTACTTGCTTCTTGTACATAAAAAGCACCTGCATGAAAACTTGGTTCTAATGTAAAGGAAGGCCTTTCTTTTAAATAGTATGCATGGTTACACCAAGGTACTTGTTGTTGATATAAATAAGATAAGTTATTACAAACTTTTTCGTCATTTAGTCTAATGGAGGTAATAGGATTACTATTAGTATGAACTGCTTCGAAGCCCTCTCTATCAAAGCCATTAATATGCTGTATGGTTTGAATAAAATTTACTGGAAGCATACAATAATGATAGCTTTAATTTTAAAATAATTCTTCTAACTATTTTTGCCCTTAAGCATTGGAACAAAAGAAAATTTTTCAAATTCTTCTTCTAATAAAGTTCCATCTTTTTGTTTAGTTAATCTTAGCATTCTTTGCACTTCACCTTCATCTACAGGTATTACCATTTGTCCTCCAATTTTTAGCTGTTCAATTAATTTAGTTGGTATAAATGGTGCTGCTGCAGTAATAATTATTTTATCAAATGGGGCAAACTGAGGCAGTCCTTCAAAACCATCTCCATAAAAAAATTTAATATTAAGGTATTTATTTTTAAAAATAAATTTGTTATTCTTAACATATAAATTCTTTTGCCTTTCAATAGTAAAAACTGATGCACCCAATTCTGCTAAAACAGATGCCTGATAAACACTTCCTGTACCAATTTCAAGAACTTTATCAAATTTTTTTACATTTAATAATTGTGTTTGGTAGGCAACAGTATAAGGTTGAGAAATTGTTTGTCCCTCGCCAATAGGAAATGCTCTGTCTTCATAAGCTATATTATCAAATGCAGGATCTAAAAAAAAATGTCGTGGAATATTGTTGATTGCATTTAATACATTTTCCTGGGTTATTCCTTTTTCTTTCAGTATGTCAATTAATTGCTTTCTTAAACCCTTGTGTCTATATGTATCTTCTCTTTTAATCATAATTAGCACAAATGTAACGGTAGTATGCACTGAGGAAAGTAGAGGTGGAAAACTAAAATTTACGAACATAGTTATTGAGAAAAAATAACTCTCAATTTGAAATTTTTACACATTTTTTTAGAAAATATTTGATAAGGAATAGTTTATATTTGTTTTATGAATCAAGACTTAAATCAAATTATAACATATTATGCAACTAAACCACATAAGGTGCTTAATGAATTATTATTGAATAAGTCTAAAGACAATTTAATTGCAATTCTTACTGATTTATTAACTGCTTATATTAACGATAAAAACTCATCAAGTTTAAGAGAATTTATAACAGTTTCAATAGCAGGTTATCAGCATAATAGCAAAAAATTAGGCTATAATGGTTATAAACAAAACTCTGCGATTGGAAGTAAACCAATTTCTTGCGAAGCAAAGCCAAAAAATATTCAAACAGAAGGATATGAGTTAAAAAAATCTAAACCAAAATTAAATGGAGAAGGAGGTTTTAATGATTATACAATTGAAAGATTAAATAAAGATGTTAAAGAAAAACTTAACCTTCTGTCAAGTGGGTTTATAGATGGGGAATTGCAGTACATTATTGAATTTCCTTTTAAAGCAGTTTATAATAAATTAAGGGAACAGCTTCCAGAAAGAAGAATTGTTGGAACTTATACAAGAATGGCTTCTTTTAATTTTAGTCATTACAGTAGTTATCCTGTAATTAAAATTATTTACTTAAATAAAAATGCAATTGAGAGAAACCAACAATACTTCAATAAAAAATTCTATCAATTTTTAATAGATAGCAAGTAATGAAAGGATATATCAATAATATTATCAAGGGCAATACATTAAGTGTTTTAAAAACTATAGATTCCAACTTAATAGATATAGGTATTACCTCACCACCATACAATAAACAAGAAAAGCACAAAGGCTGGTTGGTAAAAAATGTACAATATGATTCGTATAAAGATATAAAAACAGAAGAGGAATATCAAGAAGAACAAATCGAAATTTTGAATGAAATATTTAGAATAACCAAAGAAGGCGGATCATTTTTTTATAACCATAAAACAAGATGGGAACGAGGGCAAATGTTTCATCCTATACAATGGCTGGCAAAAACAAATTGGACAATAAGGCAAGAAATAATTTGGGATAGAATGATTGCAGCCAATATTAGAGGTTGGAGATATTGGCAAGTAGATGAAAGAATTTACTGGCTTTATAAACCCATTAACAAAAATAAAATAGGAATAGAATTAGAATCAAAGCATGCTTTGCTTACTTCTATTTGGCGTTTTCCTCCAGAAAATGGTAAAAAAAACCCGCACCCTGCACCTTTTCCATTAACATTACCCAGTAGAATAATTACTTCAATGCTTAATGATACAGATGGAATAGTTTTAGACCCTTATTGTGGTAGTGGAACAACTTTAGTTGCTGCTTCTTTATTAAACAAAAAATATATTGGTATAGATATATCAGAAGATTATATTCAATACGCAAAAGACAGATTACAAAATGCATCTTCCGAAATGAAAATTGTACTAGAAGAATTACAAAAACACATCGTTCAAAAAACTTTTAAACAAAGAAAACAGCAAGGAGCATTTACAGGGAAGCACAAAAACAATTCCAATACAGAAGAAGTACTTCAAGCGACAGTTAAACAATTGCATTTATTATAAAATCATTGCGATTAAGAACTGAATAGAGTTAATAATTCTATTTATATTTGCTCAATGCCATTAAAACGTAATTTTACCTACTGGATTGATAAAAGAAAATGGAAATATATTTTTCTTTTAGCTACTTTAGAACTTTCTATTTACAGATAATTTACATACTTATATTTTTTTTCAACTTTATAAATCAAATTTTTTATGGCTTATTATTATAAATCTGGAAATATTCCACCTAAACGACATATACAATTTAGAAAAGTAGATGGTTCTTTATATTCAGAACAAGTTTTTTCTACAGAAGGATTTAGCGATGATTATTCAATATTATATCATTGCCACCCACCAACACAAATAATTAAAACAGATACTCCAATAGATGTTGCACCTATTATTGCAGAAGAGAAAATGCTTAAGCATAGAAGCTTTGAAGGAATGAATATTAAACCAGTTAACGATTATTTACAAAGCCGAATTCCTGTACTTATAAACAATGATTGCCACATGGTTTTAGCAGCTCCTCAAAAAAGTATGCAAGATTATTTTTTTAAGAATGCAGATGCAGACGAGGTGATTTTTATTCATGAAGGAAGCGGTAAATTATTAACCCAATATGGTGAACTTAGTTTTTCTTATGGCGACTATTTGGTTTTACCAAGAGGAACTATTTATCAAATAACTTTCAACGATAGTAATAATAGGTTGTTGATTGTGGAAAGCTTTAGCCCAATTCGTTTTCCCAAAAGATATATGAGCAAACATGGGCAGTTGTTAGAGCATTCGCCATTTTGTGAAAGAGATATTAGGGCACCTCAAAATTTAATAACCAAAGATGAACAAGGCGATTTTATTATAAAAACTAAAAAGAAAGGAATATTGTATGGTTTGCATTATGCTAACCATCCTTTTGATGTTGTAGGTTGGGATGGTTGTTGTTACCCTTATGCATTTAGTATTCACGATTTTGAACCTATTACTGGTAGAGTACATCAACCACCACCTGTTCACCAAACTTTCGAAGGTAATAATTTTGTGATTTGTAGTTTTGTACCACGCTTGTACGATTATCATCCATTGGCAATTCCTGCACCTTATCATCACAGTAATATTGATAGTGATGAAGTTTTATATTATGTAGATGGAGATTTTATGAGTAGAAAAAATGTAACTAGAGGCATGATAACTTTGCATCCTGCAGGCATACCACATGGACCACATCCTGGTGCAATTGAAAAAAGCATTGGTAAATTAGAAACAAAAGAATTAGCGGTAATGTTAGATACATTTCATCCATTAATGCTTACTAAACAAGCATTAGAAATAGAAAATGAAAATTATACTATGAGCTGGGCCGAATAGTTTTTTAAAAACATTGTAAACAAACCCTTGATAACATCAGGGGTTTATTTTTTTTCAACAATGCTGTATAACTTACCTTTTACAAGTTTCGGTTTGTATATTTTTATTGCCTTAAAATAATATTCAAATTTTCTACCATTATTATTAATTTTTGAAAGTTTGAAATTTTGTAACTAAAAAAACATTAGATGAATTTTAAAAATTTTCAAGTACCTTATCATATAAGCGATCAGTATGCAAAAAAAGCAGCCTATTTTTCTATGGAGTTTGCAATACACCAACCTTTAAAAATTTACAGTGGTGGTTTAGGCTTTTTAGCTGGCTCGCATTTACGTAGTGCTTATGAATTAAAGCAAAACATGATTGGTATAGGTATTTTATGGAAATATGGTTATTACGACCAAACAAGAAATCAAGACCAAACTTTACAACCCGTATGGTTAGAAAAAAATTACCATTTTTTAGAAGATACAGGAATTAAATTTCAAATAAAAATACATGATGCTCCAGTATGGGTTAAAATATGGTACTTAAACCCAGAAACTTTTGGTAGTGCACCATTATTTTTAATGAGTACCGATTTGCCAGAAAATGATTATGTTTCGCAAACAATTACACACCGTTTATACGATGCCAATGTATCTACCAAAGTAGCACAGTTTATTTTATTAGGTGTAGGTGGTGCAAAGCTTTTAGAAGAAATTGGTTTTAATACAGATGTATATCACTTAAACGAAGCTCATGGTATTTCTGCTGCATTTTATTTACTAGCAAATAAATATAAAACAGTAAACGCTTTAAAAGAGCATTTAGTTTTTACCACACACACACCAGAAGAGGCAGGCAATGAAAAACATGATATTTATTTATGTCATAAAATGAGTTATTTCTGTGGCTTAACAGTAGATGAAGTGAAAAAGCTAACAGGCCAAGAAGAAGATCAGTTTAATCATTCACTGGTTGCTTTAAGGTTTGCAAGAAAAGCCAATGCTGTATCACAATTACATGGTGTTGTAAGTAATAAAATGTGGAGTAAATACACAAATATTTGTCCTATTACTGCAATAACCAACGCACAAAATTTTAGTTATTGGGCAGATGAACCTTTGTATAGACATTTAGATGCTAATAACGATTGGGGCATTGATGATAGAAAAAGCTATTTAAAGAAAAGAGCTTTTGAAAACGTAGCAGATCAAACCGGAAAATTATTTAATCCGGAGGTTTTAACCATTGTTTGGGCAAGACGTTTTGCAGGTTATAAAAGAGCCGATTTACTGACGCATGATATGGAACGTTTTGAGAAATTAGTAAATAATAAAAACTTTCCGGTACAAATAATTTGGGCAGGAAAACCTTATCCGGCAGATTATCCAGCAATTTCTCAGTTTAATGAACTGGTTCATTTAAGTAAAAAATATAAGAACGTTTCTGTAATGATCGGTTACGAATTATTATTAAGCCGAAGATTGAAACAAGGGGCAGATGTATGGTTAAACAACCCTCGTGTACCAAGAGAAGCAAGTGGCACAAGTGGTATGACAGCTGCCATGAATGGTGCTGTAAACTTTAGTACAGATGATGGATGGATTCCTGAATTTGCTAAACCTGGTACTAATAGCTTTGTTATACCTAAAGCAGATTATGAAAACATGACCCAACACGATCAAGATATTTATGATTTATACAGAATGTACGATATTTTAGAAAGTGAAATAATTCCTATGTATTACAATGATAAAGATGCTTGGAGACAAATGGTAAAAAATGGAATGAATGATGTAAGAGTTCAATTTAATAGCAACAGAATGGCTCACGAATATTACGAAATAATGTATAAATAATAGTGTATAGAAAAACCAAAAAGCAAAACTCCGAAATATTTCATTCGGAGTTTTTTTGTACACTTCAACCTTTGTAAAAAGTAATTTAGAATGTAATAAATTTATAAACAAATAATAGATGCTTTTATTTATTAAATAGTTGCAAGTAATTTAAATGTGTATAAATTTTATAAAATTCATTTAGCTTTTTTGTATAATAAGTGAGATTATTTAAACCATTTCTTTGCACTCTCTCTACGATGTGGACAACCTGGCCAACAACAAGGTCGTTTCTTACCACTCAAAATATCTTCTTGTAATCGTAATATATGTTCTTTTCTAGTATGTTCTTGTTTTACTATTGTAACCCAACAAATCCACTCATTACGAGCAAGTGGAGTTAGTTTGTTCCATTTTTCTAAAAGGTCAATATTAGTAATTAATACTTCTTTAATATCGTCTGGTAGATTATGTACAACCCCTTCTTCTATGTTTATTTTTGTTTTTTCTTCCATTTTTTATTTCATTTTTCTAATTAATTAAAAATTAATTATTATTTATTAATGTGCTGGAATTACGTTGGCTTGCTATTAAGCTAATTGGCTTCTAATATAAATGTAATTTTTCTTTACTAATTATGTTAGGTTAAAAAATTTTAAAGAAGATTGAAGCTGCAAAAATTGTGATGACTTTTGTAGAGAAGAGTAGAGTAATCGTTTACATTAGTTCATATCTTACATTATTTGATGGTAGATTATTTACTAATATTACTATAAATAAAAAGAGGGCTTAGGATAGAAATCCTGCCCTGTTTAAATCCAATATTCTATGAAAAACCATATTATAGACGATGCATACAGTTTAAAGGTTGCATCAAGTATTAATGTTTTAAAAATTACTTTTAATGTTTAATGTATTTTTGGAACATGAATAAAATTATTGTAGCAATAACAGGGGCAAGTGGTAGTATTTACGCTAAATTACTATTAGATAGTTTAATGCAAATGAAAAATCAATTTGCCGAAATTGGTGTTGTTATGAGCGATAATGCCAAAACAGTTTGGCAAACTGAACTTAAAAATGAAGATTATAAAAACTATGATGTAACTTTTTACTCTAAAAATAATTTCAATGCACCTTTTGCTTCTGGCTCTGCAAAGTTTAATATTATGATAGTTGCTCCATGTAGCATGGGCACTTTAGGCAGAATAGCATCGGGTATAAGTGATGATTTAATAACCAGGGCTGCTGATGTTATTTTGAAAGAAAGACGAAAACTAATTCTTATGGTTAGAGAAACGCCATTTAATTTAATTCACTTAAAAAATATGGAAACAATCACCTTGGCAGGTGGTATTATCTGCCCTGCAATTCCATCATTTTATTCTTTACCTACCAGCATCGAATGTCTTGCTAAAACTGTAACGGATAGGGTTCTTGAGTTGGCAGGTTTAGAGATAAATACATTTAGGTGGGGTAAACAATTGTAAAAAATTTATCTTATAGAGTGGCCTGTTAAATGAATAAATACGTCTTCTAAATTAGCTTTTTTTACTTCTTTAGGTCTTTCAAAACCTGTGGCAACTAAGTTGTCTATTAATTTATCTGGTGTATCAATAGCAATTATTTTTCCATCATCTATAATTGCTACTCTATTACACAGTATTTCAGCTTCATCCATATAATGAGTAGTAATAATAATGGTAGTACCTTCTGCCTGAATTTTTTTAATTAATTGCCACAAATTTCTTCTGGCTTGAGGGTCTAAACCTGTTGTTGGTTCATCTAAAAAAATAACTTTTGGTTTATTAATAAGTGTTGTAGCAATAGAAAAACGCTGCTTTTGCCCACCACTTAATTCTTTATATTTTGCTTGGGCCTTATCTTGTAAATTCACCTGCTCTAATAATTCTTTAGCATTCACTTTTTCATTGTATAATCCAGCAAATAAATCAATCAGTTCAACTAAATTTAAACCAGGGTAAAAACCACTTGTTTGAAGTTGAACACCTATTTGTTGTTTAATGAAATTAGGCTGTGTGTCTAAATCAAAACCAACAACCTTTACAGTGCCACTTGTTTTTGGCCTAAGGGTTTCAATAATTTCTAAAGTACTTGATTTACCTGCACCGTTAGGCCCCAACAAACCAAAAATCTCACCTTCAAATACCTCAAAACTAATTCCTTTTACTGCATGAAAATTGCCATATTTTTTATTTAAATCTGTTACACTAATAACTATATTTTGCATATAATAGAATTGCTTTCTTTTTAGAATTAAAATTATTTACCAATGGGTATTGCTATTTGTACTACTTGTTGTTTGTGTTTAAAATTATTAGTAGTATAACCCATTTTTTTATCGAAATATATGGATGAAAGTAATAGATTTTTTTGAGCTTGCATATTCAAATATCCACCAGTTCCATTTAACAAAGCACTTGCTGCAATAAGCCACCAATTTACTTTGCCCTCATTGGCTGCAATAAAAATATTGGCTAAAGGCAAAGCAACGCCACCAGTAATTGTTAAAATATCTGCAGCAGTTTTATTAGCCTTATATTTATTGAAGTAGCTATTTAATGTTTCGTCATTTAATTTATAAAACAACCCAGTAAGCCTTTGCTTACCTATATAAAGTTTACCTTCATAAATTAAACCTGGCTTTGATAATGGTGGAATAAAGCTTAAGCCTTTGGCACTATGGTAAAATAGTTTTTCTTGAATTTTTTGGGCATTGGCTTGAAAAAAAATAAATACTGTAAGCAATAAAAATAATTTCTTCATTAGTTATTTTACTTTATTAATGAATATTTGGGTATAAAATAACACACCTTGTTTATTTCTATAAATTCCAACACCTGTATAATTAAAGGGGCCTTCTATATTACCTTTATGATGTGGGCTTGCAATCCAACCATCTACAATTTTTTTTAAACTGGTATTTCCAAAAGCAACATTTTCTGCAGCACTTCCAACATTTTTAATTTCTTTTTTTATTTTGTTATATCTATTGTCAAAACCACCATGTCCTACTTTTACTTTTCCATCTCCCATATTTTTACTATGCTTTTCAGCTATTTCGGTTAGTTCATCAATTGCTTTTAATTTTGGTAAATCATTTTTTTTCCGATGTTTATTTACCAATTCTAAAATTATTCTTTCTGCTTTAGCAATACTAACTTCATCCAATTCAGAGTTGGTAGATTCTTTAGTGCTACCACAAGCAATAAATAAAGGAATAAAAGTTAGTGTAAAAATTAAAAGTTTATGAAATTGTTTCATAAATTTTTTTTGTGAAGGTAGTATTAAAATTGTTTTTAAACATTAATCATACTTCCTTTTTTTAGCAGCATTAAAATATTCTAGCTGTTCCATAACTGCCTCTGGTGTAGGGTTTTTGGTTATTGCAACTGCAACCTGAAAAAGGGCAACTAATAAAAGAATAGAAGTTAGCAGTTCGCCCCAAGTAATCCAATAGCCCCACCAACTATATACAACTGCATTTTGTGGCTTTTTAACAAGATAAATAACAGTTAGTTTTTTATTTTCTGGTAGGCTTCTTAAAACATAACGGGCATCTACCTCATATTTTGTTTTACCATGAATAAAAACTGCTTTAGGTATAGTTGTGTTTGTAGTACTGTCTTTTAGCCAATGGATAGTTGCAGGTGCAGTTTCTCCATCAAAATAATCTGGTACCCTACTGTAAATAATATACAAAGTAAAGCATACAAAATATAAAAAAGCAATGCCTTTATACATAATAAACCACTAAGCCCAAAGATTATTAGGGTACTGCCCTTGCTGAATTAAATTATTAATACTTGCTTGTACACCTGGTGCATCTTCTTTATAGGTAACACCAAACCATTGTGCTGTTGTTGGTATTACAGATACTTTTGCTGTATTGCTTTTTACCAATTTATCTACCACTAAAGGAATAAAAAATTCGCTTTTAGGGTTATTTATTTCATTATCTAAAAATTCACTAAAATATTTTTCGCAGGTTAGAATAAAATTAGGATGAAATCCAAAAAAATTCATACTTACACTTGCAGCTTCACTTACTTCATGTAAACCAGTTTCGTCTTCATAAGTAATTACTCCTTTTTCATTTTTGTAAATTTTAGTTCTCTCGTTAATTTCAATTAAATTTCCTTCCTCATCTACATCACAAACACCTCTACTCACACTTCCATTTTCACTTAATGTTTTTTTAAGTTCATAGCCTATAATTGCATAATTGTTTTCGGCAACAACTGTAGTTAAAAATTGGTGTGCTTTAACAAAAGCATTTTTACCATAATAGTCATCTGCATTAATTACAGCAAATGGTTCGTTTACTTTTTCTTTGCAACAAAGTATGGCATGTGCGGTGCCCCATGGTTTTTTTCTTTCTTCTGGTATAGTTCTTCCAAAAGTATAACTATCTAATTGTTGATAAACGTAATCTACTTTTATTTTGCCTTCTAATTTTTTCCCAAAATTTTCTTTAAACATATCTACAAATTCTTCTCTTATAATAAATACAACTTTGCCAAAACCTGCTTGTATGGCGTCGTAAATACTGTATTCCATAATTGTTTCACCACTTGGTCCAAAACCTTGTATTTGTTTCATACTGCCATAACGGCTTGCCATTCCTGCAGCTAAAATTACTAATGTAGGTTGCATAATTTTAATTTAAAATGCTGCGAAGATAATTGTTTAATATAGAATAATTTATACCTTCTATAATTAGATTTCTTCATAAAAAATATTTATTAATTATTATCAAATCAACTTCCGTTTTTGCTTTTTATAGCTATATGGCTAATATTGCAGTAGTTTAAGTAAAATTTTATTAAGCTAAAATTGTTCTTGATTATTTATTTGAGTATTTAAATTTTGAAAGAGGAAGTATAAGATATGGCTAAAAATTTATTAATAGTAGAGTCTCCGGCAAAAGCAAAAACAATTGAAAAAATATTGGGTAAAGATTTTGAAGTGAAAAGTTGTTTTGGCCATATTAGAGATTTAGAAAAAGATGATATGGGTATTGATATTAATAATCATTACCAACCAAGATATATTGTACCTGATGAAAAACTTAAAGTTGTAAACGAGTTAAAAAAGCTTTCAAAAAATAAAGAAGTTTGGTTAGCATCCGATGAGGATAGAGAAGGAGAGAGCATTAGTTGGCATTTAGCAGAAGTTTTAAATCTAAATCCATTAGAAACTAAACGAATTGTTTTTCACGAAATTACTGCACCAGCTATTAAAAAAGCTGTTGCCAATCCACGTTTTATTAATATGGATTTAGTGAATGCCCAGCAAGCTCGTAGAGTATTAGACAGATTGGTAGGCTTTGAACTAAGCCCTGTTTTGTGGAGGAAAATTGGTATGCAAAGAAGTTTAAGTGCAGGCCGTGTACAAAGTGTGGCTGTAAGATTAATTGTTGAAAGAGAGAGAGAGATAAATAACTTTAATACAGAAAGTAGTTATAAGGTTGAAGCTAGTTTAACTGCCAATGATATTAATAATAAGGCAGTTAATTTTAAAGCGGAGAGCACTAAAAAAATTAATAATGTAATTAATGCAACTGCATTTTTGGAAACCTGTAAAAATGCAAATTTTACAGTAAAAGATGTGCAGGTAAAACCTACCAAACGCACACCATCAGCACCTTTTACAACATCTACATTACAACAAGAAGCTTCAAGGAAATTAGGATATGGGGTAAGTAAAACAATGTTATTGGCACAAAAGCTATATGAAAGTGGTAAAATTACTTACATGCGTACAGATAGTATTAACCTTAGTGATACCGCATTGCAAGATATACAAAAGCAAGTAATAGAGTCTTATGGCAACCAATATTATCAGCCAAGAAAGTTTAAAAATAAAAATGAATCTGCACAAGAGGCACATGAAGCTATAAGGCCTACTTACATGAGTAATGATACCATTGCTGATGATGAAACAAGAAAGCTGTACGAACTAATTTGGAAAAGAACAATTGCTTGCCAAATGAGTGATGCAGCATTTGAAAAAACTACTGCTATTATTAATATAAGCACTAACAATGAAGAGCTAGTTGCAACTGGTGAAGTAATGAAATTTGATGGGTTTTTAAAGGTTTATTTTGAGGGTAAAGACGATGATGAAGAAGATAATGGAGAAGGATTTTTACCTTCATTAAAAAATGGACAGCAACTTGTTTTTAATGAAATGACTGCAACAGAAAAATTTACAAGAGCTGCACCAAGATATACGGAAGCAAGTTTAGTAAAAAAATTAGAAGAGTTAGGTATTGGCCGTCCAAGTACTTATGCACCAACCATTAGCACCATAATTAAAAGAAATTATGTTGAAAAAAGAGATAAAGATGCGATTAAAAGAAAAGTAGATATTGTAACACTTACACCAGATTTTAAAATTACTAACACAACAATTTTAGAAAATACTGGTGCTGAAAAAGCTAAACTTTTTCCTACAGATTTAGGAATGCTTGTTACCGATTTTTTAAAGCAGCATTTCAAAAACGTAATGGATTATGATTTTACTGCACAAATAGAAAAAGAGTTTGATGAAATTGCAGAAGGTAATAAGAAGTGGAGTAGTATGATAGATGGATTTTATAAACCCTTTCATGAAACCATTGAACACACTTTAGAAAATGCAGAAAGAGCAAAAGGCGAAAGAGAATTAGGAATTGAAGAAGCAACAGGGAGAAAAATAGTTGCTCGTATGGGACGTTATGGTGCAATGGTTCAAATAGGAGAGGCAACCGATGAAGAAAAACCACGCTTTGCAAAATTAAACCCCACACAAAGCATAGAAACTATAACTTTAGAGGAAGCATTGGCTTTATTTGCCCTACCAAGAATAATTGGTGAATATAATGGTCAGGAATTATCTGTAAATATTGGTAGATTTGGCCCTTACATTAAAATGGGTGATCAGTTTATTTCTATTCCTAAAAATGAAGATTTATTTGAAATTGATGTAGAACGTGCCAAATTATTTATTGAAGAAAAACAACAGGCCGATGCTCCAATTTCAACCTATAATGAAATGCCTGTTACAAAAGGCAAAGGAAGATTTGGACCATTTATTAAATGGAATGATATGTATATTAACGTTCCAAGAAAATATAATTTTGACAACCTTAGTAAGCAGGATATTGAAGAGTTGATTGAAGCAAAAATTAATAAAGAAGCCAACCGCTACATTCAACAATGGCCTTCGGAAAAAATTAGCATTGAAAATGGTAGATGGGGTGCTTTTATTAGGTTTAATAAAAAAATGTTGAAACTTGGTAAAAAAGCAGATGGCACAAAATACGATACTGCAGAATTAGAAACTATAGATATTGAAACAATTAAGAAAATGATTGCAGAACAAGTACCTAATGCTTTTGCTGTTAAAGAAAAAAAATTAAAAACCAAAGCTGCTAAAAAGAAATAGCCCTTATTGCATTTTTATTAATAGAATTCTTTTGGCTTAAATGAATAGGTTTTAAATAATTATTAAACTTATGAAATTTCAGAACTATCTTCATTAAAAGAAATTCCATAATTCTGTAATTCCTCCAAAACAGGTAAATATATTTCTGGTAATATTGGAATATGCAAGCCTGTTGTTGTTATTTTATTCTCTAAAATTAATTTTGCTGCTATTCCTAATGGCAGACCAACTGTTTTGGCCATTGCAGTTTGCTGATTGTCTTTTCCTGCAAGTTCTAATAAACTTGTTACATAATATTTTTTATTGTGTAGCAAATATTCAAATTCATGAAGCATTACAATTAAATCTTTATCTGCGTTGTTTAAAACTAATTTTTTTTCGAGAATAAATTGTAGTACTTCAGCAGCATTACATAAACCTTTATTAATGATGGTATCCTTATCATTTAAACCAATAAATAAAAGCTGTTGGTGCAATGAATCATTTTTTTTAATTTCCTTTAGAAATTCATGGCAATTAAATTCTTTAAAATGAGTTTCAAAAAACTTTGCAATACTTAAGCCATTTGTTTGGTATTGTTTTACTTCATTAGTTAATTGTAAATTAATAATCATATTCCATCCTGTGCAAAATTGTGGATGCCTTAAAGTGGTTCTTACAAAAGTTTTAATTTGCTGTAATTGATAAATTGAAATATAATTTAAAGAATCTCTGTTTGGATAATAAGCATATTTATTATTACTTGTTGTTACAGAAATATTGTTTTTAAAAAGTGCTTCATATGGCAATTTCACCACTTTGCCATTTTCAAGATAAGTTGCACCAGATTTACCAGCAAGAATAATATTTTTCGGGTTCCAACTTATTTTATAATGCCAAGGGTTGTCATCGCTTTCTGGTGCAATTAAACCTCCACAATGCGATTTAAATGAAACAATATTTCCTCCTTTTTCTTTTATTTCATGAATTAATTTCATGGCACTCATGTGGTCTATGCCAGGGTCTAAGCCCATTTCACATAAAAAAAGTAAATTCTTTTCTTTAATTGTTTTTGCTAAAGCCTGAATTTTTTCATCTACATAAGATGCTGTGAGTAGATGTTTATTGAACTCCATACAATCTATTGCAATCAAGTAATGCAAATGTGGTGGCATCATAGAAATAACAATGTCTGCAGATGCAATTGCTTGTTTTCTTTCCAGTTCATTATCTATTTTTAAAACAAGTATAGATACATTTTTACTTGTTTTAACTTTATCATTTAACAATTGTTCGTTGCCATCGGCTACTGTTAAATGCCAATTTTTATTTTGAACTAATTCAATTAAGAAATGAATTAAAACAGTAGCAGATTTTCCTGCACCAATTAATAAAATATGTTTCATATTAAGGTGCAATGGTAATTAAAAATAATTAAAATGGTAAGCCTATTCCTAACTGTATGGCAAAGTTTTTTATTTCAGTATTATTTTTATTATTTCTTTTTTCTGTCCAAACAAAATCTTTAAAACTCATCCAACCATTATTGGTAATTCTTCCTGGGTCTTTTACTTTATAAGCAAAATCAACCCTAATCAAAAAATAAGAAAAATCTAATCTTACACCAGTTCCAATACCTATTGCTAAATCATTGTATAACCTGCTTAATGAAAACTCAGCATTGGGGTTGGTAGGATCTTTCTTTAAATTCCAAATATTACCAATATCTGCAAATAATGCACTGGATAATTTAAAACTTCCAAGGTTGGCTAAAGTAAAACGATACTCTGCATTAAATTCAAGTTGCATGTCGCCAAATCTATCTCTAAATGTATTTACAGCAAGGGTGTCGCTTAGTATAGATGAGCCTAAACCTAATTGTCTTAAACCCCATGCCCTCATGCTATTTGGGCCTCCTGCAAAGTATTGTTTAAAGAAGGGTAATGATTGCCCTCTTAATGGAATACCAAAACCTATAAATGCACGGTAAACAGTTTCTCCTTTTATTTTTTTGTAAGCATATTTATATTCTACCTCTGATTTAATATACTGATACACTTTATTTTGTAATGATTTAAAAGGTAGGGTTAATAACCCACTTTCTTCAATACCAAATCTAATTAATTGATTACTGTTTAATCTTTTTCCTGGCTTAGTTAATGTATAATTTAAACCACCTCCAGGAAAAGGGAAACCAATTACATTACCAGTATTAAATGAATTTCTTAAGAATGGATTTGCATCAAATAAAGTTTTTAAACCGGGTAAAGTGTCAATACTATATAACTCAATGTTTAAGGGCTTCCAAGATATTAAGGCAGTATAATTATTTTTAAGAAGTTTTTGCCATTCCCATGCATAGCTAAAATTTGCAGATCTAAGTCTGAAAATTTGAAACCTCTCTGTATAGGCTATTGCACCTGTTAAAACGGTTCGTTTATTTTCCGTTCTTTTAAATAATGGAAGTTTTAAAAAGCTTCTTGGCATTACTAATCTAGGAAAGCTATATGTTTGAGACAAACTAAATTGTACTGTTTGAATTAAATCTGATTTAGTGCCTTGTGAATTTTGTTGAAATAAATTTAATTCAACACCACCCCGCAAACCTGTATTGCTTTGTATTGCAAGCTTTCCAACGTTTCTGTTATTAAGAGAAGTACTTAAAGAAACGCCTAGTAAATTACCTGCTGTAAAATCTCCTGAGTTTCTACTACCTTCAATATTATAGCTTATTTGATATTTTTTTTGGGGAACTAAAAAATAATGAATATCTAAAGAATCTTTTCCTTGTGGTATTATTCTGGCATCTATTTGCTGCCATGCAGGAATAGAAGAAAGTGTATTAAGTGTTTTAAAAAAACTATATTCATTATACAAACTGTCTTTTCTTAAATAAGTATGTTCTCTTAATGGCTTAATTTTAAACAATCCCTCTTTTTCTTTCAAAAACAAATCACCTTTTTTGTTTTTTGAAATTCTAAAACTTGAACTATTTATTAAAGAGTCTGGTATTTCGCTAATTTTTGTTTCTGGATAGTAGTAAGAATTTCTTACATAAAATTTATTTAATCGTGTTGAATCATCGTTTACTCTTTGCTTGATAGTAATTTTCCAAGAAGGATTTTCTCTTCGTTTCTTTTCTGCATCAACAATTAGTTTTGCTAATTCAATGGGGTCTAAAGTAAGTTTAAATAAATTTTCATTAGTCGTATCAACTAAAGCATATACATGCTCTCTGGTAAACTTATAGTAACCTTTGGTTCTAAACCATTGTACCAGCCTGTCTAACTCATCAGATATTTTTTGTTTAGTATAAGGTTCACCAGTTTTTAAAAAAGATTTTTTATATTGTTGCATTGCCAGGTTTTGCAATACAGAATCTTTAATGCTATGATGAATGGAATCTATAAATTCATATTTTACCGAGTCAATTTTTATTCTTTTACTTAAATTAATATTTATTAGTACAGTTGTTCGTAGTTGGTCTTTTTGTCCAAGCAAAGGCCCTTTCTTTATATAAAAACTATCTTTTCCAAAAGCAGAATAATAATAACCCTGAGATTGAAGATAGGCATTCATAAAAATTTTAGTTCTAGAGAAATTTACAGTATCGAAAACAGGCGGGTTTTTAAATTTTTTTACTACACCTAACCATTGAGAACTATGCCTTGGCTTTAAACTATCATCCCAATAATTTTGTAACTCAACTTTTAATCTTTTTTTCTCATCTTTAGATATATTTCCATTTAAAATAATTTTATTATTATAAACAAATGGGGTATTGGCAGGATATCTTTTCTTTGTACAGGATGTAAAAACAAACAATACTATAAAGGAAAGTATAAAGAGGTTGTTTGCTTTTTTATTAAAATTCATAAACTATGCTAAGTAAAAATGATATCAAATATATTCAATCTTTATGCCACAAAAAACAAAGAGGCATAGAAAAACTTTTTATTGCCGAAGGGCCAAAGATTTTAGAAGAGTTGTTAAAAAGCAGTTTTGAAATTGAAAAAATTTATGCAACTAAAGATTATTTACCAAAACCAGATACATATAATAACAATATTATTGAAATTAGTGAGATTGAGATGAACAAAGTTAGCCAACTAAGTACACCCTCTACTGTTATAGCTTTGGTAAAGCAAAAGCCTGATTATTATAGCAATTTAACCAATAAACTAAATTTAGTTTTAGATGGCATACAAGACCCAGGAAATTTAGGAACAATTATAAGAATTGCTGATTGGTATGGAGTTGAAAATATTTTTTGCACTAATGATACAGTAGATTGGTATAACAATAAAGTAATACAAAGCACAATGGGCAGTTTTGTAAGGGTAAATATTTGGTATGGTAATGTGGAAGAAATTTTGACTAACCATAAATTACCTGTTTATGGTGCAGTTCTAAATGGAAATAATTTATTTGAAAATACAGATGCGAAGGAAGGGTTTTTAATTATAGGAAATGAGGGAAAAGGAATAAGAACAAACCTATTGCCAGTCATCAACTATCCTGTAACAATACCTAAAAAAGGTGGTGCAGAAAGTTTAAATGCAGCAGTTGCTACAGGTATTTTATTAAGTTGGTTTACAAAGTAATGGCAAACAAATACCAATTATGAAAATTAAAACAGCCTTGTGTAGTTTTGGCACTAGTGGAAAATTTTTTCATGCACCATTTATTTATAATCATCCTGGGTTTGATTTGTATGCTGTTGTAGAAAGAACAAACAAGCAAGCAAAAGAAAAATATCCTAACATTATTTCTTACAATAGTTTTTATGAATTAATAAATGATGCTGCTGTTGATGTAGTTATCATTAACACACCAAATATTACTCATTTTGAATATGCTACAATGGCTTTGCATGCTAATAAGCATGTAATAGTTGAAAAACCATTTACTACAACAGTAAAGGAGGCCCAAGCATTGATAACTCTAGCAAAAGAAAAAAATAAATTATTAACCGTTTATCATAACAGAAGATATGATAGCGATTTTTTAACTGTTCAAGATATTGTTATAAAAAAAGTATTGGGCGAAATACATGAAGCAAGATTTTGTTTTGATAGGTATAAACCTGAATTAAGCAATAAAATTCATAAAGAAACACCAGGTGTAGGTTCTGGTATTTTGTTTGATTTAGGCTCTCACTTGATAGACCAAACAATTCAATTATTTGGACTACCAAATGCAGTTTTTGCTGATATAGGTAAACAAAGAACCAATAGCAAGATTGATGACTACTTTGACCTAAAACTTTATTATAAAAAATCTAGTGTTAGCTTACATAGTAGTTTATTAGTTAAAGAAAATAACATTGGATACATTTTACATGGCACTAATGGTTCATTTATTAAACCTAAAACCAATATTCAAGAAGAGTTTTTATTACAAAACTTGTTACCCACTTTACATAATTTTGGGGCAGAAAGTGAGTTTGATTTTGGTGTATTAAATGCTACTATAAATAATAAATTAGTTAGAGAAAAAGTACCATCAGTTACAGGTAACTATATGCAGTTTTATACATCTATGTATAATGCAATAATTAACCAAGCTCCATTACCAGTAAGTGCAGAAGAAGCAATGCAAGTTATTCAAATTATAGAAGCAGCTTATATAAGCAACAGAGAAAGGAGAGTGATAGAATTATCTACTTCTTAGTGAATCAGAAAGTCAGTAATCTTTTGCATAACTGTATTATTTCTATAAATTTTATTATGCCCCAATCCGTTGGAAATATAAAATTGAATATGGTTTAAATGTAAATCTACAATAGGTTTTACATCTTCAAAAGGGCAAATCCAATCATGGCTATCATGTACCCAAAATACAGGAATGGTGATAGTTTGAACACTTCTGCTAACAGCATAATAGCTAACAGGCTTTTGCTCAAAATTGTAAATTATTTTTTCTATTTCATCTTTTATATCTTTTCCTAAGGGTACATACTTAAAAAAATTATCAATTGCTCTTTGGGTTTCTGTTGCTGGTGCAATTAAAATAAGTTTCTTCAATTCATGCATCTCTTCTGCTGCTAAAGAAGCAGCTAAACCACCTAGCGAATGACCAATGATACAATATAAATCTTCTACTTGCTTGTTTATTGCCAGTAACGCTTTCTTATAGTCTAGTGCATTTACAGTTTTGCCATCGCTTAAACCATGTGCAGGAGCATCAAAAGCTAGTACTGTAAAACCTGCACTCAGTAAGTGTTGTATAAGTTTATCAAATTTATAGCTACAGCTATCAAACCCATGTGCAATAAGTACTTTTTTCCCATTACTATTTTTTGCATTCCATTGCCAACCAACAAGTTTTAAATTATTAGTATGGCAAACCAATTTTTCTGCTTGATGAAATAAGTGTGGTATTGCTCGTTTTGGTTTTCCGCTAAATGGTGTACAAAAAATTGTTAGTGCTTTTTCGGCTGCTAATTTTTTAGATAAAAGTGAAATGGTTTTAATTTTGGCTCTATAATAGCTTATTGCTATTCTTTGCGATAACTTTAACTTCATAAAAATTCAAATATACGATATGAATGTGGTAATGATTGGTTCAGGAAAAGTAGCAGCTTTACTTTCAAAAAAAATACACAATGCTGGGCTGAAGGTATTGCAAGTATATAGCCCAAACTTGCAACATGCAACACTATTAGCTGATATTATAAATGCTGAAGCTACTAACAACATAGAGAATATTATACAAAGTGCAAACATTTATATAATTGCAATTGCAGATGACAGTATTGAAGGAGTTGCAAGCAAATTGAATGTTTCAAAGAAAGCATTGGTATTACACACATCTGGGGCTGTAAATATGAATGTATTGAAAAGTTGTAGTGATTTTTATGGGGTATTATATCCTATTCAAAGCATTTCCAAAACTACCGATAATAATGCAGTTTTGCCTTTTGCTATAGATGCCAATAATGATATTGCAATGGAGACAATAAAATTTATTACAAATGCACTTCATTCTAATGTTGAAATATTGAACGACTTGCAACGTTTGCACTTACATATTGCAGCTGTATTTGTAAACAATTTTGTAAACTTTTTATACTTTAATGCAAGTAATATTTGTAAAGACGCTACAATTAATTTTAATGTTTTACAACCATTAATAGAAGAAACTGCATTAAGGTTGAGAAACAATTTACCTGAAGTAGTATTTACAGGCCCTGCAATCAGAAAAGATTTTAGTACAATTAATAAGCATTTAAAAGTTTTAGAAACAAATGAGCAACTATTTGAATTATATTATTTTTTAACTAAGTGCATTTTAGTTAAAGAAAGCTAGAAAATTTTAGAATGAAATTTTTATAAATAGAAAATAATAAAGAAAATCCTTTAGATAATTTACTAAAGGATTTTTAATTAGTTAATTTTCATTAAGTTTTTTGATTATTGGTTTATACCTTCTAGTGCTAGTATAAAGGCATAATTTAAAGCAATGTCTTTTAAATAGTCAAAACGTCCACTTGCTCCGCCATGTCCAAATTCCATATTAGTATGCAGTAAAAGAACATTTTTATCTGTTTTCATTGCTCTTAATTTAGCAACCCATTTAGCAGGCTCAAAATATTGAACTTGGCTATCGTGTAAGCCTGTTGTAACTAATAAATTAGGATAGTCTTTCTTTTCAATATTTTCATAAGGGCTATAACTTTTCATATAAAAATAATCCTCCTTTTTTTTAGGGTTGCCCCATTCATCAAACTCGTTTGTAGTTAAAGGTATGGATTCGTCGAGCATTGTATTTACAACATCTACAAACGGAACCTGTGCAATTACTCCATTCCATAAATTAGGAGCCATATTAATAACTGCACCCATTAATAAACCTCCTGCACTACCACCTTGTGCATACAAATGTTCTTTGCTTGTAAAATTTTCTTTAACTAAAAATTCTGCACAATCAATATAATCGGTAAAAGTATTTTTCTTTTTAAACATTTTACCATCTTCATACCATTGCCTTCCCATTTCTTGTCCTCCCCTAATATGTGCAATGGCATAAGCAAAACCTCTGTTTAATAAACTTAATCTGGTACTGCTAAAACTAGCGTCTAAACTGTTTCCATAACTACCGTAAGCATATAATAATAAAGGCGATTTTCCATTTTTATGAAATCCTTTTTTATATACAATTGAAATAGGAATTTTAGTTCCATCTTTAGCAGTTGCAAATAATCTTTCAGAAACATAATCTTTAGAATTGTATCCACCCAAAACTTCTTGTTGCTTTAATAGAGTTTTGTTCTTACTATTCATATCATAATCAAAAACAGAGTTGGGCGTAGTTAAAGAGGTGAAATTGTACCTTAATTTATCTGTATTGTATTCTTCGTTACTGCCTATATATGCTGCATAAGTAGGTTCTCCAAAATCTAAATAATGTTCTTTATTTTCTTTTGTGTTTTTTATATTTATCTGTGTTAATCCATTTTTTCTTTCAGATAAAACAATAAAGTTTTTAAATACATCTACATCTTGTAACAAAATATCAGGTCTGTGTGGCACCAATTCTTTCCAATGTTCTATTCCTGTTTTATCTAATGGGCATTCCATTAATTTAAAATTAATAGCATTGTTATTAGTAAGAATTAAAAATTTATCCTCTAATGCATAAATGGAGTATAAAACATTTTTTATTCTTGGCTGAAAGGATTTAAAAACATCATTAGGCTTTGCTGCATCTATATAAAATATTTCAGATGATAATGTGCCACCACTGTAAATATAAATATACTTATCGTTCTTTGTTTTTGAAATTCCTATGTAGTTTGAATTATCTTTTTCATGATACACTACAACATCTTTTGCAGCATCTGTACCTAAAACATGTTTTTTAATTTTTTCAGATAATAGCGTTACTGGGTGTTTTGCTGTATAAAAAATAGTAGTATTGTCTTCTGCCCAACATGCAGATCCTTCTGTATTTGGAATAACATCTTTAAGCAATTCACCTGTTTCTAAGTTCTTAATATAAATGGTGTATTGTCTTCTACTTACTTCATCTACTCCAAATGCTAAAAGTTTATTATTACTGCTAACCGAAAAGCCATTCACAGAAAAATATGCTTTACCTTCTGCCATTTTATCTACATCTAATAATATTTCTTCTGGTGCATCTAAGCTACCTTTTTTTCTACAATACTTAAAGTATTGTTTTCCATCCTCTGTTTTGCTATAATAATAATAACCATTTTTAAATGTAGGTACCGATTCATCTTTTTCTTTTATTCTACTTTTCATTTCAGTAAATAAATCAGCTTGTAGTTTTTTAGTGCCATGTAACATTGCTTCTGTATAAGCATTTTCTGTTTTTAAATAATCTACAACTTTTGTGCTATCTGGCCCTTTCTTAAAGTAGTCAATCATCCAATAGTAATTATCCACTACTGTATCGTTATGCCAAATTCTGGTAAATGGTTTTACCTCTGCAATAGGTGCATTTGCATCTTTGGGCCATTCATAAGTTTTCTTTTCTATTTCGTTTGTTTTGCAAGCTATCATACTAGTTGTTATTAGTAGAATTAATATTTTCTTGTACATAAAATAAATTTTTAAGCTTATTGCAATGTAGTAAAAATTAATTTCTTTAGTTTAATTATATATAAGTGGTAAAAAAAAGAAGCTACTGTATAAGTAGCTTCTGAATTAGGATAAAAAAATATTAATCCCAAATTTCGTCTTTACCCTCTAACCATTTTTTCACACTTTCGGTAGTTACACTTTTTGGTCTTTCTAAAGGAAAACCTAGTGCTCTATCCCAACATAAGCTTGCCATTACACCTAATGCACGGCTTACTGCAAATAAAACGGTATAAAATTCGTATTCTACCAAACCAAAATGTACTAATAAAGCTCCACTATGTGCATCTACATTTGGCCAAGGGTTTTTTATTTTTCCTAAAGATTGTAAAATAGGAGGAACAGTTTCATAAATATTCCAAACGGTTTGGCAAAGTTTATCATCGGGCATGTGTTTTTTACCAAATTCCATTTGTGCTGAAAAACGTGGGTCTGTTTTTCTAAGTACTGCATGGCCATAACCTGGTACAACTTTACCTGAAGAGATGGTATCTTTCACATATTGTTCTATTTGTGCTTTGGTTGGGCTATCTGTTCCTAATTGTTCTTGCATTTCAAAAATCCATTTAATTACTTCTTGATTAGCTAAGCCATGTAAAGGGCCAGCTAAACCATTCATACCAGCTGCATAACTTAAATAAGGATCGCTTAATGCACTACCAACTAAATGGGTTGTATGTGCAGATACATTACCTCCTTCATGATCTGCATGTATAGTCATGTATAAACGCATTAACTCTTTAAATCTTGGATCGTTATAACCCATCATGTGTGCAAGATTACCAGACCAATCTAATAAACCATTTGGTTGTATATGTTGATTGTTCTTATATTTTCTTCTGTAAACGTAAGCTGCAATACGTGGTAATCGAGCAATTAAATCCATTGCATCATCATACATTGGATTCCAATAATCTTTTTTATTGATACCTTTTGAATACTCTTCAGCAAAATGACTTTCTGTTTGTAAAGCCATAATACCTGTTACAAACATAGTCATTGGATGAGCTGTTAGTGGTAATGCATCAATTGTTTGAAAAACATGTGATGGTACATGACTACGGCGTTGCCATACACTAGTTAAATGTTGTACATCATTTTCTGTAGGTAATTCTCCTAATAACATTAAATAAAACAATCCTTCTGGTAATGGTTCATTTCCTCCTTCTGCTTTAGGGAGTTTTGCTTGTAGTTCTGGTATAGAATAACCTCTAAACCTAATTCCTTCTTGTGCATCTAATAAACTTGTTTCAGAAACCAGGCCTGTTATACCACGCATACCTTGATAGATTTGAGCAAGGGTAACTTCTCCAATTTTCTTGTTACCATGTTCATTTAATATTGCTTTTATTTCGCTATTGGCAATATCTGCTTTGCTTTTAAATGTGTCCTTAATAATTCCCATTTCTTTATTTTTTTTAGTTTATTATCAAGAATAAACCTTGTTATATAATATAACTATAATCAAAAAAGATTATAATTTTCAATTTGTTTAATAGGGATTTTTTTAAATAATGCTACATTATGCAATGTATATTATTGAAAGTGGTTAAAGATAAAGTAAGTAATTTGTACTACAAAGTACAGTAGAAGAAAAATTTATTTTGGTGCTTTTCTATATAAAAAGTAAGCAACAAAACAAAAGAAAATATTAGGTAGCCAAGCTGCAATAAGTGGTTGAAAATTTCCTTTTGAGGAAAAGATGGTAGAAAATTTATCAGTAATTATATACAAAGCAGCAATAATAAAGCCCCAAGCTAGGTGCATACCACTACCGCCTCTTACTTTTCTTCCAGCAATAATTGCCCCAATTAAAGTTAATAAAAGCACAGAAAAAGCACCTGCATCACGTTTGTATCTTTCTACTTTTAATTCATTTATAGATTCGGAGCCCCTCATTTCTTCTAATTGAATATATCTTTTAAGTTCCTCGGTGGTTAATTTACTTTTTACATAAGTATCTTTTCTTAAATCAAAAGGTTTAAAATTAAAATTCATTTCTTTTGATTCAAATTCTACCATTTCTTCCTGTAATCCATTTATTTTTCTTACCAATACAGAAGTTAGTATCCATTTGTTTTTTTCATTATCCCATCTTATTTCATTGCTTCTTAAGTTTTCAACTATTTTAGTTCCTTTAAATTTGTTTAAAAAAAACTGACCTCCTGATTTACTGCTAGTATCGTAGTTAATAATGCCAGCATAAGAAAAAGAATCTAATCTAAAGTATAAATCTCTTTTACGTTGGCTACTCATTAATGCTTCGTAAGATGAGTTTGCATCTACATATTTAGTTAAAAAACTTGCATGAATAACATTTGCTTTTGGAATGATATTTTGATTAGCTATCCATAAAAAAAGGGTAAGCAACACACCACCAATAAAATATGGTTTTAACCATTTGTTGTAGGATACACCGCTTGCAAGTATTGCAATAATTTCACTTTTTCCTGCCATTTTTGAAGTAAAAAAAATAACTGCAATAAATACAAAAAGAGGGAAGAGTAATGCGATTATATGTGGTACAAAACCAAAATAATAATCAGTAATTATATTTTTAATACTTAGTTTGGATTGTACAAAGTCGTCTGCTTTTTCACTAGCATCAATAACAATTGCTATGATAGCAAACAATAAAATTGAAAAAAAGAATGTAGCAAAGAATTTTTTTAATATATACCAATCAAGCTTTTTCATACTTTAATTACACTTGGCAAATATACTTGCATATTACTATCAATAGGTTAAAGATGAATAATCTTACTTAGGTTATTTTATTTAACTTGTACATGGCAATTTTTTGTTTAAAAGCCTTGCTATTGCTTATTTACATTAAAATAAAAACTCCGATATATATCGGAGTTTTTATTTTCTTATAGAAGAAATTATTTCTTCTTAGGAGCTGCCTTTTTAGGAGCTGCTTTTTTTGGAGCTGCTTTTTTAGGAGCTGCTTTTTTAGGAGCTGCTTTTTTTGGAGCTGCTTTTTTTGGAGCTGCTTTTTTAGGAGCTGCTTTTTTAGGAGCCGCTTTTTTTGGTGCTGCTTTTTTTGGTGCAGCTTTTTTTGCAGTAGCCATTTTGTTTTAAATTTAATGGTTAGTTAATGCCATAAAATTA
>Ga0268298_10000656_pt1 | contig 43990 bp, 29 predicted proteins | sample WWTPWeurt_MetaG_FD_194462 | JGI IMG/M metagenome (GOLD analysis project Ga0268298, IMG submission 194462) | Activated sludge microbial communities from WWTP in Nijmegen, Gelderland, Netherland - WWTP Weurt | ecosystem: Engineered > WWTP > Aerobic digester > Activated sludge | place...
TATTTAGTTTGAGATGGTCGATATAATCTTGGTGTCCCGGACCAATGTATTGTGGATGTTTTTTGGATTCATCTTTAATGGATATCCTTGCACCCGTGAGCAATCGATAATCCCTGCTTTCTTCCGGAATTTCCTGCTCGCTCAGCCTCTGCACCGAAACCATCCTAATAGGCATTGGGTCAAATCCCTTGAAGTAGAAAGTATATGCCTGGTCCTTAAAAAGTCCCCGAACAAATTCAGTCAAGACTTCCGGCAATAAAAAGCCAATACTCAGATTTGAGATATTTTCCAACAACTTCATACCTGCTTGTCCCAGTGGTTTGTAATAACACTGCCATGGCCCAAAGCAAAACAACTTGAAGTGCTTGCCTTCGTATGCATAACCATGATCGTGGAGCTTTGCAGCCAATTCAGGATTGGCATGGTCGAGGATTTTGTAGATCCAGGATTGTACAGCATACTGATAATCCCAGGGGATGATCACATCCCGACTATGTTCAAAAATGATTTTGATTCTCATCTTCAGGGTTTAATATTGTAAATGTACGAAGGGCTTTTCTCCATTTTTGAGAATTACAGAATGACTTTAAAAAATTTTTTGTGCAGCTATCCGGGAGGCAAGGTATTCCTTCAATCCATCATCAGACTCAACTTTGATTTCATGGAGCAATCCTAATACGAACCTGCCGATTCCTTCATAGGCGCATACCCTATCGACGTATCTACATTCATAATCCGCATTCTCGCGATATTTCACCAGCTTGTCTTTCGTCATCCCATTCTCCTCTGTCAGCAGCGCAGCTGCTCGCCTGGACAGAAGCAAACTCACCTCAAGTTCCTTCTTGCCGGCCATCCCAAAAGCATCAATTTCCGGGAGATCTGACGGCAAATTGCTCAACTGAATACTATCCATTGGATCTACAGCCTCCATTCTGTTGATTTTAAATATCTGGACTCTGCTCTTGTCGGGTACGTAGGCATAGATTGCCATCAACCGCTCGTCAAGGTAAAGGGGAATCACGACCCTGTCTCGGTTCAAACTGCCCACACTTACAGATCTGTATACATGCAACAATACTGCACTCTTTCCCTCCACAGCATGGGATAGAATCCGGAGCATGCTCACCTGACGCGCCACATGTGCGTATTCGAGTGTATCCACCAATGTCTCCAAGCCCAGTTTTAACTTCAGTTTGCTCTGAAGTGCAGCTGATAATCCTCCGAGTTTTAGAGCAGAAATGATCTCTTTCTTCTCTCCAAGGGTAAAAGCCTGAGCTTTTTCAGGTGTCCCTGAAAAATAGTATCTCCTGCGACTGTCACGCTCCAGAGGCATTCCTATAGATCGAACCACTTCGATATCTTTATAAATAGTACTTTTACTCACATTCAGACGTTCAGCCAATGCATCTATCCTCTTCGGGGGAAACTGCATCAATTTCTGGATGAGTGTCAAGACCCTTTTTACCCGTACAGGCACATTACCTTTCATGACATTAAAGAGTATTCATCCGGTGTTTATTCCAGGGATGATAGTTCGAACAAAAATAATCGATTTGTCGATCCAAATAAAACTCTCTTGAGCAAAAAGTCATTTACTCATTGTTTTTGGCTTCTTTCCCGGATTCCCGTAAACTTTCAATAGTATGCATCCACAAACTTATTAATCGTACCTTCGTCAGATAATTCAGACCAAACTCAATAAAACTTCATGATATGCCGGTAGATGTCATTTTGGGATTGCAATGGGGGGACGAAGGCAAAGGAAAAATCGTGGATTACCTGGCTGACAGGTACAAGATCGTGTGCAGATTCCAGGGAGGACCCAATGCCGGACATACTCTCTATATCAATGGAGAAAAGCTTGTGCTCCATACTATTCCTTCAGGGATATTTCGCGAGCAAGTGGTCAATATTATTGGTAACGGAGTCGTAGCTGATCCCATAACGTTCAGGCAGGAAGTTAATCGTGTAGAACCTTATGCTCCTCATCTCAAAGAAAAATTGTTTTTTTCACAGAAAGCTCATTTGATCCTACCGACACACAGGTGGATTGACCTCGCTTCAGAGAATTCCAAAGGAAAACAGAAGATTGGATCTACCCTGAGAGGCATTGGACCCTGTTACATGGACAAAACAGGACGCAACGGTCTCCGCATAGGTGACATCCATCAAACAGGCTTTAGAGCCAAATACAGGGCCCTCAAAGAAAAACATCTACAGTTCATACGACAGTTTCCTGAAGTCGAATTCGACATTCATGAAAATGAGGAAGCGTGGTTTGAATCTCTGGAGCTGATCAGGCAATTTCAATGTCTTTCTACTGAGTATTATCTCAATGATGAAATCAGACACGGCGCACAGATTCTGGCTGAAGGCGCTCAAGGCACGATGCTGGACGTAGATTTTGGTACCTACCCTTTTGTCACTTCGTCCAATACGATCACTGCAGGAGTCTGCACGGGATTGGGAGTACCGCCTTCCTCTATCCGGGAAGTCATTGGTATAGCCAAAGCATACTGCACCAGAGTGGGTTCAGGTCCCTTTCCATCAGAACTCATGGATGCTACCGGAGAGCAACTACGAAGAGCTGGCAATGAGTTTGGCTCTACAACCGGACGCCCGCGAAGATGCGGATGGCTGGATCTCCTGCAACTGCAATATGCTGTTATGATCAATGGAGTTACAGGGATTTGTTTGACCAAAATAGACGTTCTGAACGACTTTGAACAGGTCTGTCTGGTTGATAAGTACCAACTGTCCAATGGAGAGCTAAGTGAGGCCTTGCCCTATTCTTTAGAAGAAGTGAGCTCGGTAAAATACAGCCCTTTTGAAGGATGGAAACAATCTTTATCCGGCTTTAAAACTTATGCTGAGCTGCCCCATTCTGCCCAGGAATTGATTAGGGCTATAGAACTACATTCCCGTTGTCCAATAAATTATGTGTCCACTGGCCCAGGCCGCGAGGATCTACTCATCAGAGAGGTGACGCTATGATGATGTATTGATAATCCAGACTGGTATCGTCAGAAACGATGAGCTTGTAACCAGCCTTGATGAGATCTTGTTCAACATCAGCGAGTGACAGGCGTTCTTCCTGTGGTGGCCCGATCGGGCTGAGTTTCTTTTTAAAATCAACAATCATGATCTTACCCTGAGATCGAAATTTATTGAGGAGCCGATGTAGATAATCCCTCCGATTTTTGATGTAAGGATAGGTATTGGAGATAAATATGATATCCACTTCTCCATCTTTTAGACGCGGATCATCGGGTGTAGCGAGGCGCGCTTCAAACCGCAGCTGGATTTCAGGCTTGTAATAGGTCTCTTCAGTGTTCATCATTTCTACAAGTGTCGGCTCAATATCGATCGCAATTACTTTTTTGGCCCTATGCACAAAGCGAAATGAAAAATATCCACTTCCTGCACCTATATCAGCGACTACCTTATCACTTAGGTCACCCAACATATCGATCAACATATACGGCTTCTGCCATATCGTGCGGTCTTGCGCTCTCAATGCTGAATCTGTGCTGTCTTTATGATTGGGGACAGCAATGGAATCGACCGGGATATCCCGACTAATCCCTCCGGACATTGAAGGTAGATTATGCTTGCACGCCAATGCAAACAGGAAGAAGAGCGTGATTCCGAAAAATCGAACTGCAAACATTTCAGGCCACAAGTTAATCAAAGCTATTGTACAAAAGTGACAAAACATGGCCGCTATTGTGGATAATTTCGAGATAACACCATGCTTAACAGAAGCAATAAATCAAAAAAACAGGTACATCCTATCACACGATTCTCTTTCACGACAGCTCTAGGATAATAAATTTTGCAAAGGAATTGATTCTTGCGAAATGATTATATCATAAAACTTTGAGTTAGATGACAATTGGACTCGTATACATTTCCATAATATCTGCTATCACCAAAAAAAAGAAAGGGTACCTGAAAATCAGATACCCTTTCTTTCTCTTTCACTTATTTCTTACTCAACTATAACCATTTTCTTCTTTTGAACACTGCCGGCACATTCCACCTGGTAATAATAAACTCCCGGAAGAAGTACAGAACTCTTGTCCAAAGTCCATTCGTTATATCCTTTGATCATCTGTCTCGCATCCACATACAGACATTTTCCATTCGCATCATAAATGCTTAGGTTTACTGTGCTGTTTTCAGGAATATACATTCCCAAAGTAGTGCGATTGTTCCAAGGATTTGGTTCGTTTTGCAACAAGACGAATGGCGACTTGCTTGCACCACGTACAGTCCACTTGACCATGGCATCCTGATCATCACCGCTGTACACTGCCAATGCAGGTGTTACATTGCTGCTGATAAAGAATACATCAGATAAATCTACAGGAGATTTAGCTTTGATGGTGATAGAAAACAAATCCTGTCCATTTTCAGCTGCTCCATTCCATGAGAAGGTCACGCGACCGTTATTCATCTGGTGCAATGAGAAGTTTTCCGGATAGAATCCGAACTGATCATTACCTGATATTTGAACCAACTCCACTTTGTCCTTGATAAACTCAAGCGTGAACTGCATACCTTCGAATTCATGGACATTATCAGATTTCACTGTAAAAGTGTACACTTGATCTTTGCTTAATGAAACATTGTCCGTGTGCAAATCCAAGGTCTGAGAAGATCTCACTGAAGCACCCGCAAGTCCTCTGGTCTTTGCAGATTCATTGACGTCACCAATTTTTACTCCAACGAAATTCACTTTCATATCAGAGCTTAGATTAGTGATATTGTATTGCGTAGGATAATTTTCTTTCAAACACTGATCGATAGATCCAAAATTGTACAATTCATCCACAAATTTCCAGCTGGTGTTTGAGCTGAAAGAATTCTGAACTCCCAGTATGAGCTTTCTGATCTCAGAAATATCTCTTGCAGTAATGTCTCTGCTGTTGTTTGCATCAGCAGCAATCATCTTATAAGGACTATCGAATAATTCCACACCCAAAATGTGTTTCTGTATTTTCACGATGTCCGCTGTACTTACTCCATTCAACCAATCTTTATTGAGTTGTGGAAGTATAGTATAATCCACATTAGCTTTTACTTTTCCAAAGTCATACAAACCTTCATAGTTTGTCAAAGATTGTATATTAGAAGCATTGACCAACTCAACATTTACATTCTGAATTTCACTTCCTTTCTCGGTTTTTACCAAACCAGATACTTGCGCAGAACCAAAGTTGTTTGGACAAAGCGGCGGTAAATTTGGATTGTCTTGGACGATGATTCTTGTTCTGCAGTAAGATGTATTTCCATTGATATCTGTCACCCAAAGTTCAACCGGACGAACACCTACGCTGTCACAATCATAAATTCTGAATTTGTCGGCCGTATCTCTCGAGAAGCTCAATTTAACAGGATATCCACAGCTGTGTGCACTACCTGCGTCAATATCAGAGGCCCAAACTTGAACCATCTTAGTCTCCGGAGTACCGTCACCATTGAGGTCCATTGGTACCAAACCTACTGCTACATCGCTGAGGCAGTATGCCGTTGGGGACTTACAGTTCAACAAGTTGACATTATAACTACACTTCGCTGTATTACCACAACGGTCTTCTACTTCCCACTTGATGATATGATGACCCAAAGGCCATGTACCTGTTGCTATATTTTCACCGATACCGGCGCGATCCAAATCTATCGTACCATCACTGTTAAAATCAACTTTATATCTATACAATAATTGGTTAGCCGCCGTACAGTCGTCAGTCGCCGTGATACCCAAACTGATTTGAAGAGGACGGCAATTCAAATCAAACGAACAGATGGTTGTATCTCTACATCCCGTTCTGATGATCGGATCGATTAGATTCGTCACTTTGATAATCTGCGTATCCTGGAAGATGATAAAGTTGCCATTATCATCACGATCGCACCAGTTGATGATTTTCCAAACTCTGAATATTTTAAAGCATGGATCTCCAGGAACTGTTGCTGAGAAAATTTCATCGTGGAATGAAGCGCCTATCAAACTACATACATCATCTGAATAGGTCGGATAATTGTAAGGTGCAGACAATCGTTCAGGAACTAATCCTGTAGGATCGCAAATACCGGAAGTATCTAGGTCTTCAGGGAATACGATGCTACTGTAGTCAAACGGGTGATGATTTTCAACGGTGATATACTGGCAGCAACGAGCTTCGTTACCTTGAATATCCGTCGCAATGAACCAACGCTTGATCACTCCAAGTCCACATGTATTAAATCCACTTGAGTCAATTTCTTCCCTCATCAAAGGTGGGCAGTTATCCGTAGCCAAACCATCTTGTGGATGACCATCAATATAGTGCCAATATGCAGGGTCTATAACGATTGGTTCGCGATCAGCTTGAGCAGTCACTACTCTACCAAAAGAAGTACCCAAATTATTTAAATCTATCGGGAATCTACAATCTACCGTGATATTCGGCGGACATGTGATGAGAGGCATGTCTTTATCTTGCACTTCTACTAAAATCATGCAGATGCTTTCATTTCCATGACCATCGACTACTTTCAAACCAACCATTATAGTTTGGTTCACATCCTCACAACAGAATCCTACCTCAGGTCCCCAATCATCAGGCCCTGTGGTACCACAAGCATTGTCATCCATTCTCCTCACTTCAAAATGGTGCAGGTGACATTCGTCAAAGCTACCATCATCAAATACTTCTGCAGGAACCCAATTATAACCACTATGATTGATCGATACAACTGTTCTTCTGTCACAAACAGCTATTGGAGCAGTATGATCTTCTACTGTTACGATCAAAGTGTCCATTGTCAAGTTGTAACAGTTGTCATAAAGTCTATAGAAAACAGAGTCTATACCGACCGGAAGTTTAACCGGACCACCATTCTGATTGATTAATATTCCTCCCGGATATTCTACATCTATTCTAAGTACGTTGTGACAAGCATCTACTGCTTCTATTGGAGGTAATATTACATCCGCTTCACAAGATCTGTGACCTGTAGTCGCATTGAAATCATATGCACTATGAATGATTTTTGGTCCCTTGTCGTCAACAACTTCAATGACCTGAAGATAAGTTCTGGTCAACTCTGTATTACACCACCATTCACGCACTGTCCAGGTACGCATGATCTTGCGTACACATCGGATTTCATCCAGATTATAATCAGAATAAGTTACTACAAAATTGCATAGGAAATCCACGTTAGGCCAGATATTCTCTCCGTTCAGAGTAGGAATTCCGGTGACATTCGGATGTGGATTACCAAATTCATCCACTTCTTCAAATGCGACCTCACAATCCAACTGAACATTGAGTGGCGGTAAGACATCGTCTATCTTCAATCTTTCGATAAAAATCTCTTGGGCACAAGTATCAGACAAATTTCCTTGATCATCTGTTGAAACCCATACCCGAATGATGCGCTTGATAAAATCAGGATCGCATTCCAATTTTTCAATTCTTTCGTCTAACAATGTTACTGTATAATGGCTGCAGTCTTCTACGATAGCGGGTGACAATTCCCGACTGAACTCTGCACAAGACATGGTATCTATTTGGCACAGAATCTCGGGAGCAAGCTTATCTTCGATCAATACGTTTGACCAACAAGTATTACCAGTTAGCGTATCAATCACTGTGGCTATGATCGTCTTACCCAAATAGCTTGAATCCACCGGATTTGGAATCGGATGTCCATAGTGACTCAACTCCACAATTGCCCTTCCCGGACATGCTGAAGTAAGAACCGCATCAGGCGTAATCAGTGCCTGACAGTTTTGGTCTAAAGACACATTTATATTCTTACATGCCATTATAGTATTGGCATTGATGTCAATGTTGAAGGTACATTTCTTCTCTCCACAACATCCTGTTGCCGTATACTCTACAACATAGTGGCCCGGAGCTAAAACATCTCCCGAGGCAGGCCCTGCTGTTTGGACTAAAGTAACAGGATCAGGTATGAATTCAAAAGCTGTGATATCAAGTGTTGTTTCTTCAGCAATATTGTCTGAATTGACCCAAAATTTAATTGTTTGCCCTATTGAAACGGGGATACTGATGTCACCTGAAGCTGAGGATCCTGATGGAACCGTTGTCAGTACTACACGACCTCCACTTAATTGATAACCAGCCTCATCTCCCCTAAAAGCTCCCGGCTCAAGTATATTTGCCTCCCAATGGAAGTTCAAAGTACCATTGCAAGGAATATATGTTTTTGAAGAAGCTTCAACGGACAAAAACGGTTTACCATTATTGCTTCCTGTGATAGAAAGTGTCGTTGCATCATGACTGAATTTTGCATCAAGTCCCGAAGGCGTACCTGATGAAGTAGCAAAATAAGAATCAAGTGTCGACTCCACCCATGCATAAGGAGCAAAAGCACCTACAAATCCAGGGCCGTAAATACAAACATCTTCGGCAGTCGGTGCCGTCCAGCTGGCAGTATAATCACATTCGTCAGGGCTTAGATCTACTAATATGTCATCAGGACATCCTGTGATGACAGGATTGAAAGTATCTCGTACAAAAATAAAACCTGAACAACCATCAGATGCGCCAATACAATTGAATCCTCCATGCAGCCAATAGTAAACGCCGCAGGAAAGCAAGTCTTCAGGCTGAGGCCCATCAAATAAAGGTTCCGGGTCTCCATCTGCTTCCAGAATTAGATTACTCAATGTCAAGGTGTCCACTCCATTAGTATTGTCTGAGTTGATTTCAAAGCAAACCCGATCACCCCTGGTGACTGCTATCGTCCTGGTACCTACTATGGAATTACCTGTACCTGGAGTCAATACATCGACCGAACTGGTGCCTGTGACTGCATTTTCGATCATGACCCTCGCCCTATCTCCAACAAAATCATCCCCTGATGTCATTCTAGCAAAATAATCGAAGGACAAGGTTCCTGAACAGTAAACAAAAAAGCAGAAGTTATTCTGAGAATTTGATCCTGCCGTACCATCAGAAACTCCACGTAAACGCAGAGAGTCGGTACCAAATGATACACTAGGCGGTATAGTGCCTCCACCCGGTCCCATCAGGAACGAGTGAAAAAATGTACTTCCTGCACCCAATAAATTCATTGCATTGCAATCCTCTGTATAAGTGGGCAATACAAATGGAACAGGAACTGTACAGACGCCCTCCGCAGGCGTATATATTGTTGTAAAAATTGGTGGGCAATTGCCTACCATTTCAGGAGCTGTATTATCTGATGTACACTGGCTATTGGCCGGCGTAATAAATACAAACAGCACACCTGCTAAGATGAGAAAAAAGTGAAGTGAAAGTTTATTTGTCATAGCAAAAGCTTTAGTAAATTCTTTTTACAGCTTTTTCGCTATGCGCTAAAGAGATTTATAATGTGTTGTTGGGACAACTAATTCAGGGCAAATGTAAGAACTTATTTAATATATGCAAAAAAAAATACATATATTTTTCAAATTCAATTCGGTTTCAAAGGATGTGTGCAAACTAAAGTGTACCTCTATAAATAAAAAAATCGGGTGGCCAGACTGAGTACGGCCACCCGAAAATTTTACTTCACACTATTGTTTTGTGATCTTTGTTCTATAATTGATATCCTTAGACTTGACTTCCAGAGTGTAAAGACCCGGTATCAAGTTGGCGATGTCTATTTTAGTTTGTTTACCTAATTCCCTAAATTCATTTTGGAATACAGTTCGCCCGGAAAGGTCCAGAAGACGCACTGTTACATTCGCTGTATTTTCCTTAGCAAACTTCAAATAAAGTTGATTGGATGTCGGATTCGGATAGGCGACAAGCTGTTTTGTGGTTACCTCAGGATCAATGCCTACAGTTTTATTGGATTCCACCAATGTACCCTTGCCTGAAAGTGTCATGCAAGTATTATCTCCAAGTCCGCTGGTTACACAGGCTTGTCCATTGTAAAATACTGGATTGATAAATTCAACTTCGTCCACCTTCCAGCCGCGAAAACCAACTCCTGTACCAGTCGTATTGTCATCAGAACCGTAATGAAATCTCACTCGTACCGTTTTACCATTCCATGGACTTAAATCAGCCACTACGGGAATGAAGCCTCCAGTATAACCGGAAAAACCCTCCAAATTAGGTACTGAAAATGTTCCATAGGCCAATTCACCATTATAAGTGTTGAGCGTGAAATTGTTGGTTTTCAATCTTGTCCATATTTTACCATCTTCCGTGATTTCAAGATATCCACCGTCTGCACGACTCTCAGTGTTCATGTAATGCTGATATAATAAAGATGGCTCGACTCCTGAAAGTTTAACAGGAGTCAATAATTCCAAATAAAGGTCTGATATAATCGTCGTATCTGGAACACTAAAACATCGGCTATCTGCTATTCCTCCATCGCTGTCAAAATTCCACAGTAGAAAGCCCTTGTTGATGATAATATCCCAGTTGTCATATGAACTATCGTCATTCATGGGGTCAATCCAAAATGTATTAGAATTCTGCCCTGCCGGAGTCGCCACCTGATATTTTATCACAATTTGTTGCAAGGAAGCCATATTGGCTATTTCCCAAACGATCTCTGTACCAGATACCGAGCTTGGAGCTAATGATGCTGAACCATTGATATATGAACAACCTGCTGGGATCTGATCTACAACTCGGACATGATTAGCCGCATCCTTACGAAGATTTCTCAATGTCAATTCATAATTGATCGGTTGGCCTGCTTTGACGATATAGTCCGCTTTCTTGTTCATCTTCAATTGATTTACACAAAGTGGCGCAGATTCAAGATCTTCCACCTCATCTCCTACTAAATTTGAACTACCTTGATTGGCAGAATATCCAAAACCTCGACGAGCAAAAACATCCCAGATCAGGCATTGATTTACACCTCCGTTATTGACCTCGTCAGCTTTTAAAATTGCATTTCTTCCATCAATAAATCCTGGAATACAAGGTTGAAGTTTCATCCCATCCATTACCAATTGGATACAAATATTATTGCCCGCATTTTTATTCTTGAAATCAGGATCGTAACCATATTTATCTGCCAATGCCCAATATAGATCCCATAAAACCAAGGTCCATATTTCTCCAAGATTGTGGACCTCCGCATCAATGTTTTTGTAGGTAAAATTGTTGACATTCAAATCTGTAGAGTAAGGCTTTCTTCGTATCCCTGTACCATCTACTTTCGCTCCGACCACATAGTTTCCGATACCTCTTATGTCAGATCCTTTTCTTGAAGCATTAGCACTCATGATGAGGGTCATAAAATCACTCCACCCTTCGCCCATTTGCTCAGCATTACCAAGACAAGCAGCTTGAGACGGGCCTCCTGTTAGCCTATTGGAGACCCCATGTCCAAATTCATGGCAGATGACTCCATTGTCAAAGTCTCCGTCAAGACTATCGGGAACAGCTAAATTGTTCTCAGGTTTTTTAATCGTAACGACGAGACCATTTTCTACATAAACCCTGATTCGGTCACATTCTTTTTTGGTGATATAATACGCCGGTATACTTACTTTACTTCCATCTACGCCACCATCCATACCAATGTTTTCATCTGTATGGCTGCAGATAATGACCGCTATAGCACCTGCATTTTGAGCATAAAAGGCTTTTGTTCCAAATTCACATTCCCCTCTCTCTATCAAAGCTATTTTACCGGTCAATTTTGCAACGTTCTGGGTATTTGAACATCCAAGTTTTTCCTTCCCCGGCGATTTGTCCTCAGACCATACTACATCCCCGGTTATAGGAGTAGTAGTAGGCGCCGGACCAAAATTTCCACGTATTGCATTCAGTGCACTTGCGAGGTTGTCAGGTTTAGTGATAAATGTTTCATTACCTGAAGATGACCAAAGGAACATCTGCATTCTTCCCGGAGAGCCATCTGCTAAAGTCAAAAAGTTGGCATTATTTGTTCCTGAACCATCTTGAGCTTCTGCATTGACTGCATCATTACCCTGTCCACCTTTTCCGTAATTGTTCACTTGAAAACTACCTGCTTTCTCGTCGAAACCAAAACCATATAATATGTCGTGCATCATGTTGTTGACATAAAAGAGGTTGGTCACAGCTGCTTTGGTGTAATCCGGCGGTTCTTTGCTTTGATCAAATGGAAAATCAAATATCAGGTCTTTGCCTCCATCGGGTTGATTCCCATCATTGACATTGTCACCGTTGCGGTCCAAATAAGCATTGACGTTATTTCCACGAGTGACTGTATTTTCTGCTCCGGCACTGCCATTCGTGTCATGCCATCCATATGGTGAAGCCAGTGGACTCGCTGGATTGACGACAATCGTCCTCGGCCCATCCAATGGACTTTCAGCCGGAAACGCGATTACATTGTACGAATTTGGCGCTGCAGGTCGAACAACCGGACTGGCTTGAGATACTCCACTACTGTGTTGATGATCTGCTTGACGACAAGATCCTGGGCTTGTACTTCCAAAATTACAATGGACTATGTAGTCATTCTGATGTAAGACCTCACCTGTCCTTGCATCTACTTTGATGCCCGGATGTTGGTCAGTGTAATTGAGATCAAGACTAAAATCATAAACCAATCTCAGACTTCCGTCTTTCATGGGAAAGTACATCAGTCTAACGGGAATCTCGCTGTTTGTAAAATTTGTTACCGGAAAATAGCTAATCGCTTTATCATCCGTACGGGAAATCTTAGTTGGCACCAAAGCATTTGGCACTCCCAGGTGTTGTACTGCTACCAGGAGGGCATCTGAAGCGCTCAATCGGGCAGTAGTGGCATTTACAGTGGAGGATAACTTGCCATAAAATCTATTCGGGCTCTCGATCACTTTACCTTCTTTGGTAATATGAACAGAAGTTACCGCATTGTAAATCGGAATTCCTTTGTATTGCTGTTGAAAATACACATGCGTAAGACCATTGTGGTCTGTAGTGTACATGTCTGAAATAATTAAATCACTTAGATCAGCTTGTTGCAAGCCCCACGATTCAGCTTGTTGAGCCAGAAACTGTCTCGCTTTCCGGTCAGCAGACTGTCCAGACAAGGATGAAATATTCATGACTAAAAACCCTAGAATCAATAATTTACATATTTTAATTTTCATGCAGATGATTTTTCATTTGATGTGCTAAGTTAATATGTTTTTTTGCAGCTCAATTCTTTTTTGACAAATTCCTATCCAAATCTTTGACTGAATATTTTCTTCTTGCGTCTGCAATATTTGGCCGGGATCTCACTCAGCGTTTTCCAATTATAAAGGAGAACGAGAATTAACCAATCCGGATCCTCAATAGGATTTAAAAATTATTAGAAGAGGTACCTACATCATCGGGATTAATATGACCTTTGTCTATTGACCATTCTCTCTTCATCTTTTTTCTATGAAACAAAAAGAATCCGAAGGCCTCATCATTGGAAAGAACGCTTTGCGAGAGGCTTTTGCTGCCGGTAAGTCACTACAAAAAGTTTTTTTGCAAGACAGTCTCGAGAACGAAAGCCTCACTGAGCTCCTCAAACTATGCCGAAAAAATAAGGTACCCGTCTTACAGGTACCCAAATCCAAACTCGATCGGTTAACCAGATCACAGCATCAGGGTGTTGTGGCGATGGTGAAATGGGTCGCTTTTCAGGATTTGCAAGATGTCATTGATCTGGCATATCAATCAGGTGTGGACCCTTGTTTTCTTATTTTGGATCGGATAACCGATGTCAGAAATTTTGGTGCCATCGCTCGATCCGCAGAGGTGTTTGGTATAAATGGCTTGATCATACCCAAAAAAGACAGTGCGCCTATCAATCAGGAAGCTATCAAAGCATCTGCAGGGGCCTTACTCCGTTTGCCGGTCTCCCAGATTAGTGAGTCACAACATGCCGTCAAAACTTTGCAGCGAAACGGCTTCCGTGTCATCGCCTGTACCGAAAAGAGTTCTGCATCCTTGCGCGAAAACATCAGTCCTGGTGCTACGGCCTTCGTGCTCGGTTCTGAAGGTGAAGGCATCTCAGAACAAGTATTGCAATTCTGTGACGCCACAAGTACAATCCCACAGCTTGGACAAATATCCAGTCTCAATGTATCTGTTGCTGCAGGAATTATTTGTTACGAATGGATGTTGTTTCAGCAATCTAAATCATCATAAAACTGTTTTGTCAGACATGAAATATCGCATACACTTCTTTTTTTTAGTATTCAGCTTGATACTGAACCATGTAATCGCTCAGGAAAAACTGGCCCATTCCTTACTTTGGAAAGTGACGGATCCTCAGACTCAGCGTTATGTGTACATTTTCGGGACAATTCACATGATCCCTGAATCTGATTTTTTCTGGCCTCAACAGTTGGACACTGCTATCAAACAATCCGGCAAAATCGTCTTCGAAATTGATATGAACGAAATCGCCGACCCAAATAAAATATTCGAGCTCATGCCTTTGTTGATGATGAGAAACGATACCAGCCTGGCGGACCTCTTATCCGTAGATGAAATGAAAGTAATCAGTGATCATTTTGAAAAATTGGGTTTGCCCATGATTTTAATTTCTAAATTTAAACCACTGTTTCTTTCGGTAATGGCCAGCGATGGTATATCAGGTGATGCCTTACAAAGCGGCAATTATAAATCTTATGAGTTGGTTCTGCAAAATTTGGCGGACAGTCTTGAGAAGGAAACCGGAGGACTTGAAACCATTAATTTTCAAGTCAGCTTGTTCGACGCTATACCTTATAAAAAGCAAGCCAAAATGTTGCTGGATGCCATCCAACAAAGTAATAGTGGTTCGGACTCTATGTTGGCAAAATTGGCCAAAGACTACCGCAGCCAAAACCTGGAAGAGATGGCTGAAGCTGCAGAGAAAGATCCGGGCACAGCTGAATTTCTGGAATTGTTGCTGTATTCGCGAAACAGGAACTGGATTCCCCTGATCCGCAAACACATGGAAGAAAAGGTCTGCCTGATAGCGGTGGGGGCAGGACACCTTGGTGGACCAAATGGGATCCTCCGACTGCTACAGAAAGAATCGTATATTCTCACTCCAATGAATTAAACAAATCATGGCATTGATCAAATCCGTGAGAGGACATTTGCCGCAATTTGGAAAAGGATGTTGGATGGCCGATAATGCCAGTCTCATCGGAGATATCATATGTGGTGACAATTGTACATTTTGGTTTCAAAGCGTCGTCAGGGGTGATGTTGCCGCCATTCGTATCGGTGACGAGGTCAATATCCAGGATGGAGTGATCGTCCATGGGACCTTTGAGAAAGCTGATACCACCATCGGTGATCAGGTAAGTATTGGCCACAGAGCAATAGTGCATGGTTGTACTATAGGCAGCAGGGTGCTTATTGGTATGGGAGCAATCGTCATGGATCATGCGCTTATTCAGGACCAAGTAATCGTCGGTGCGGGATCATTGGTATTGGAAAATAGTGTATTAGAATCCGGTTTTGTGTATGCAGGATCTCCGGTGAGAAAAATCAAAGCTATAGACCCAAAGCAATTTGAATTTTTTGTCACTCGTACTGCGAGAAATTATCAGATGTATGCTTCCTGGTTTGAGTAATCAAAATAATTAAAAATAATGAACTCGACTTTTTCATCCTGTTCATTTCTTTTTCAAAGCTCAGTTTAGAAGTTATACGTCTTTAAAACCTGATCACTCAATATCACTTTGCAAATCGCCAACTTTAAGGCGGTGTGAGCCTGATACGGCGAAAAATTGAGTACGAATGATTCAAGTTACTTCACCGATACTTCACGGATACTTGATCAAGAGCAATTTTTTAAAATCCTGAATTAGCATAATCAAACAAAAATGTGAACTGTGAATCCACCAGTCAAAATGTATAGCTATTGCTTAGCTTATTATCCGAAGTAAAAAGAACGAACTAATTGAATTTCAAAAATTGAAATGAAATGAAACAAGAAAATAATCCACGTGAAAAAATCCATTTCATCAGGATGTGTTTGGGTTACAGTATAAACATAAAAATACTCTGTTTTAGTATTTTACCACACTGCCGGATTGAAGGAGATGATGCTCATACAGTATGCGATAATACATCAAACCCGATGGGTAGATTTACACTATAGACAAATATTGAAATTCATCCTATTAACATACCATTCGTCAATTATAATTGTCATCTTACAACTTTAAACCTAGATTTTGAACTGTGGTTCGTGGTGAGAATCAAAATGGTAAAAAACCAAGTGCTTATATGGTGACAGAATCAGAGCAAAACAAACTGATCAAATGATTTGATACAATCATGAAGGAAGCAAGTGCAGTTGCATTGGCTAGATTACAAAAACTTAGCTGATGAATCAAACATAGTGTAAAGCTCTTAGTTTGTAGAACGATTGACACCTCTTTGAAATTCAGCTTCAAAATTTGGTACTATAACCAAGATTTCAGTAAGAAGTATCAAATACCTTAGTGTGAGCAGTCGCTCTCTGCGTGGATCTGTCCGCCAGAACTCATCTGTACATTGCACATCGTCCATACAACTTCCTTGTCTTCTGTGAAGTCTGCAGTAATCTGGTGAACATCAACGGGAAAGTCCTTGGTTTGAACCGCAACAGGGCTCGCTCCCGGCAAACAGGACTGACCATTTTCATTGAGTTTGTAGAATGCCAGTTGCAATGTTTTATCATAGATCATCACAGTCTGATCAGCAATCTGTAGGGCAGAAACTATTTGCTGATAAGATGGACATGGAATCAATTGCATCCATTTTATGTCTCCCGAAGCTTTCATACCGGCTTGAAGAAAACCACCTGATCTTCCATAACCATCACCCACCGCGATAAGATCACCATTGGGAAGCTCCACAGAATTTTTAAAACTCAGATTTTGGGCTGCGGGAAATGTTTTGGCCCAATGTATGGCTCCGTTTTCAGAACTAGACATGGCAAATGGCACTGCAATGCCATTCGTGCTCACTGATCCCCAGTGGTACAAATTTTTGTTTTTTGTCTGTACGACGCCGTCTAAACTAAAATCCTGCAGGAGTGAATTGTCTAAAATATACGATACCAAAGAAATGATCTCTCCTTGGGAACTGCACAATACCGTAGTGTAGAGTAAATATTTTTTTCTGGTTTCACCGTCGATATAGGCGCCTTTTTGTTTGAAACAAATCAAAAAATTGTCACCTGTCACAGGAAGAATTGCGGACAACTGATCTACATGTTCCAGTTGCCTCACCCACAATAGCTTTCCATCCGGACCCAAAAGGCTGAAGTGCATGACATACGAATCGGCTCCGGGTTTTTTACTACTGATCAACAGTTCACCTCTCGAGTTGGTAGCAGTCTGAGACTCGTTTCCCGCACTGAGTTGATTGCTGGACATTGCCCACACGACATTCATCTTTTGGTCGATTTTGGCAACAAAAGGAATTCGGTTTTCACCAAAATGACCGGAGGCAAAACTGTACTGATCTGCAGTGACAAAATGCTCCACTCTCCAATTTTCTTTGTCATCTCCCAGTTTATAGATCTGGATTTGAGAAGCATCCGAAGGCATTTTTGCCAAAAATCCATATTTGGTCTCTTTATTGGGGCTATCTTCCTTCCACAAGCTGCTTTCTCCTGCGACGACAATCGCTTTTTCTCCGGATAGCACTGCACTGGTAGTTATACCCTTGGTTTTAAAATATCCCGCAGCCTGGTCTCCCCGTTGAGCTGTGCAAGAACTGATGATAACCACAAACAGCAAACTCAGTCTCATATTAAATTTTTTTCGCAAATATAATCTTAATCCCAAGTATTATTCCGAGAAGCTGAGTTGGAGGATCACAATCCCACAAAACCACCCACAGGTACCTGCTTTTTGCAAAAATAAAAGGGTGGAATTTTGGCCCACCCTTTTCTATCAAATGAAAAAATTCAGTGCAATTTATTTTTACTCACTTCGCATCCTGAGCTCTTAGGTATTCCAATATTGCACGCGCTTTCGTCTCATCAAGACCTGCAGTTGACATCGCCGTATTGTTAAACTCAGCAAACAGCGCTTTGGCATCAGGATCATTTTTAACCATCTCTTCGTTGTGTAGCAAAATATTCATCAACCAGTCCGCACTTCTCTTTTGAGTCACACCCTTCAAGGCTGGACCAATGAGCTTCTGGTCAAATTTATGGCAAGCCACGCAGATTTTACCAAACTCCGCTTCTCCTGCTTTTACCATGGCTTCGTCAATCGCCGGAAGATCGCCTTTGATGTATTGCTTCATTTCCCATGATTCTACCATTGATGTCGGCTTGGATGAATTTGTGTTATTCTCTTTCGTCGGACCTGAGGAACATGAAACCAACATTCCTATTGTCAAAATAGAAAATAACATTACAATAATTTGTCTTTTTTTCATTTTTATATAATTTTAATAAAATTAATTTTTTGTAATATAAACGGATTTAAATTTGTGACAAAAATATCACAAATCTTTCTAATCAAGCTTGTCGCACATGAAAAAAAGCTTCATTATTTTGGCAGTAATATTTAGTTTGGCATCCGGGCTCCTTTTGCTCGGCTACAAAAAAGAATGTAGCGATATCCAAAGAGACTGCGGCGATTATTGTTATTGCAGGTATCATGTATGTATCAGTCGGATTTTGGCCTTCCCTCTCGACTCGACGCAGCAGTTTCAAGAGAGAATTTGTCATTGAGACTGTGCTATTTTTTGATACAACTGCTGGAGAACAAACGACAACTTTTCTGCATGTGTAACAATACTGAAATGCTGTCGGCCAAACATCATCGGCAAATAAAATTTTGCAGTATCTTCAATGGCTACCGCGTGGTATTGAATTTGTTTTTGTTTCATTTCTTTCAAAGCCTGCTTGATATCCTCCATTCCGTGTTTGCCTTCATACTTGTCATAATCTGTCGGCTTTCCATCTGTCAGGACGATTAGCCATTTTGATCTGGCTCGCGATTTTTGGAGCAAGGTACTGCTGTGGCGCAATGCCGGACCAATGCGCGTAAATCCCTGAGCCTGAATGGCACCGATACTTTGAATTGCACTTCGCCAGCTCTGTTTGAAATGCTTCAGCGTGACGTAGGTACAGAAATTTCTCGTTTTAGAAAAATAAGCATCAACCTGAAAGTCTAGCTCAAAATCGCTCAAAGCCTCACCCATACTCAGTATAGCTCTTTTCTCAATATCCAGGACTTTTTCATTGTTGATATAACTGTCACTGGATAAGCTGATATCGATCAAAAACAAAATCGACAGATCCTTTCTATTTCTTCGTTTTGACAAATAGATTTTATCATCCGCCTGTATGCCTGCCTGGAGATCAATGTGCATATCGTGCAATGCGTCAATATCAAATTCGTCACCGTGATTCATCCGACGCACTTGTGTCCATTGGTTATAAAACCTAGACAACTCCTTTTTCAAAATAGTTATTTGCCTGTGGCTATCCCTGATCATTTGGCCCCCCGTGGTGGATCTGACTGACTTGAACAATACCGGAAAAACCTTGCAGTAATCAGGCAGGTATTTTTTCTGTACATAGTCCCACTCCGGGTATGGATAGAAATGGTCGCTCTGCTTGAGCTCTTTGCATTCAGCCACCGTGAACTGACCATTGTACTCAGCCTTGTATATGGAGTGGACGATATCATCAACACGTACGACATGTTTTAGATTGAGTTCATCCAGTGCTTCCATATCCTCCTGAAGACTGTCTCCACCGTCAAAATCTCTCCAGACTCCGTCAAACTCTTCTGCCGTCTCTACTTTCTCAAAATTGTGGGTAAGCATGTATTCTTCCTGCTTTTGGCGATCGACTTGCAAAACGCTCACCGACTCCACGGCTTTTGATTTTAATTCAGTGGAAATTTCTTGCTCTTTTTGAACAGAAGATGCAAACGTCGCAGGCCCTGTTTCCAGCCCCTGGATTGCTTGATCATTTGGAATAAAAGTTTCGGTCAACCAACTTATATCCGGCAATCCATCCATCAAACGAAGTCGGATCTCAGTCGCCCGAGGAAAATCTTTCTCCAATGTTTCTATAATCATATCTGAGCTTAGTCCATGATCTGGGCTAGTCAAGTCCAGCAGATAATGGTAACATAAATAAAGCACACGATACAGATAAAATGCATCATTGAGGGACTTTTCAGAGTAAAAGTCTATCTGTTGAGGAAGATAAAAGTAAATCCCTTTGCGACCTCCCTTCATCAATGCCGGCGAAATTTCAATAGCTACTTTACAGATTGCCCTGGAGATGAGCAAAAGAGATTGGAGTCGCTCAGTCAGAAATGAACATGAACTAGAAAATGATGGAGCGTTCTTCTTCTTTCGCCATGCAAAAAATTTTTTAAATAGTAATTCCTGTAGGTCCAAGACAAATTATTGATTTCAAGCCTATAAAGCGAGATTGGCCAGGTCTTCCAAAGTGGTCAATGTCTCAGGATCATCTGTCAGTGGCTCCAGCATAGCTGCTTTGACTGCCAACCTCGGTGGCAATCCTCTGCTGATCAGTTTTGCAGCATCGACGATAAGCCTTGTGGAGACCGTCTCCATCAAACCCAATTCGTGTAGATTTCTGATCCTATTGGAGATTTGGATTAGTTTTTCTACTTGTGCCTGGGCTAGAGCTGTTTCCCCTTGAACGATTTGAGCTTCTATCGAAGCAGAAGGATATTGAAATGAAATCGCAACGAATCTCTGCCTTGTGGATGGCTTGAGATCTTTCATACTTTTTTGGTAACCCGGATTAAATGATGCAACAAGCATAAAGTCGTGGTGTGCTTGTATCTCAGTGCCCAACTTATCGATGAACATATTCCTTCTAAAATCCGTGAGGGAATGTATAGCTACGAGTATATCCGGTCTCGCCTCAGCGATTTCATCCAGATAGATGATGGAGCCTGATTTAGCTGCTATGGTGAGTGGACCATCTATCCAAGCGGTCTCATTGCCACGCAAAATAAATCTGCCGATGAGGTCGGTGGAAGACGTTTCTTCATGACAGGTGATCGTGATCAGGTCTTTGTCCAGTTTGTAGGCCATATGCTCCACAAATCTCGATTTTCCTGAACCAGTGGGCCCCTTCAACAAAAGGGGCAACTGGTTCAAATAACAATGTTCAAATATCAAATTTTCTCGACCTGTACTTTGGTAAAAAGGTTCTTTTTCAAACTTCATCCCTTATAGATCTCATTTAGCGGGAACAAAATGGTCTTCTACTGGACGGACTGCCTCGTCTTTGGGAGTACCATACTGGACAAAATCAATGATATAGAGTATTATACCAAACAAAAACAAGCATCCTGACGCCAGCATGATGACAAAGTGTATTGATATTTCGTTTTGCGCATCCATAAACTCAATTCCCATTCTTCGCTCCAGATAAACCTGTGCTACACCTGCTGCTGCCAGAGCTGTGGTCATTCCCAACATGCCTATATTCGAAGTCCAGAATGCAATTTGTCCCCGAGCGTTCTGATAAAGCTTACGCCCTGTCAGCATAGGCATGGCATACGAGATAATAGCCAATACCAACATCCCATAAGCACCCCAAAAAGCCAAATGGCCATGCATTGCAGTCACCAATGTACCATGTGTCCACAGATTGACCGACGGTAAGGTATGTGCCATTCCAAGCAATCCGGCTCCGGCAAATGAAGTGATCGCACATCCGAGCGTCCAATACAGCGCAATGGTATTTGGGTGTTTCTGGCCTCCTCTGCGATACATTGCAAATGCAAACAAAGCCATTCCCAAAAATGCCAATGGCTCTAACGCAGAAAAAATACCGCCTATGATCAACCAATACCTGGGTGCACCTATGAAGTAATAATGATGTCCTGTACCCAATATTCCCGATATGAATGTGAGACCGATGATAACATAGAGCCACTTCTCGATGACCTCTCTGTCCACTCCTGTAAGCTTGATCAGTAGATATGCAAGAATTCCTCCCATGATCAACTCCCAAACTCCTTCCACCCACAAGTGTACCACCCACCATCTGAAATATGAATCTAAAGTCTGACTCTCAAACCATATCATTCCGGGCAGGTAGAGCAATGCAGCAAAAACCAGACCCATAGTCAACACCATAGCTGTCGTTGTCCTTTGTTTACCTTTAAACAAAGTGGCCAGTATCAAAGCTAAAAAGAGCAATACATTGATAACCACCAGGTAATCCAGAGGTCTTGGTATCTCCAGGAATTTTCTGCCTTCCCACCAGTTCATGTGATAACCGGCGACCGCTACTACACCGACAAGTGCAAAGCTGTAAAACTGCAATTTGGCCAAAGGGACCGAAACAAGTTCATTCTGACTTTCTTCAGGGATGATATAATAGGCCGCCCCCATGAATCCACTCAGCAACCAAACAACCAACAGGTTGGTATGCGTTGCTCTAGCAGTATTAAATGGGATAAAGCTATGAAACCACTCATCATAACCGATGCGACCCAGGGCCATAATAATCCCATAGACGATCTGCAAAATGAGCAAGAGCATGCTCAGGGCAAAAAATAAATATGCGACTTTCTGTGATTGATATTTCATGATTCTTATTGTTTTGGAGGTTGAGACATAACCGGCTTAGGCGGAAATCCATTCAAATCGATTTCGCCGCACCATTTCAAAAATGCAATCATATCTGAGGCATCCTGATCTGACATACCATAGGCTACCATGAGACGTCCACGAGGACCCCAGGGCGTCTTGGAAGTCAAGATAGCTTTGATCATTTCAGGTCCGCGCCGCTCGACAACCTTGGTCAATTCAGGTGCATAATATGCACCTTCACCTAGCAGGGTGTGGCAACCCATACAATTGTTTTTCTCCCAAATTATTTTTCCTCTGGTGACTTCGGGCGTAATATTGGCCGCATTGGTCTGCCGAGGTACTTCATTGGCAAGACTATGCCAGGTCAATCCCAGAAATACTGCGAATGACAGGATCGTCCCTCCAAAAAAGAAAATCTGTGCATTTTTCTTTGAAAACATATGTGTTTACTTTGTTGGTTTACGATTGAAAAAGTATTGACATCCGATGAAGTAAGTTCGACCCCATAGGAATAATGAGCTGGTATGTGCAGCTCCCGAAAGCAAAACCTGCTCTTCGAGATTGGTCTTATTCAATATGTTTTTTACTCCGGAATTGAGCTCTATGCTGTGTTTGAAAAGATGCACTGACAACATGGCGTCCAAATTGTCGAGTGCAGCCGTCTGGGTTGCAAAATACGCTTTCTTGGCTTTGTCATAAGCATATGCCGGTCTTTCTCCTCGATGTTTGTAAAACACCGCAAATGTGGAGTGCAAGGCCGGAACACAGTATTGAATTCTTGCATTGTAATCTTTCGACAGCAGAAACTTATCCAACTGTGAGGATAGAGCTTCGGTATAAAAATCATTGCGGTTCCAGAACATGTGTTGTCCGTAGGATAGCGATAGGAACTTCCACAAAGTCAGCTCAGCATCCCATTTTATACCGTAAGTTTTATCGTGGTTGATATTGATATAATTCCTGCTATTCTGGATGATCGGACTCAAGGCAATGAGATCTTTCAGATCATTGTAATAGGTCTTGACCTGGATGGAATGAGGCAAAGGTATCGATGGTAAAACCAGTTTAAGCCCCAGCTGGTATTGATCTGAAGATTCAGGCTTCAAGTCAGAATTACCTGTAATATGATAACTGGTTGGTCCGACAAATGTGTAAAAATCCAAGTACAATTCCTTCATACTTGGCGTGCGAAAGCCTCTAGAATAATTTGCCCAAATATGGCTTTGTGGCAAGAATTCGTAGTTTACACTCAGCGTAGGCGTGGGTACTGACTTACCATACGAATAATGACTCCACCTCACAGCAGGCTCCAGACTCAATTTTTTGAAAGGCATCAAACGAACAGCAGCAAACACTGCGCCTTCACTCAGTTCTTGCTGGCGATCCAGAATTCTCCTTCCCGTAGTTGTCTCATGATTGAATTCCAGACCGGCAAGCCCCTGATACCATTTGTTTTCAGGTGTAAAACTGTAAGTGGCTTTCCCATGCCAGGTAAAAAATCCGGTTGTATCTGCCGCAGACTGATTAGCATCCAAAGTGGTTTCGTCTTTGGTTACATCAGTGGTGTAGTATTTCTGAAATCTTTTGTACAAAGAGTAAGAGACATCAACATCCCAGTAATGAGCTTTGCCGCTACTTAAATTATAATGGACCGAATTTACCCATCTTCTTGTGGAATAATACACATCCTTAGCGATCTGATTTGTATCTGCATTGCCCAAATCAAAGAGATTGTCTTGAGTGAGTTGAGACCTGAGTTGAACACCACTCCTCTTCATCAAATATGCATACTGAAAATATCCTGAATATTGATTGCGATTCTCCCAATCTTCAGCTCTTTGACCATTGAAAGAAACGCCATCAAAAAAATAAGCATTCGCGCCTGTTTGCAAGTGATGTTTGTGGTGATTGAACGAACTGTTGAATTTGAATTCTTTGGCTCCAACTGACTCGTAATTGGCGCCAACCTGGATAGACCAGGGATATTTCCGCTCGATATCGGTGATGATATTGATCGTTCCGCCAAGTGCGTCTGTGCCATGATACACGGATGATGGGCCTTCGATGATTTCAATGCGCCGAACATTGACCAGCGGAATCTGATTGAGATCAATGACTCCATCCAATCGACCCACAACAGGAATCCCATTTACCATGATTTTCACGTTCTCTTTTGAAATTCCGTTGATCTGAGGGCTGCCCCCAAATACTGAAGCCTGGGCTATGTCAAAGGACAATTCCTGCATTAAAGCGTCTCTGAGTTGATGGGCTCCCGTCAGCTTGAGTTGATTGGAAGTAATCACTTTAACGGGTGTGATGACCCGATCTATTTGGGTCGGCTTGAATTGTGCAGTTATGACAACTTCATCCAACAGCTCAGGAGGTCGGGTTGAATCTAATACCTGAGCTGTAGATGAGCTGATAATAAAGCAAATAATATGAAGAAAAATATATTTTTTCACTTATTTTTATTTGTCTATTACAAATATTTACCAATTAATATATGGCTTATTAATAAATATCTGCCATTGTATTAAAGACATTGAATTTTCCTGTCGGAGTGACTACCCAATCACCCACGATCTCTTTTTTGAGATTGAGAGTTTTATCATCATAAACCAGAACTGCATTCTCTTCCGGTTTATTCATCTTACCCCACACAGAGATCCAAACTTCGTTGCCGTCCTTGTTGTATTCCATATGGACTGCCCTGCCATGATACTTCGCAGGGACAACCAAACTTTTGACCAATTTGAGGCTGCTGATATCATAAACGTCGATGGTTCTTTGCAATATGGAGTCATTGCTCAAAGCTCTGTCGGCCCATAGGTGCATTGATTTGGGGTGAGATTTCACAAACAGATTGCCGCCTCCGTCACCAGATCCTTTGATCGTTGTGACTTCTTTAAATTGATTGGGTCCGGGATCCGTACCAATGAAAGAAAGGCGGTTTTCGCCCACGTGGCCTGTGACCCACATATTGCCGTATTTGGCATTCTTTATGTTTGCTCCACGACCGGGGTGAGGTTTGGTACCAACATCTATGATAGTTTTGAGTTTCTTGTCTTTCACGTCAACCACCACCAGTTTGTTGCTTGCATTGGCTGCTACTATAAAATATCTTCCCGTTTTATCCCAACCGCCGTCGTGTAGGAATTTTGCAGTTGGAATTCTCACAGTGTTTTCTTCTATTTTGTTTAAATCAGAATAGTCAACGAGCATCACCATACCGGTCTCTTTGACGTTGACCACCCACAATGGATCTGTGTGCGAAGCAACAATCGATGCTACCCTGGCCTCCTCCAGAAAAGGACCATTGTCCAATTCTTTTCCTGAGGTTTTCACTACTTTCAAAGGCTCCAAAGTAAGCGCATCCATGATTACACAATGAGATGGTGTATAACCACCGACAATCACGTACTTGTCTTTGAAATCTCCTTTAGGGCCGTTGTACTTAGATACTTCTACAGAACGAGCATCAAAGGATGCTTTTCCTTCCGCAACTACTGTAGGCGTTTTCATCCACAAATCGATCAGGGTAATCTTGCCATCACGGCCAATACTATAGAAATATCTGCCTGATGCTGTGGATCTTAAAATATGAACGGCGTAACCCGTTTCGACGATAGCCACTTTCTCTTTGGTATCACCGTCTATGATAGCAACCTTGCCAGCATCGCGTAACACGACACCAAAATAATTTTGCCAATTGCGGTTGTGTTCAGGTTTTGTGGGTCTGTCTGCAACAGGTATATGCAATTTCCATTTCGATTTCATATCCTCCATTGTCCATGCAGGGATCGGAGGTGGAGGTAATTGTATAAAACGGGCCATCAAATCGATCTCTTCAGGTGTAAGGATTCCTTGCTTTCCCCAGTCAGGCATACCTCCAGGGGTACCATTGGTAATGAATGCTTTCAAACCTGCCGTACCTAATAATGCCGTTCTTTTTTCTGGCAACAGAGAAGGACCTGTAGCTCCATTGCGTGACGTGCCATGACATCCGGCGCAGGTCTGGAAATAAATTTTCTTGGCTTGCTCCATCTCATCATCCGTGAGGCTTGCTTTACCATCGGCAGAAACATGCCCGGATTTTGATGCGACTGTCGTTTCCGCACCTTTTATTTTACTTTTCTCTGACTTACACTGGAATAGCAAGATCGCTATCATTGCCATTCCCAGAATTTTTATAAAACTCTTCATATAATGATTTTTTTAATGTATAAAATTGATTTACTGCTTAATGACTTCATGCTTCAAAAATGTAGGGGTGTAGCTAAGCATAACCCAGGCCCAATTCTGCGTTTCATTGTACTTACCGCCCTTGAGATACCCCAAGGTTTCTGTAGCCAACATTTGGGAATATCCCAATTGACATTTCACAGCATCGGAAAACATAAAATCCAGATAAAGGTCTAACTCTGTGCCCAGATTGGCAGGAGCAGCTTCTTGTGTGCCCGGTTTTTTAACATCAGCTGCGGCAGAAAAATAATGGAGGTCAGCTCCTAAACCGCATTTGCTGAATTTGGTATTCCACTTAACATATATATCCTGCAAACCCACAGAATTGAGATGATTTCCGACGTAGAAATAATCCATATGACCATTGAATTTATGGTTGGTACCATACCAGGGAGTGAATGAGTTAAGTTTTTCAGATGGGTCCACCTGGGAGCTGCCTGATTGAAGTTCATATCCCAGTGTGATACTATTTTTGGCATTGATCGCATAGCCGAGGTCCAGCCCCAACAGGTAGGCAGAAATATCCTGATCTGCCGAAATAGCTCTTTTACCCAGTTGGTAATAGAGATTTGCCAGGATAGTGAATTTGCCGGTTTTGTAGTTGAGATGAGTACCGAGGGTTTGATTGAACTTAGTCTCTTGGTTTGACACATTATTGCTATCCAAAGAAAGCACTTGCATGCCGAGATTCAATGCCAACAAACTTACTCCCAATTTGGAAAAATTGGTATGGTACCACAGATATTGCATGGTTTTGTAGTTGGATGCATTGAGATAGAGATTGGAATTCAATCTGGCAATATCCTGATTGTAAGCCAAACCAATATCGAGTGATGATTTGGCAGAAGGAGAGTACTTCAACAATAAAGCATCATGGCTTCTCGCTGATTGAGCCCAACCCACATTTCCGAAAATGCGGTGGTCATCATATACGATTTCCTGTCTTCCAATCTTTAAAGCCCACTTGGCTCCTTTACCGATGGTAGGCATGATCCATGCTTCGTGGATGGACACAGCCCTATCTTCATTTTCGTTAAGCTGCGACTGATTTCCCCAGGTTCTGACATCCTGCAAGCTCAGGTATGCGGTCATTTTTGATGCACCGTATTTGAGGTTTAGGCGAGATCTCTGAGTAGTGAAAAATCCCGGATCTTGATCTGCAGCTGCTAATGTTTTGAGCCCATGAGCGTATTCCGTCCGCGGTCGAAACTCACCGGAAAGTGTAAAAGTCTGTGCAGACAGTGTATGTACGAAAGCGCACAACACTGATAATGAAATAGTTAGTATTTTTTTCATGCTTCGTTTTTTGCAAATTTATGATATTTTTATCTTTTTATCATTTTTCAATAAATATTTTTATATTACTTTTGCACATGCTTTCGAAAACGAGCAAATACGGCCTCAAAGCGACGACCCACATGGTTAGCCACCATGAAGCAGGCAAGCTCTTCAAAGTGGAAGAGCTGTCTACGGAACTCCAAATCCCCAAACATTTTTTGGCCAAGGTCATGTTGGATTTGACAAAAAAAGGGATATTGTCTTCGGTGAAGGGTCCACGAGGCGGATTTTACTTCAGTGACATACAACTTGAGTTTACACCTGCAGACGTCATCTTTGCGCTGGAAAATGACGATTTTCTGAGGACATGTATTATGGAGATACGACCTTGCGATTTGCAAAAAACCTGTCCTTTCCACAACAAGTATTCCGTTATCAAACAGGAGATCATTTCGGGATTGCAGTGCAATACATTCAGGGATCTCATCAGTACATCTTAAAGCTGTTATATCCGGATTGGCGCAGCCGGTAGGGACAGATTCTGAAGACAACACATGATAAAAAACCATTATCTTTGGCCGCACAAGACCAGACTCCTGTAGAATGACAGATTTTCTCAAACAGCTCAATGAGGTGCAACGCAATGCGGTGACCCACAGTGATGGACCTATAATGGTAATCGCAGGTCCAGGTTCAGGCAAAACCAGGGTATTGACTTTCAAATTAGCTTACCTCATTCTACAAGGAATTGCCCCTCAAAACATCCTCAGCCTCACATTCACGAACAAAGCTGCCAAAGAGATGACAGAGCGCATCCACGCGGTAGCAGGAGATGCTGCGCGCAAAGTCTGGAGCGGTACTTTTCACTCCGTCTTCGCGAGGATCCTAAGAGTAGAGGCACCTAAATTGGGCTATCCTTCCAGCTTCACCATTTATGACACTGACGACAGTAAGTCAGTCATCACCGAAATCATCAAGGAGCTCCATCTCTCTGCCAAGGAATACCCTGCCAATGCAATCAGGGCCCGGATTTCTTCCGCCAAATCCAATCTCATCACGCCCATCATGTATGAGAACGATCCCGACTTACAAGCGCAGGACCGGATGAACAAAATGCCTCAGTTGCACCTAATTTATAAAAAGTATATACAAAAATGTATGCTGGCAGGTGCGATGGATTTTGATGACTTGTTGCTTCAGATGTATAGGCTGCTTCATGAAAATCCTGAAAATGTTCTCGAAAAATATCGCTCACAATTCCAGTATGTGATGGTGGATGAGTTTCAGGATACCAACTACCTGCAATATGCTATTGTCAAAAAATTATGCTTGTATAAAGGCAGTCCCAGGAATATTTGTATCGTCGGTGATGATGCGCAGAGTATCTATTCATTTCGTGGAGCGACCATCAGTAATATTCTCGATTTTGAGAATGATTTTCCGGATGTAAAAGTGTTCAAGCTCGAACAAAATTATCGAAGTACGACTCATATAGTGCAAGCCGCCAATGATGTAATTACATACAATAAAAATCAGATCAAAAAAGAAATATGGACTGAACATTCAGAGGGTCACAAAATAAAATTGATACAAGCCATCACAGATACGGATGAAGGAAAAAAAATAGCAGATTTTATTATTGAAATTAAAAACAGGCATCACATTCCGAATAAGGAAATCGCGATCTTGTATAGGACAAATGCACAGTCGAGAATTTTTGAAGAGCAACTGCGTAGAGTGAATATACCTTACAAAGTTTTTGGAGGTATGTCCTTTTATCAGAGGAAGGAAATAAAAGATTTTATCGCTTACATCAGGCTGACGATCAATTCAAGAGACAACGAAGCGTTCAAACGCATCATCAATTATCCTAAGCGGGGATTGGGCGATACCAGTTTGGATAAATTGATGGAATACGCTCAACAACAAAATATCTCATTGTGGGATGCTTCGGCAGAAATTGCATTTTCCGGAAAAGCAGGTACAGCTCTACAAACTTTTAGGATGCAGATGCAGGAGATGAATCTCTTTGCTCAAAAAGCGAATGCTTACGATGCTGCACAATTTATTTTTAAGTTTAGTGGATTGGCATCAGAACTAAAAGCTGATATGACCGTAGAAGGAATTTCGAGATTGGAAAATGCAATGTCGCTCCTGGATGGAATCAAGGAATTTGTTGATGAAGATGAATACGATGAAGAGTTCAACACGGAAGATAAATCACTGGTGAGCTATCTGCAAACGATTTCGCTGATCACGGAAATGGATACTGCGGATCCGCAAGCGGATTATATTACTCTCATGTCCATACACTCAGCAAAAGGATTGGAATTTGATGCTGTTTTGGTTACAGGGCTGGAAGAAAATCTTTTTCCGAGTTATATGTCCATGAATTCAGCTGAGCAACTCGATGAAGAGCGCAGATTGTTTTATGTAGCTATTACCAGAGCCAGAAAATTGTTGAGCCTGAGTTATGCGACATCCAGATATTTCTTTGGCAATCTGAGAAGAAATGAAAAGAGCAGGTTTATCAATGAAATAGACGCAGGTAGATACGAATCGCAAACCGGTGCCCGAAAGTCGATTTTTAATCTAGAGGAAGATGATTTCACGCCGAGAAAAATCTATATCCCTTCACAAAAACCGAGTTCTGTCAACTCTGCTTTATTAGACAATTTCAAAGCCAGTCCGATCAAAGATATCCGTGAAGGTGTAATGGTTCTTCACCAAAAATTTGGAAAAGGAACCGTAGTGCAAATCGATGGAAACAATGACATGAAAATAGCAACCATTCACTTTGACGAAGTGTCTAATCCGGAACGAAAAATAATATTAAAATACGCAAAACTCCAGGTACTGTAAATCAGTTCATTTTAGCAGAAAATAGTCATTAATAAAAATCTTTCTCTCTGTAACTATCTGATCTTTACATCACAAGTTTGATACCAAAACCATCAAGAACTCATCCTGATAGATGATCACAATTTTTACACAAATTAAAAATAAACCATATCGAAAGAAATATTTGCATGACGAAATTGCACTCCATCACTCTTGTCGTAAAGCCTGAGCAAAAACTGAATATAAAATGGCCAAGGCAGCATTTACGGCAAGTTATAACTCTGTTAACTTCATTTTATCTCGTGTGCAGCAGCGTTTCAATTTCTGCCCAACATGCAAGCTTGATTTTCAAAGCAGAGTTAGCTCATGAACTACAAGAATGTTCCGGTTTGATCGCCCTGGAAAACGGAAAGTATTTTCTGGCTCACAATGACAGTGGTTGCGAACCAATTCTTTATTTAATTTCACAAGACGCCAAGATTATTCATCAAATTAGAGTAGAAGGTTCTTCTCATGTCGACTGGGAAGATATGAGTTTTGACGGAATGAAACATCTTTATATTGCAGACTGCGGAAATAATGATCAATCTCGCCGCGGAGGCGTCATCAATAGAATCGATATCAGCAAAGGTTTTTTTGTTGACACCGTTTTTGCGGAACAAATCAAGTTTCAATTTGGGGACTACCCTACTACAAAAATGAAACGAAACAAGAAGCATTTTGATATTGAAGCCATATGCACTTCCGGCGACAGCATATTGATGTTTACGAAAAACAGAGATCGATGGTTCTGCAACAAAACTTTCTTGTATTTGCTCATTCCTAATACAAAACAACAGAAGCTGCTTCCTATCCAAAGTCTGCATTATGGGAATGCATTCCTCTATGAAAACCAAATCAGCGGTGCGTGGTGCGGAAATTCAACAGATCAAGTCTATCTCACGAGTGCTAGTCAACTCATTTTACTGCAAAATCAAAGAACCGGTAGCGATACTTTGTCTTATAAATTGAATCGAAAATATACCTATACGGATTTGAGTCAAAAAGAGGCCGTTTGTATTATGGAAGAAAACAAAGTTGCCGTTTGTCAGGAATCTAATGCCATCTTAAAATCTGCCGCAATGCTGCGAATTTACAAATTATCAGAAAAGTAAACGTGAATTTGGAATAGCTGAACGCTCTTTCAACACCAATTCATTCTTTCGCCATTTTCCCCATTTATATCCTACATTTTGATTAGCACTGGACCATACCCTGTGACAAGGAATAAATATTGCAATTGGATTCTGCGCTAAAGCATGTCCTACTGCTCGTGATGCCTGAGGATTTCCAATCCGGATGGCTAATGCACGATATGACAAGATCTCGCCGCTTCCAATTTCAATAGTTGCCTGCCAAACAAGGTGTTGAAAATTTGTTCCCCAGACATGCAAACTCAATTGTGGACCGGAATGGCATCCATTTTCTAAAAAAGATTTCGCTGATTTTGTCCATTCATTTTCTGCATTTCTGATTTGATGATTTGGAAAAAGATCGAGAAAATTTTCTGAATAATTTTCACTCTCAAATGAACAAAAACAGATCCCCTGATCGGTAGCTGAGATGATCAATTTGCCTAAATCCGAAGTCCAATGGGACTGATAAATATCTCCTCCAATTTGCCTCGAATGATCTGTGAGAATATGATATGAAATTCTATTCAAAATTGTCAAAGACTGAAAGTATCAATCCAATTCAGGCCATCTTCCAGAAGTCGGAGATGCACCATTCTGATCCATAAGCCTCTCTACAGCCTTGAGATCTTCATCAATTATTCTCAAATCTGTGATCACGGATTTCATTTGACCATAAGCTGTGCTGTAACAATCCTTATAAAATTGAGGCACTTCCGAAGTTACACTCCAAGTAGCATACTCCATGGTACCTATGCGTTCACTTACTGAAGTCGGCACTTCGACTTCTTTTGAAGCTTTGATGCGGTCTCCATATAGACTCAGGTCCAATGTCGCCAACTTAGTATCCAGCGTCGATAATTTCTCTAACACCGGTCCGGGATTTTGTTTCATTTCAAGTGCTGAAGTTTTGCACTGAGTGACTCTCTTTTTGATATCTGCTAAAATGCCTTCAGTGGAACCTAAAGCTTTTCTAAGCTTAACTACTTTTTGATAGTAATCGCTGTTGAGTTCAGGATCTTTGCTTTGCATATGTCCCTGAGGAAGTAATTTGCAATTGAACGAAACCGGAGCAACCAAATCGACGACTTTTCCATTTTCAAACTTAGAAATACTGATCGTATAAGTTCCGGGAGGAACCAGATGACCCGTTTCTTCTTCAGAAAATAATTGATCAGCTTGAGGCACAAACCTACCTTCTACTGGGCCTGGATTGGCAGTCCTAAAGTCCCAACTGATTTTTTGGATACCCGATGCTACGGGAGATGTCAATGTGCGCACAACTTCTCCGTTTTTATTCTTAATTTTAAAAATTAAATATGCATCTTCTTGGGTCTCTTCTTTTCTCAATGAGTCCCAGGAAGGATAAAAATATTTTTCCTTCTTCTCATCTTTTGCTTTTTCAGATTCCTTCCGTTTGTCTTTGTATGATTTAAAATCGTCCTTGATGTAGTAATAAATTTGTGCAGCAGGTTTTGGATTGGGGGTCATGAAATAAGAACTGCCCTGATGACCTTTTCCTCTGAGACCCAATTCCATTCTTTCTACGTATATCCATGCATCTTTAATTGGAAATATTTTTGCTTCTTCTTTCAGATCAGCAATTTTAACATTGCGCAAAACAGAGATATCATCTAAAATATAAAAACCACGACCAAAACTTGCAATCACCAGATCGTTTTCGCGACGTTGGATTTCGATATCTCGCACCGCAACTGTTGGTAGACCATTTTTAAGTTGCATCCAGTTTTGGCCTCCATTTTTTGTAAAGAAACATCCGAACTCAGTACCTACAAACAGCAACTGTGGATCTACTTGATCTTCAGCAATAGTATATACGGATCCACGAACTGGTAAATCCCCACAGATCGATTTCCAGGTTTTGCCTCCATCCTGGGTTTTCAAGACATAGGGTTTGAAGTCTCCGTATCTGTGATGGTTAAAGCAAACAAATGCCGTCAGTTTGTCATGCAAAGAAGCAATCACCTGATGCACATAAGATTGGTTGGGCACTCCGGGCAAATTATCAAATTTTGTCCAAGAGGAGCCTCCGTCTGTACTGAGATGTAAAAGACCATCATCCGTGCCCACCCATAAGATATTTTCGTCTAGTGCTGATTCTGCAATACTGGTAGTTTGTCCGTAAATATCGGTACTTCCATTTTTTGCAATGGCATCAACAGACCAGATCTTTCCCATTACCTCAATTTTGTTTCTGTCGATCTGTCTCGACAAGTCCGGACTGATGACTTTCCAGGTATTTCCTCTATCGTCTGTTCGGTGCAATTTATTTGATCCAAAATAAAGCCTCCCTTCTTTATGAGATGAAATAAAAAGTGGAGCATCCCAATTCCATCGGTAAGGTGCTTCATTTTCTGATTCTAAAGGTTTGATAAACAGATATTCACCACTGGTTTTATCAAATCGCATCAATCCACCATACTGACTTTGCGCATAAATGATGTCGGGATTCTTAGGGTCAACCTGAGTCTCAAAACCATCTCCCACAGATGTCACAAACCAATCCGAGTTTGCAATACCGTTGGACGAAGTGGTTCTACTCGGTCCAGCTAAACTAAAATTATCCTGAGTACCACCATGCACCCTGTAAAATGGAAATAGATTGTCTGTAGAAACTTTATAAAACTGTGTCACGGGCAAGTTAGACTTAAAATCCCAGGTCGCAGCATGATCATAAGTTTCATATACTCCACCATCACATCCCACAAGCAAATGCTTAGGATCCTTTGGGTCAACCCAAATACAATGATTGTCAATGTGTTTATTGATTTCTCCTAGATTGCTGACTGTTTTTCCTCCGTCGTATGAAACTTTATAGTAGGTATCTGTAATATAAATTTTATTTGCATCGTGGGGGTCACAGTCTAATTCCTGATAATAGTTGCCGGAAGTAAAAGTGCCACTCTGCTTGGTCCAACTCTGGCCTTTGTCTGTTGACTTGTAGATTCCTCCGTTATTGTCCTTAGCTTCAACTACGGCATATACGTAGGAAGGGTTCACCGGGCTGACGTCTATTCCGATTCTTCCAATATCTCCCGTAGCAGGCAATCCTCCTCCAAGTTTTGACCAGCTGGCACCACCATCCGTAGTTTTGAACAATGCAGATTCAGGTCCACCACCGATATATGTGAAGACCTTCCTCATCCTCTGATGGAATGCAGCATACAATACCTGTGGATTTTGGGGATCCATGATTAGATTATTACATCCGGTATAAGGACTTACAGATTTGATATTGGTCCAGGTTATACCACCATCAGTGCTTTTGTAAACCCCACGTTCGCCGCCCTCTGACCAAACCGGACCATAGGCTGCGACGTAAATTGTCTGAGAATTTTTTGGGTCAACGATGATATTGGCGATGTGCTCTGAATTTTTAAGGCCCATATTTTTCCAGGTCTTGCCACCGTCTTCAGACTTGTACACTCCATCCCCATAAGCTACTGAGCGCTGATTGTTATTCTCACCGGTACCGACCCAAACTGTAGAACTATTGTTCGGATCTAGGCTGACGCAGCCTATGGAATATGACCCTTGTGAATCAAAAATGGGCGTAAAACTCGTTCCGCGATTGACTGTTTTCCAGACACCTCCGGATGAACTTGCAACATAATATTCGCTTGAATTATTGGGATTCACAGCAAAATCAGAAATCCTTCCTGAAGTGACTGCCGGGCCTATAGATCTCCACATCAAACCACCGAACATTTCAGGTTTAAAATTTTGGGGATTATTTTGAGCAAATACAAGCAAGCTCAATAATGTATGGACGAATAGAATTAATGTTTTCCTTAAAATCATATCGCAAATTTGCCGCCTAAGATAAGGCAATTTTCCAATGTCAAATACTCAAAAATAATGTAGCCAGAGAGGGTTTTAATAGATGAAATTGAGAAAGCTGAATGCTCGACGGTTATCCAAATAATCCAAATCAGATTCATACAAATAAGATTCTCTTTCAAAACAGATGTTCAAATATGCCTGATGCCGATCCATTCCTTTCAATAGCTGAATCAAATAATGTAAACCATAAATGAAATAAAAAAAGATGATGAGCAATTCCAATTGCTGTCGCAGATGGATTCTCTCATGGTTTATCAATGCGGTGTCATTTATCAGTGAGTGATCGTCCACGACGATAAACGGCCACAAAGTAATCGCTCTGGCAAAGCCTCCTGTAAACAATCTCAAGAAATTTGCACTCACCAAGACCACTTGGTAAATGTAGGGGAAAATCAGTAAATTTTCTATTTTTGTCGAGGAAAGCTATCGTATCAACAAACAATCCGTTTCCGATATCTCATTTACTTCATTCCATACTAATTGCTTACCGATGATTTCAGCCAAATGCATTTATATTAAGACTTCAATATTTTTTTTTCTTTCTCTGCTTGGTTTTCAAACAGCAATATTACATGCACAAAGAGACCGATTCATTCCCGATAGTCTTGACCTATATGTCAAAAATGGTCTGAAAAAATGGAACATTCCAGGTGCAGCAATTGCAGTCATACAGGATGGAAAAATAATTCTGACCAAAGGTTATGGTGTACGAGACATGAACTCCGAAACTCCGGTAGATGAAAATACTTTATTCATGATCGCGAGTAATTCTAAAGCGGTTACGGGGACAATTCTAGCCACTTTGGAACAGGAAAAAAAATTGACCATGGAAGATAAAGTGAGTCAATGGTTGCCTGATTTCAAACTGTTTGATCCGAATTCCACTACAATGTTGACCATCGAAGATTTGGTAAGTCACAGGATGGGTTTTGAAACCTTTCAGGGAGACTTCTGCCATTGGTCTACAAAGGCAACGACTGCCGATGTCATCCGAAGGATGGCATTGATTAAGCCCGTTTACGGTTTTAGAGACAAATGGGGTTATTGTAATGCCGGATATGCTGTTGCAGGTGAAATCATAAAAAAAGCTAGTGGCTTGAGCTGGTCTGAATACGTCAAAAATAAAATATTCGGCCCCCTGGAAATGAAAAATAGTCTGACACTGACTGCTGATTTTCCAAGTAGTGATAACCATTGTTCGCCTCACACTATTTATGAAAACAAACTCATCCCTCTAAAGATACCAAACATTGACAATATGGCACCGGCTACTAGTATCTGCAGTTCTGTGGCAGATTGGTCGAAGTGGCTATCAATGATCATCAACAAAGGTATTTGGCAACAGCGCCAGATCATACCTCAGGCGGCAATTGACAAATCCATTACTCCCGTCAGTCTGATCGGCAATTACAAGCCAATGTACAATACCGGACATTTTGCTATGTATGGGCTTGGTTGGAAAATTCAGGATTATTGCGATCTCAGGATGATATCACATACCGGAGGAGCTGATGGATTTGTTACTTCGGTGACCTGGGTACCTGAAAAAAAATGTGGTGTGATCGTATTTACGAACACTGATGCGAACTCATTTTACCAGGCAGCAAAAATGGAAATCTTAGATGCTTTACTTGAAAAGCCTTTTAGAGATTATTCTGATACTATGTTCCAAAAATTTCAGGTATCATTGAACGAGGATTTGAAATGGATCCAACAGAAGAAAGATACTGTAAGCATGAATAGGAAGCCTTCTGTTGCTCTTGATGAATTTACAGGAAAATATGAAAACGAAGTGTATGGCAGCATGAATATCATTCGCAAAGGCAAAGAATTGGAAATTTACTTTCCGTTAAATGAATGTACGGGCAGGTTAGAGTCACTGGGTGAAAACAGATTCCTATGCACTTATTCTAATCCGTTGCTTGGCATTAAAGAGTTTCCTTTTGAAGTTCAAAACGGCAAAGTAAAATCTGTAAAAGTGAGTTGTGCAAATTTTGTAGAATTCACGAATTATGATTTTAAAAAAATAAATTAAAGCCGCTGATGAGGCAAACACAAAAGCCTACTCTGGCTATATTTACGACATCTGATTTCAGGTATGACCAGAGAATGCAACGAATGTCGATGGTGTTTACGGAGAAGGATTATCAAGTTAAAATATTTTCAAGATATTTTTTTCAGAACCATGAAATACCTGGAAAGGAGATCGTATTTGTCTCCTGTTTCTTTAAAAAATCGTTTTGGTTTTATGCGGAATTTAATTTGCGTTTATTGTTCTCAGGACTATTCCAAAATTCAGATATGATCTATGCGGTAGATGCAGACACTTTGCCTGCTGCTGCCATCCTGAAGTTCATCCTTAGAAAAAAAATGATCTATGATGCACATGAACTCATGGAAGAAAGTCCGGAAATCCAAGGGAAAAAATTCATTCAGAGTTTCTGGGAATCCGTCCAGAAGATATTTGTCCCTTTTGCTTCCTGTTGCATTACAGTAGGCACTGAAATCTCCAAAATTTTAGAAAAAAAATATAAGAGGGAGTTTCATGTAATCAGAAATGTACCTCAAATGGAAATGCATGTATCTAATCCAGCATTTCGCAAGAACATCATATGGTACCAGGGAGCAGTCAATATAGGCAGAGGATTAGAGCAAATGATCATTAGCATGAAATTGTTGCCGGACTATGAGTTTCATATAGCAGGTGATGGAGATATATTGGAGTCGCTCATTCTTCTCACAAAAGAAAATAAACTAGATGATCAGATTAAATTTTTAGGTAAATGTACTCCTGAAATGTTGAGAAAAGAATCACAAAAAGCTAAGGTAGGTATCAATTTACTTTCAGATCAGAGTTTAAGCTATTATCTCTCTCTGGCAAACAAGACTTTCGATTACATTGCCGCAGGGCTTCCTGCAATTCACATGAATTTTCCGGAATATCAAAATCTCATCAATAAATTTCAGGTAGGTGTCACCATCCCAAATCTTCATTCAGATCATATCGTAAGTGCTGTCAGACTTATTGAAAATAACTATAATGAATATTATGAAAATTGTTTAAAAGCCCATGACATTCTGAATTGGAAGCAAGAGCAAATCAAATGGGAAAAAATTTTAATCCACGACGAATTACTACAATCATAATAATAAAAATAATACTTGAAAACTCCTTCAGGTCTCAATTATACTTTAACAATCCTGACATTAGAGATCCAATTTTTTTTCTTACTGTATCTGAACTGCAGGAATAATTATTGACGATCAACGCCACAGCATGAGTTGGTTTATCATTATTCATCAAATATCCACAATATGACCTGACTCGCTCCATACTCCCGCTTTTCAGCCTGAGTTTTCCTTTGGAAAGACGGTATTTATTCATTTCACCGGCTAAGGTTCCTTCATTTGCAACATCAGGCAGTAATTTATAGAAGTACCTTGTTTTTTCATTTTGATTTGTCCACAGCAGGGCCTGCGCCAGCTGAAGTGGAGTTGCACTATTCTTCGGAGATAAACCTGATCCATCTTCAAAATTCAAACCTCTGGTATCTATCCCCGTACTTCCCCAAAATTGACTTAAAGCAATCAGTGCATCCTTGCGTTTGCTTGTCTGATTTTTTTTCATTCCGAATGTATGCAAAAAAGATTCACAATATAAATTGACACTTTTTTTCAAAGCGCGATCTGCAATTGCCCAGAGTGACGGGGAAATATATTGATAGATCAATACTTCTACATCATCCGGAGTATCGACAACTTTGTCCAGAATTACCTGAATCCCTCTCTTCTTTAAAGCAGAGATTAACATCCTGACAAATACCGATTCAGGTTGTCGCATTGCTGCTTTCAATCCTACTGTATCTCTTCCACAGCACAATATATCTCCGTGTACTGTATAAATATCATCTTGTGAACTGCCCAATACAAATAAACTTTCGTCCGACTTGTACACCGAGGATCGAACCTCTGAACAATAATTATCCTCAAGTATAGAAGGGATGACTTTTACGATGTCGCAGATTTTACCTGAACGAGTTTGTTCCTGCAAGTAAATTTTTACGGCGTTCTCCATAAAATTCAGTGAATAACAACCAGCGCCATAATAATTACCGAGATCATACCAAAGCCATTCCGTATTCTCAGGAATATCAGTAATTAAATCTCTGTTGACCGTGATTTGACCTCTGATTTTTTTTATTCCACTCTTCATTAATAATCCGGCAAGGGTATCTGCCAGATTTTCAAAAGGCAATGCACCGAATTGATCCTGCGAACAAAATGAGGGATCAATGGAAGGTTCTATTTGAAGTCTGCCATTGAATTCACCTTCAAAATTTGTTTTTCCTTCGAGAATAAAATCTGTCCTATATTGATATTCTGCACCCACTTCTGAAATCAAAGCCGCTGTAGAAAATATTTTCAAACTTGAGGCAGGAATCAAGGCTTTGTTCGGATTATAAGAGGCAACTATATTTCCTGTTTGCAAATCAATTATACCGATCCCAACTGATGCGGTAAATAGCTCAGTATCTTCTGCAAAATTGTTGACCACTTTTTGGAATCTGTTGTCAGTAACAAACTTTTGCGCTAAAGCAATTTTCGGAATAAATAAATGAAAGATGCATAAAAATATACTAGGAAATAACCGAAGCCACATACTTTTCTTCTTCATATGCTATATGAAACATTCCATCTCCAACATTGATCACCGGAGCATTGTTATGCCCGATGATGAAGCCATCTCTTGAGGCAAACATTTTGACTTCTCTTTGTGCAAAAGGGTCACTAATTATCCCCAATACTTCACCATGTTTTACATAGCTGCCTGCCTGACGAGAATATGTCAGCATGCCACTTTCAGGAGCGCGCTCCCAATCCGTTTTTTTGAATACGCGATTGACTTGATTTTGAGGTTTGGGACCTTCCAACATTTTATGAGCTTCCAATAAATTGCGGATCACCTGTTGTCCTTTTTGCACCACAAAATTTTCAATCCTCAAAGCTCCACCACCCTCAAACACGAGTATGGGTTTGTGTTGTGCCTTGGCTATTTTTCGTAGAGATTTGGAAACTATACTTTTTTCGATGAGGAGCTCGTAATTGGTCTTCAGGGCCAATTCTTTTGAAGGGCCATGTTTGGTTGAATACCTCACCTGAGGATAATTCCAATGATGGTCACCGCCTGTGTGAAAATCTACTCCGAAATCAACCAAGGGTAAAATTTTCTTGGTAACGATCCTGGCAATCCTGCTAGCCAATGATCCATTGACACTACCCGGAAAGCTGCGATTGACGTCTTTCCCATCCGGTACATCCCTTGAAAAATTGATGAATCCAAATATATTGAGAAGGGGTATCGCGATGACCGTGCCGCTCTTCAATTGAGAAAACATATTTTCATGAATAGATCTTCTGATGATCTCCACACCATTGATTTCGTCTCCATGCATACCTCCTAAAAAAAGTGCCGTAGGTCCAGGCACCCTTGATCTGAAAATATATGTAAATATTGAGATTCGATTTCCCGACGGCAACTTTCCTGCATTGATTCGCACCAATCCTGAACTGCCTGGCGGAAAATCTTGCCCTTGTATACTGATATTACTCATTATTCAGATGAGTTTAAATTCTTCTCAATGAAGGAGATAATTTTACCTGCAATGTCTACCTTAGTAGTAGCTTCAATACCTTCTAATCCGGGGGAGGCATTAACCTCCAATACGAGGGGTCCACGCTTCGATCTCAAAATATCCACACCGGCTACGGACAGACCAAGAATTTTTGTGGCGCGCAGGGCAATATCCTGTTCTTCTGAAGAGAGCTTAGCAATTGTTGCAGTTGCTCCTCTATGAATATTTGACCGGAATTCTCCAGGCAAAGCCTGCCTGACCATCGCACCTACGATCTCTCCGTCCACTACAAATGCCCGTATATCCGAACCTTTTGCGTCTTCTATAAATTCCTGAATGAGCACATCTTGTCCCACCCGATGAAATCCTTCGACGATGGACTGACCCTGATTCTTCTTGTCACAAAGTATTACTCCAAGTCCTTGAGTGCTTGACAAAAGTTTGATCACTGCCCTGTCTTTAGTAACTTGATCATATACTACTCCTGTGCAACTGTCTCCTGCGGCGATCCCTGTCTTAGGGACGTCGATGCCCTCGGCAGATAAAATTTGCATGCAGGTGAGTTTGTCTCTTGCTTTGAGTAATGCGTCTGCTTTGACCGTGGTAAATATCCCCATATTTTCAATCTGCCGGATCACTGCAGCACCATATTGTGTCGCCGAAGCGCCTATCCTTGGAATAACTGCATCAAAGCCCATCATCTCATCATAACCTGTGAATAGCTGAGGTTTCCCACCTGAAATAATCAGGTTGCAGAGTAAATGATCTATCACATAAACCTCATGCTTACGTCTCTGTGCCGCTTTGATCAAGCTCTGCGTACTATATAGAGCCGCGTTGCGGGAAAGAATCAAGATTTTCATACAATGAATCTAAGTTTGCAAATATCAAAATATAATTCCACTTTGACAGAAAGGATATTTCCTTATTTTGCCCGCCAATTGAACAAAGATGAAAGAAGACAAAAGGGCTATTTTAGGCTGGGTAATGTTTGACTGGGCCAACTCTTCGTATTCCCTGGTTATTTCCACAGCTGTATTTCCTGTATTCTTTCTCGCAGCTACGCCTGAAGAAATTCCCATTTTCAATTTTTCGGTTTATAATTCAAGTCTCTACGCGTTTTCTGTAACCTTTTCTTATATACTGATTAGTCTACTCTCACCCGTACTGAGTGGAATTGCAGATCATGGTGGAAAAAGGAAATTCTTCATGCGTGTGTTTACAACTACAGGGAGCCTTGCCTGTATCTTGCTATACTTTTTTACCGGATCAAATAATCTTTGGATTGGAATTATCGCTTTCATCATCGCTACGACCAGTCATGCAGGGTCCCTGGTATTTTACGACGCTTATTTACCTGACATAGCGCTACCTGAACATCGCGACAAGATCAGCGCAAGAGGTTATGCATTTGGATACATAGGTAGCGTACTTTTGCTGATAGTAAATTTATTGGTGATTCAAAAACCCGAGTGGTTTGGTATATCATCAGAAAATCATTTGCCTGTAAGGTTAGCTTTCCTTAGCGTTGGAATATGGTGGTTTAGTTTTTCTCAATACTCATTCATCAGGCTCCCTGAGGATCAAAATGTAGCATTCGATAAATCTCAGCTTTTTGGAGGATTAAAAAAATTGAAAACAGCCTGGAATCATATTCGGCACAACAGAGATGTAATGTATTTTTTGTTCTCATTCTTTTGTTATAGCGCGGGTGTACAAACGGTAATTTATCTCGCATCCGCATTTGCACAAAAAGAGTTACATTTCGAATCATCAGAACTCATTTTAATTATTCTCATCCTTCAAATAGTTGCCATTGGAGGTGCTTACTTATTTGCATATATTTCAAAACTGAGCCAAAATAAAACTTCGATGATGATAATGCTATGTATCTGGATATTAATTTGTGTGCTCGCATATCTGGTACATTCCAAAACTCAATTTTATTTGGTTGCTGCCCTGGTAGGAATGGTCCTAGGTGGAATTCAGGCACTGTCAAGGTCTGCATATTCAAAAATTATTCCCACCGAAAAAAATCTGAATACCTGCTTATTTAGTTTTTATGATACCTTGTATTATCTGTCTATTATTTCTGGAACATTTACTTTTGGTATCGTTGGACAGCTCACTGGAAGCATGCGAAACAGCGTGATCAGTTTAGGTATTTTTTTTATAGCTGGACTCATATTTCTTTCCCAAGTAAAAAAATCTTCCTTTCTTCATAAATAAAAAAGATGCCTGATCTATTGCAACACAGTCAAATCACCATGTAAAGTGAGCTGCTTTCCATTCTTCAATCTGATCTCTGCTATCCAAACAAACACCGCAGGATTCATCTGTTCAGCTCTGAAGCTTCCATCCCAACCTAACTCAGGAATATTGGCTCCAAAATTTTCTTTCGCCCATACCAGTTCACCCCATCTGTCATAAATGTTCAGATATT
>Ga0268298_10000657_pt1 | contig 43954 bp, 30 predicted proteins | sample WWTPWeurt_MetaG_FD_194462 | JGI IMG/M metagenome (GOLD analysis project Ga0268298, IMG submission 194462) | Activated sludge microbial communities from WWTP in Nijmegen, Gelderland, Netherland - WWTP Weurt | ecosystem: Engineered > WWTP > Aerobic digester > Activated sludge | place...
AGGCGAGGGCGGGGCAGGCGGCACGCTGCACTGAGGCCACCGGGGAGGGCGCGCGCATGTGCGGTCGTTACGCCCTCTACGGTCCGGTCTCGCGCCTGCGCGAGGCCTTCGACGCGGTGCCCGAAGGCTTCGAGTTCGAGCCGCGCTGGAATGCGGCGCCGATGCAGTGGTTGCCGGTGATCCGGCAGCGGGCTACCGGCGAGCGGGTGATTCACCGCCTGCGCTGGGGCCTCGTGCCGTCGTGGGCGAAGGACGAGACGATCGCCACCAGGTTGATCAACGCGCGCGGCGAGTCGGTTTCTGAAAAGCCATCGTTTCGGGCGGCGTTCCGCCGCCGGCGCTGCATCGTGCCGGCGAACGGCTTTTACGAGTGGCAGCAGCTCAGTGACCAGCAGGGCGGCGGCAAGCAGCCGTTCTACATCCATCCGGTCGGGGGCGAGTTCTTCGCGCTGGCGGGGCTGTGGGAACGCTGGACGAGGCCGGCCGACGGCGAGGAGCTCGACACGTTCACGATCGTGACCACCGAGGCCAACGCGGCGATGCGTCCGTTGCACGATCGCATGCCGGTGATCCTGGCGCCGGGGGATTGGTGGGCGTGGCTGAACGGGGCGACTGCGGTCGACCAGGTGCAGGGGCTGGTGAGGCCGTGTCCGGAGGCGGCGCTCGCGGTGTATGCGGTGGGCAGGGCGGTCGGCAATGTGCGCAACGAAGGCGCCGGGTTGATCCAGCCGCTCGTCTAGCTGCTCTGCTTCCCGTCGCTCATAAGTTGCGCGTGATTATCGAGTATCAATGGCCGCATCCAGGCCGCCACTCACGCGGCAGCCGAGCTGCCGTCGGCGCGTTCTCATTGTGGGAGAATCCATGCCGTCATCCTCAACAACAAGCACACCCGATGGCGCAAATATCCCCGGCTCTGGATACCCTCCGGCACGATGCCGGCCTGTACCGCGAGCTTGATGTTCTGGACCGTCTGCAGCAGTCGCTGCCTGGCGGTTACGAGGTCTTCCATAGCGTCGCCTGGCAGACCGCGCATCAGGGCGAGGACCGGCACGGGGAGATCGACCTCGTCGTCCTGGCGCCGAGCGGCAACATCCTCCTTGTCGAGGTCAAGGCGGGCGAGCTCGCGCTGATCGAGGGCAATCTCGTCAAGCTCTACGGGCAACGCGAACACGATGTCGCCCGCCAGACCCGAGTGCAGCATGCGGCCATGCTCAACCGCCTTGCCGAGGCCGGCCTGCATGCGCACGTCACGGGCTGCGTCGTTCTGCCCGATTATCAGGTGGAAGAGGCCCGCATCGTCTCGATGCCGCGCGAGCGCATCATCGACGCGAACGACTACGCGCACCTTGGGACCCGTGTGCGAGAGCTGCTCGAACATGGCAGCAGTCGCAGCGACGTGCAATCGCTCCGCCGTTTCCTGGGGAACGTCTTCAAGGTCTCGATCGACCTGCAGGTGCTCGGTGACCAGTTGCGACAGACGAGCCGCCGCCTCGCTGACGGCCTTGCCACATGGGTTCCGCGCATTGCATCGCCATCGGGCGTGGTGCGTATCCAGGCGACGGCAGGTTCCGGCAAAACGCAGCTTGCGCTCCGCCTCCTCGACGACGCGGCGGCCGCAGGGCAGCGGGCCCTTTACGTCTGCTTCAACCGGACTCTGGCTGACCACATCGGCCGCATCGCACCGGCGCGTGCGCGGGTGTCGAGTTTTCACGAACTCTGCGTGGAGCACTGGCGGCGCACGCAGGGTGAGCCGGACTTCACGGCAGAGGGCATCTTCCAGGCGGTCGTCGAGCGCTACGGCAGCGACGCGCAGGACTTCGAGGCGCTGTACGACCTCGTGATCATCGACGAAGGGCAGGACTTCGACCCCGCCTGGGTCGCGAGCCTGCTGCCGCAGTTGAAGGAAGACGGGCGGCTCTATCTGCTCGAGGACCAGGCGCAGCGTCTCTACGAGCGCGACGGCTTCGATCTCGACGGCGCGGTCAGCGTGCGCTGCAACGACAACTTCCGTTCGCCGCGCGCCATTGTCGATGTGATCAACGCCATGAATCTGGCGGAAGGCATAGTCGAGGCGCGCAGCCCATACGCAGGCGAGCTCCCGACCTTCCGCGCGTACGACGATGATCGCGGCCTGCGTCGCCAGACGCTGGCGGCGGTGGAGTCTTTGCGCGAACGCGGCATTCCCCTCGCCGAAATCGTCGTCCTGAGTGCGCGCGGACACGGTCGCTCGCTCCTGCTGAAGGAGGCGAAGCTGGGGGCATTTGCGCTGCGGAGGTTTCTGGGGCGATATACGGCCGACGGGGAACCGGTGTGGTCCGAGGGCGAGCTCCTGATCGAGTCCGTGCATCGGTTCAAAGGGCAGAGCGCCATGGGCGTCGTGCTGGCGGAGGTGGACTTCGACCAGCTCGACGAGGCAGCACGCAGGCGCCTGTTCGTGGGGATGACGCGGGCGCAGTTGGGGTTGGAGGTGGTGGTGTCGAGGCGAACAGAGGCGGATCTTGCCGCCTTGCTGTAGGGCGATCCTTCGTTGATCGACGCGGTATTGGATTACGACGCCCTGCCGAGTGCCAGACATCGTCAACGGTGAGCCTGCCGCTCAGCAGTGTTCCTTTCCGACATAGTTCGCTGCCCAGGATGTCTCTGGGTCTAGGGGCAGTTTCGGGGGAGGGAGCGCTCTCGTAACCTTGCCCACCTCGAGGAAGCTCAGGCCATACGCCACGGTCATCCGGTCGTAATTGCTTCGGTGAAGCCCCGGGGCCTCGAGGTTCTTGGGCAATTCGATTCGCCGGGGTTCAGCCCTGAGCCAAGTGTAGCCAGGCATCGACTGCATCTGGCTCTGCAGCTTGCTGTAGAACTCCATACGCATGCCGCCTCCGCAATAGAACGCAGGTACGCCGATCAGCTGTGCGGGGGTGAGATGCCCATCTTTCCATGCTCGCCAGTAGCTCTTGCCGCGCACCTGGCTGACAACCTTTTTCTGGAAGAAGGTGTCGTCGGGGTCGTCCGAGGGCTTGCGTAAGAACACCTTCGCATCATGGACGTAGCGAGTGAAGCGACTCGGCAGAGCGACGGTCCGATCCGTCGGATACTTGTGCTCCGCGAGCGCATTCGAGATGAGTTCGGCCGTAGGTTCGCTGCACTGCGAAAGCGCCTCTTCCCAACACCCCACACGATGACGATGGAGGTTCATGACGCCGTGCGGTTCGACGATCGAGGTGAAGAATTCGAAGTCCCATTTTCCCCCGCGCGCCGGCTTGACGTGGAACAGCGATGAATCGACCGAGCCGGCGCCGACGTCCACCATCAGGTAGATGTTCTGCTCCCTACGATTGAAACGGCTCGAATTCACGAAGCCGAAGATCTGCGCGGCGATCTCCGGGACGACGCTAATCTCGACATCCTCGTCCTCCGACATGCACTCGGGGGCTGCCGCGATTTCGTGCTTGCGATCCCTTGCTGCTGCGATTGATGCGCGTGAGATATCTCGCGGCATGCACGCTGCAAGCCAGGCCACGTGCGCTACATCGTTGAAGGTCTGAGTCAGCTCATCGTCCAGGTGGTGGGCGACGGGCAGGCCAATCGAGAGCTTCCACAGGAGCCGGGTTCGGGCGAAGACGTCGGCATGCGTTGCGAACAGCCAGCCCCGAGCTTGCCTGATGACCAGGGCGAGCATGGCGGACACGCGCTCGCGCAACACCAGATCGCCGGGGTTCGCAATCAATGCGAGTTTCAGGTCGCGATGTGTTTCTTCTCCTTCGCACAAGGAGAACCGTCCTGCCGATTCGTGCAAGCGGGTCGGCAGGAGATACCGAGCAACATCGCTTGCCGTTGTGAACGGCACTGCGAAGGCTTTGCCGAGGGCGGGATCGCCGATCACCACCTTGATGCTCGACGTCCCGAAATCGACTCCCATGGCGATCAGATGCTCGTCGTCCGCCGTCTCGTGGCAGCACTGGCTGCTCCGTCCCAACTCCTCGTATCCATCCAGCACTTCGAGCTCGACCTGTTCGTCGAGGGTGAGCGCAAGCCTTGCAGCGGAGCCGAGGCGAACCTCATAGGGCGACACCTTGCCTTCGGGTGATTTGCCTTCACGCGCGGGTGACGAGTCGTAGCAAGCGAGGGGAGCGGCCCTTTGAGACGATTTGACTGGCGCCTTGGCGCGAGCCACCGGATGCTCCGCACGCCACTTCTTGCAAGCCTCGGCGATCGGGTCGGATCGCTTTCCTTCCTTGGCTGCCGTGGGTGTCTTTGGGGCTGCCGGGGGCGACACCGTCGGTGTTTTCGCGCTTTGGCCCGTGTGCTGTGATGACTCGCCACTGGCGGGTGGGAGAACCTTTCGGGTCTCGACCTTGGCGCCTGGAAGCTGCACGCCCTTCTCTGCAAAGGCCTTCTTCAACAGTTCTGCCATCTGGCCAGCCATCTTCTTCTCCCTTTTCGTGCCGGTTCAGACCACTCGGATGACGCCGCCTGACACCATGCTGTCGTGGGCCTGGATCGACTCCTTCAGGCGCAACTCAGCGATCCGTGCCTCGATGCGCTGGGTGAGCTTCTTGAGCCGGCCCTCTTCCGCTGGAATCAGTCGCCTCTGCTTGTCGGTACCGTGCAGTCGATACTTCTCGATTCGTTCGTGGAAGCGCCTGCGCTGGTTTTCAAGGTGATGCCGGAGGGTGTTCACCATGAAGCTGACGCGATCTCGGTTTTCGCGGATCTGTGCGTCACGAAATGCGCGAAAACGCTCTTCGAGCTCGGCACGGCAGTCGTCGAGCACCCCGGCGGTGTGCGCATGGTTCAAGCTTGTGCTTGCGCCCAGCCAGTCCCGGCCCTGGAGACCGGCGGCATTCACGAGAAACTCCGCCTGCTCGCCGTCGAGCAACCAACCGTCCGCAAGCCGCTGGACCAGATACTCCAGCCGCTCGATGTCGCGGGCACCCGAGACGGTCCAGCGTGCGATCGCATAGATGTAGATGTCGCGCTCGATGTTTCCAACCGTGTTGCCCAGGATTTCCACCGCCGCAACCGGGCTGTAGAGCGGCCCCTTTCCAGCCTTCTTCAACTCATCCGCCACGAAGCGCACGAGCGGATGATCTTGCGTGATCCGTTCCTTTCCGGACGGGTTCCGCCCATGACGGTTCTCGAAGATGAGCCTCGGCGGTGCGGCGCCAAGAAGGCGCGTTGCGCCCTGAAGCCGTTGTTGCTGGAGAAACTCCGAGAAAGCGACGCGGGCCTCGGTCGAGAGCTCGATCACATGCTCGAGCTCGTCGTCATCGTCCGCAAGCAAACGCGTCCCGGGAAACTCACGCTCGAGAAAATCCTTCACGTAGGCGAGCAGATCCTCGCCTCGGATGAACCGCCCCAGTTCCTTGGCGGCCCGTACCTTGTTCTGGATGAAGTCGCCATGGGCGATCAGCTGGGTGGCTTCCTCTTCCAGCAGCGCCTGCTGCCTGCTCACTCGCTCGATGGCAAGACTGGCGCGGTCGATGCGTTCCTGCTCCTGCTCCGGTGTGAGCTTGTGCGATAGCAGCTCGTAGCTCAGCGTGCGGATCTCGGTGCCCAGCATCGCCTCCATGCTGCCGAGCGCCTGGCGGAAAATGTCGAGGCGCTCCAGCAGTCGGTCGTAGATCCGTTCATCAATCGTGTGCGTGTAGATGAAATTCCAGATCAGGATCTTCTCGGCTTCCTGTCCGATCCGGTCGATACGACCAATGCGCTGTTCGATCCGGGCGGGGTTCCAGGGCAGGTCGTAGTTGATGAGCAGGCTGGAGAACTGGAGGTCCACGCCCTCGGAAGCGACCTCTGAAGAAATCAGGATGTCGGGGCCTTCGGTCGACTCGAAGTGCCGCAGCACGCCATGCTTGTCCATCCCGCCGTGAAGCACTGCAGACTGGATCCCTTCTGCTGCCAGCCGGCGTGCGAGGTAGTGGAGCGTGTTGCGGTAGAAGGAGAACAGAACGATCTTCTTGCCGGGGTAAGCGGCCCAGTATTGCTTCAGGTTGCGGACCAGCATGTCGTACTTGCTGTCCACCGATTCGAGTGCCGTGTGGTCGCCAACGCGTCGTGCAATGCCCACGAGTGTTCGCAATAGGGCGCCAAGGTTCGGGCGTTTCTCGTTGTCCTCGGCATCGCCGTAGAGCTCGAAGACCTCGCTTTCAAGCTCTTCGTCATCGACTTCCGTGCGATCGAGCCAACCCTTGCACGCGGCTGCCACGCAGCTGGACAACTGGCGCTGCGGAATCGTCAGCATGAAGCCTTCAGAGATGTCGATGCGCGCGCAGAACTCGCGAACCGCCTCGGTCACTTGATCGTAGAACTCGCGCTCGATCGGGTTCATCTCTACGCGGACCGTCACCGGATCTCGCTGCACGCGCATTTCCTGCACGTCGCGTTTCAGGGTTCGCGTGACGACCTTGGTCAGCGGGTTGATTCGGTCCAGCTGATCGGCAATTTCTGAGCGTCCGCGCGGCGAGGCAAGGTCCTCGGCAGTGGGCGGATGATTGATGAGGTGCTCAAGTTGTGCGTTGTCGCCGAAGATGCGACCACCAACTGCCTCACGCAAGGTCTCTACGAAATCCGTGGGCGTGACCACGTGACTCAGGATCCGGTCGCGCAAGGCGACGATCGGTGCGTTTTCCTGCAGGGAGTATTGGAACGAGGTGGGGAAGGGGAAGGAGTCCTCGTCGATCAAGTTGAGCAGGTTGAAAAGATCGTCGCTCCGCAACTGGATCGGTGTCGCCGAAAGCATCACCATGCTCTGCACGACTGGACGAAGCAGTCGGGCCAGACGATGGGTAGCCGTTTCGTCGTTTCGTAGGTAGTGCGCCTCGTCGATGATCAGCATGTCGAGCAGGGGCTCTTCGAGGTCCGCCTCGTTCAGAAAGCGCGCCAGCTTTGCTGTGGTTGCCTGGGACGGCTCTTCATCGTCATTCCAGCCCTTGGCCGGGCGCAAACCCTGCATGCTGGCGATCAGCGCGAACTGTTGCTGGGGGCGTTCTCGTGCGCTCTGCAGGTGGTCGAGCAGGCCGCGTGCATCGACGATCTCCGCGCTCACCCCGAAGCGCTCGGAGAGTTCGGCCTTCCACTTTTCGCGAAGCATCGCGGGACAGATCACCAAGAGGCGCTTCGCATCGACACGGGCGCGGAGCTCCGTCCAGATCAGGCCGGCCTCGATGGTCTTGCCGAGGCCGACCTCGTCCGCTATGAGGATGCCGTTCGACGGCGAGTCGAGGAACTGCAGTACAGGCTTGAACTGGTAGGCAAGAAACTGTGTGTTCGTCGTGTTCAGGCTATATATGAGGTTTGCCAGTCGACCGCTCAGCCGGTAATACGTGATCGCACCACGGAGATCCTCGACTCGGCCGTAACGACCACTGGCCACCATTGCATAAGGGCCGGCCGATGCCCGGTCGACCTTCTCTAGCGAGTTCTTGAGTACGAACTGCTCGTCTCCATCCGTGAAGGTGACGAGAACCCGGAGTCGATGCGGTGGGCCATCGGTTTCGTTACCGAGGATGCCAACCCTGCCCGGGTTGGCCTTCAAGCGGACTTTGTCGCCGGGCTGCATTCAGATCTCCGAGGTGGTGCGGGAATCCAGTCGCGTGATGCTGTGCATAGTATGCATCAAAATGATGCCCATCCAGCCCCGGCGCTGGTACCATCCATGACAGATTTCTCAACGGGTGGTATTCCATGCAGCTTCCGCTGTCGCATTCCCAGCGCGAACGCCTTGCCTACCTCGAGCTGAAGGCCTTTTTTGTTGGCGAGCTGCGCCGAGGCGACCTCGAGGCACGCTTCTCGATCAAGCCGGCGGCGGCTACGCGCGACCTCAATGCCTATCGAGAGTGCGCCCCCGACAACCTGGCCTACGACCGCTACGTCAAGGCCTACATCCCCACCGAGCATTTCCGTCCGCTGTTCCCCTTCTCGGCGGAACGCATCCTGTCCTGGCTGCTGCATGGCTTTGGCGATGGACAGGCACCGACGGTTTCGCGGACCTTTCCGTGCGAGGGCGCGGGTGAGCTGGTCCGGCCGGACTTTGGCCTGTTGGGCGTGATTACCCGGGCGATGCATGGCGATCGTCCCTTGCAAGTGACCTACCTCTCCGTCAACTCGGGGCCGGCAAAGCGGGTGATCGTCCCGGTCGCGCTTGCCGACAACGGCCTGCGCTGGCATGTCCGCGCTTACGACCGTCAGCGAAAGCGCTTCTCCGATTTCGTGCTCACCCGGATCGCCAAGGCCAAGCCGCTCGACGAGCGTGCCGAACCGCACGAGGGCATCGAGGCCGATGAGCAATGGAATCGGCGGATCGAGCTGCACCTCGTTCCGCATCCCGCGCTGAAGCACCCCGAAGGGGTGGTCGCCGATTACGGCATGAAGGACGGCAGGCTCACCCTCAATGTTTCTGCCGCGCTGGCCGGGTACGCGTTGCTGCGCTGGGCTGTGGATTGCTCCGCAGACCACAGCCTGGACTGCGCACGGCATCACCTTTGCCTTGCCAACCGCGCTGTGTTGGAAGGTGTGGAGAGTGCGGTTCTTGCGCCGGGTTACGTCCAGCCCGCCGCTGGAGGCGAAGCGTGAGCGCAGCCATCTACAACGCCGAGATCTCCGCCGGCTCGCTGATGCTGCCCGAGAGCCGACGCGTCGCCCGCTTCATGCTCACGCAGCCCGACCGCGCGACCTGGTTCGACACGCTCCGAACTGAGAACATCCTTCAGAAGAAGTCGCCTGCGACCGCACGTCGGCAGGCGCGGCTCATCCGCAACCGCCTCGAAACGCTCGACGAGCAAGCCTGGCAGCTGGTGGCCGAGGGCGAGCAAGAACTCGCACTGCAGATCCTCCTTGCCGCCTCGGTGAAGCACAGTCGGCTGCTGGGCGACTTCATGCGCGACGTGGTCGCCGGCCACGTTCGCCGATTCGAGGAAAGCCTGGTCCCGTCGGATTGGGAAGCCTTCCTCGCTGATTGCATCCAGCGTGACCCGGCCGTCGCCGGTTGGTCAGACACCACCAAGGCCAAGCTCCTGCAGGTTGTTCTGCGCATCCTGGCCGAGGCCCGCTACCTCGAATCGACCCGCAGCCTGCACCTCACGCCGCCGCTGCTGCATCCCGAGGCGCAGCGCTACCTCAAGTCCCGCTCCGAGGCTGCCGTGCTCGCCGCGATGGAGCTCACGAACTGATCATGAACATGACGCAGACCTTCGAGGAACGCCTCAACCAGATCCTGCCGCGCATCACGTCGGAGGACTTCCTGCAGAACCGGGGGCTCGGCAACGAGATCGGCTTCTGGATCTTCGACTACCCGCCTGAGCAGGAACTGGCGATGCGCGAGTTTCTGGCGAGTGTCGTCGAGCCGGCGCTCAAGAAGCGGCAACCCCCGCTGCGCTTCGCCACGATCAACCTGTTCGAGCTCGTCATCGGCCTGCTCGAGGACCGCAAGCTCCTCGACAAGGCCATCGACATGCAGGGCAAACAGGGCGACGACAAGGCGCTCGAATCGCTGCGACGAGTGCTCAAGGAGGACAAGCTTGCCGAGCGCCTCGTGCAGCAGCACAACCCGGGCGCCCTTGATCTGCTGATGCTGACCGGCGTGGGCTCGGCCTTTCCGATGCTGCGCACCCACACGCTGCTTTCGGCCCTGCACCCACACCTGAACCACACGCCGCTGCTGATGTTCTTCCCGGGCCGTTACGACGGCTATTCGCTGCGGCTATTCAACAAGCTGTCGGAAGATCACTACTACCGCGCTTTCCGCCTCGTGCCTTGAGCTTTTCGCTTTGACCTTTTCGATTGATCACGGACAACAAGAAATGAAGATCGGCGACCTTTTCACCAAGCCCATCAACCGCCCTATAAACGGGGTGATCAAGGCCGACCAGAAGGACGCGGAGAGCGTCTGGCAGGAGCTCGACGAGTACGTCGTCACCAAGCAGCTCACCGAGTATTTCCGCCGCTTCTTCGACGCCTACCTGGCAGCGGCCGACAATCCGAACGACCCGGTACTCGCTGCGCGCATGGGTGTCTGGGTGTCCGGCTTCTTCGGTTCGGGCAAGTCGCACTTCATCAAGATCCTGTCCTACCTGCTCGAGAACCTCGAAGCCACCAACCCCGCCACCGGCGAGAAGAAACGCGCCGCTGCCTTCTTCGACGAGCACAAGATCAAGGATTCGATGCTGCTCGCCGACATCCAGCGCGCGGTGCGCGGCAGCGCCGATGTGGTGCTCTTCAACATCGACGCCAAGGCCGACAGCAAGGACGAGCGCGACGTCATCCTCCAGGTGTTCCTGCGCGTGTTCAACGAGAAGCTCGGCTTCAGCGCCGATGCCCCGCACATCGCCCACATGGAACGTTACCTGGTGGAGAAGGGCGCGTATGACGCCTTCCGTGCAGCCTTCGCCGAGAGCAACGGCTCCACCTGGGAGGCCGAGCGCGATGCGGTCGACTTTCTGCGCGACGACGTCGTGCATGCGCTCTCGGTCGCGCTCGGGCAAAGCGAGGAATCCGCCGGCCAATGGTTCGACCGCTCGCGCGACGAGTACCGCATCAATATCGAATCCTTCGCCAGGCTGGTGAACGCCTACCTCGAGACCCGGCCCGCCGGCCACCGCATCATCTTCCTGGTCGATGAGGTCGGTCAATTCATCGGCGACAACACCAAGCTGATGCTCAACCTGCAGACCATCACCGAGCAGCTCGGTACCGCGACGCAGGGTAGGGCGTGGGTCATCGTCACCAGCCAGGAAGACATCGACGCCGCGCTCGGCGAGGCCAACAAGGCCAAGTCGCAAGACTTCTCCAAGATCCAGGGGCGCTTCCACACCCGGCTGTCGCTCGCCAGCTCCAACACCGACGAGGTCATCGGCGAGCGCTTGCTCGCCAAGCGCGAGGGAGCGCACGATGCGCTGCGCGACACCTTCGAGAAGTCCGGCGACATCATCAACAACCAGCTCGCCTTCGTCGGCAACTCGGTGAACCTGCGCGGCTACAAGGATGCGGCCGAATTCGTCAGCGTCTATCCCTACGCGCCGTACCAGTTCACCCTGCTGCAGAAGATCTTCGAGTCCATCCGCAAGGTCGGCGCCACCGGCAAGCACCTGTCGCGCGGCGAGCGCTCGCTGCTCGACGCCTTCCAGTCCGCCACCGTTCGCAACATGGACCGGGACGTCGGCCTGCTCATCCCGCTGTACGACTTCTACCCCTCGATCGAGAGCTTCATCGACACCGTCGCCAAGCGCTCCATCGACGAGGCGCCCAACAACGGCGCGCTCGAAGCCTTCGACGTGCTGCTGCTCAAGGCCCTGTTCCTGATCCGCTACATCGCCGACATCGTCAAACCCAACGTCGACAACCTCGCCACGCTCTGCGTCGATCGCATCGACACCGACAAGCTCGCGCTCAAACGCCAGATCCAGGAGAGCCTCGGCCGGCTCGAGCAGCAGCGCCTGGTCAGCCGCAACGGCGACCTGTGGTTCTTCCTCACCAACGAAGAGCGCGACGTCGCGCGCGAGATCGGCAACGTCGAGGTGTCCTCGTCCGAAAAGGCGCGCCTGCTGTGCGAGCTGCTGTTCGACGACATCCTGCAGGGCAGCACCCGCATCCGCCACCGCGACACCAAGGGCGATTACGACGTCAACCGCCTGCTCGACGGCGCCCCGTACAAGAACGCCAGCCACGAGCTTACCGTCGAGGTCGTCTCGCCGCTGGGCGACGACTGGGACGCGCTCAACGATGCCCGCGCCGTCCTGCGCAGCAGCGAGGGCAATGGCCGGGCGCTGATCCGCCTCGCAGAGGGCGAGCGCTTCGACATCGAGCTCACCCTCTACCGCCAGATCGAGAAGTACATCGACAGCCCCAAGGCCAGCAACGCCACGCCTTCGTTGCGCAACATCCTCATCAACCGCAAGGACGAAAACCGCGAGCGCCGCGCCCGCCTGCGCGAGCAGCTCGCCACCATGATGCTGCAGGGCGACTTCTATGCGCTGGGCCAGCGCGTCGAGCTCAAGGCGTCCAACCCCGGCAGCCTGCTCGACGAACTGGGCAACTACCTCATCACCAACACCTATACCAAGCTTGGCTACCTCAAGCACCGCAACGCCGACCCCATCGCCGAGATCAAGGCCGTGCTGCTCGCCGATGACACCGCCCAGCGCAAGCTCGCGCTCGGGGGCGAGGAGGGCAACCCGCTCGCGCTCGTCGAGCTGCGCGATTTTCTCCAGCTCAAGGCCAGCAACACCCGGGTGATCCTGGACGAGGTGGTCAACCGCTTCACCGGCATCCCCTGGGGTTGGAAGCCTGACTGGGAGGTGGTCCTGCTGGTCGCACGCCTCTTCATGGCTGGCGAGATCAAGCTGATGATGGACAGCGCCGACCTCGAACCCAAGGCCGCCATCGAGCCGCTCACCAAGTCGGCCCGCTTCAAGCACGTGTCCATCCTCAAGCGCAAGGTGGCCGACGCCGCCAGCATCAAGCGCGCGCGCGAGCTGCACCGTGACCTGTTCGCCGAGATGCCGCCCGAGGCCGAGGACGGCCTCGTCGCCGCCACCCGCGAGCGTCTGGCCGCGCTGCAGGCCGACCTCAAGGGCTACGCCCACGTCGCCGCCACGCCGCATCACCCCGGCAAGGCCGTCATCGACAGCGCGATCGCCGCCATCGGCAAGCAGCTCGGGGTGGCCGACAGCTACGAATTCATCGACGCCTTCGTCAAGGCCAAGGACGACTGGCTGGACCTGTCCGACGACATCCACGACGTCATCAGCTTCTACAAGACCCAGACCCCCACCTGGCGCCGCCTGCTCGAGGCCCTGGAGCGCTTCGAGCCCAACCGCGAGGCGCTCGACAAGGACGTCAAGGCCGCCGTGGCACTGTCCAACCTCGAAGGCATCCGCGACAACCCGAACCCCTGGGGTGCCGTCAGCCAGATCGAGCCGCTCATCACCACGGTCGACACGGTCAACGAGGCGCTCGCCCAGAGCAAGCGCGAGCACGCGCTGCTCTCCATCGACGCCAAGATCGCCGAAGTGGAAAAGGCGCTCGACGCCGCACAAGCCTCGGACGGCCTGCGCAACCGCGCGCTGCTCAAGCTGCAGGAGCTCAAGGCCAAGGTCGCCGGCCTCACCAGCATCCCGATGATCTTCTACAGCCAGGAGCGGGCAGGCGATGCGCTGGATGCGGCGATGACCATGATCGAGTCCGCCACGCCCAAGGCGGCCCCGATCACGGCCGCCGAAAAGGGCAGCACGACCGCTGCCACCAAGACAAGCGGTCCGGTCGTTGCGCCCAAGCCGACCAAGGCGGTCCGCGCGGCCGATTTCAGCCCCAAGACCTACCTGGAAACCGAAGCGGACATCGACGCCTACCTCGCCAAGCTCAAGGCCGAATTGCTCGCCGTCATCCAAAGCGGCGGGCGTGCTCGGCTGCAATAAGTCGATTCATCGACCATGGCATACTGCATGAAACGTCAACGAGGATTCTGACAATGCCCACCACCGTTTCTGCCGACCTCTCCCGACTGGGGCAGGGTGCCCGGCTGCATGCCGGCAAGGTCTTCCGCCGCAAGGATCTGGCCGCCTCTCTGCCCAGCGTCGACCGCGAGCTGGGCAGGGCGCTCAAGGCCGGACTGGTGCGCCGGGTGGCGCAGGGGCTGTACTACGTGCCTCGGCACACCCCCTTCGGCGAAGCGCCGCCCAGCGAGGAGGAACTGGTCCGCAGCTTTCTCGACGACGACCACTTCCTACTCTTCAACCCCAGCGTCTACAACAGCCTCGGCCTGGGCACCACCCAGCTCTACCGGCGCAACGTGGTGTACAACCACAAGCGCCACGGCCTCTTCACGCTCGCCGGGTTCGAGTTCGATTTTCGCGACAAGCCGCGTTTCCCTGCGCGCGATCAGGTCAGCCGCGAATACCTGCTGGTCGACATGCTCAACAACTTCGAACAGCTCGCCGAAGACCCGGAAACGCTGCTCGATGCCGTGCATCGCAAGCTCGACACCTTCGATGCCGCACGCCTGGAGCAGGCGCTGCGTGACTACGGCTCGGCCCGCACGCGCCGCCTGTTTCGCCCATGGATGAGCGAGCACGATGCCCAGGCCTGACGCGGCAATGCCCGCCCCGGGCTTCCTGCACGATCACCCTAACTTCGTGGATCTGCTGCGCCAGCTCGCACAGCAAACCGGCATCGCCACCTACCTCATCGAGAAGGACTACTGGCTCATGCACGGCCTGTGGGTCCTGCAGCAGCAGGGCTGGCAGTTTCAGCTCAAGGGCGGCACCTCGCTCTCCAAGGGCTTCGGCATCATCCAGCGCTTCTCCGAAGACATCGACCTGCGCATCGAGCCGCCTGCCGAACAGCAGGTGAAGGCCGGCAAGAACCAGGACAAGCCCGCACACATCGAAACGCGCCGGCAGTATTTCGACTGGCTGGCGGCTGAGATCGGCACCCGTGCGCTGCCCGGCTTCGAGTCGGTCGAGCGCGACACCGAATACGACGACCCCAAATACCGGGGCGCCGGCATCCGCCTGCATTACCCGGTGCGCACCGACTACCTCCCCGGCATCAAGGAAGGCATCCTGCTCGAGGTCGGCTTCGACGACACCGCGCCCAACACCCCCTGCCTGATCAGCGCCTGGGCCCTCGACGCCGCGCTGGCCAGCCCGGTGCAGGTGATCGACAACCGGGCCGTGGACGTGCCGTGCTACAGCCCGGCCTACACCTTCGTCGAAAAGCTGCAGACGGTGTCCACCAAGTTCCGCCTGCAGCAGGCGGCTGATCCGGCCGCCCCGTTCCCGAAGAACTTCCTGCGTCACTACTACGACCTGTATTGCCTGCTCGCCCATCCTGAAGTGCTGGCCTTCATCGGCACGCCGGACTACGAGGCGCGCAAGCGGCAACGTTTCCGGGGCGGTGACGAACTGAACATCGCCCGCAACCCCGCCTTCACCCTGAGCGACCCCGCCGTGCGCGAGCGCTACCAGCGCAAGTACGAGGAAACCGCCGGCCTGTACTACGCCGGCCAGGTGCCGTTCGCCGCCATCCTGGCGCGCATCGCCGAACACATCGACCGTCTCTGAGCCATGAACAAAGCCAAACTCAAATCCTACGCCCCCCAGGCCCGCAAGGACTTCATCGCCGCCGTCACCCAGCGCGCCAACCTGCTCGGCCTGTCCGAATCGGCCGGCAGGTTCGAAGCGCTGCCGGCGGAGCGCCGGGGAGACGTGGTGCTGATCGCCGGGCGCGAATGGCCGGCCCGCGTCGCCCAGCAGCGCGAGCGCCTGGTGCGCCGCATCCAGTGCGATGGCTTCGGCTACACCATGGAGGCGGTGGCTTACACCTGGTTCAACCGCTTCGCCGCGCTGCGCTACATGGAGCTGCACGACTACCTCGGCCACGGTCACCGCGTGCTCTCCAGTGCCACCGCCGGCGGCCTGCCGGACATCCTCGCACACGCTGCGGATCTCGCCGCGAGCCGCGATCTTCCCGGCCTGGACGCCGCCCACATTGCCGAGCTCAAGCTCGCCGGCAACAAGGACGGCGAGCTCTACCGCCTGCTGCTGGTCGCCCAGTGCAACGCGCTTTCCGCCGCCATGCCCTTCCTCTTCGAGCGCATCGACGACGAAACCGAGCTGCTGCTGCCCGACAACCTGCTGCGCACCGACTCGGTCATCGCCAAGCTGGTCGCCGAAATCCCGGAAGAAGACTGGGCCGAGGTCGAGATCATCGGCTGGCTCTACCAGTTCTACATCAGCGAGAAGAAGGACCAGGTCATCGGCAAGGTGGTCAAGAGCGAGGACATCCCCGCCGCCACCCAGCTCTTCACCCCCAACTGGATCGTGCAATACCTGGTGCAGAACAGCGTCGGCCGCCTGTGGCTCATGGCCAACCCGACGAGCACGCTCAAGAGCGAATGGCCGTACTACATCGAGCCCGCCGAGCAGACGCCCGAGGTCAACGCCCAGCTCGACGCCCTTATCCAGACCCGCATGGCGGAGGACGGTGGCAGCCTCAACCCCGAATCCATCACCGTACTCGACCCCGCCTGCGGCTCCGGCCACATCCTGGTCGAAGCCTACGCGCTGCTCAAAGGCATCTACCTCGAACGCGGCTACCGCCTGCGCGATATCCCGCGCCTGATCCTGGAAAAGAACCTCTACGGCCTCGACATCGACGACCGCGCCGCCCAGCTCGCCGGCTTCGCGCTGCTGATGAAGGCCCGCGCCGACGACCGCCGCCTGTTCAACGACCCGCCCCGGCTCAATGTGCTGAGCCTGCAGGAGAGCAAGGGGCTGGACCTGGACGAACTCGCCACCCACCTCGCGCCCTTCGGTGTGCAGCGGGCCACCCTCAAAGCACTGCTCGACACCTTCGAGCACGCCAAGACCTTCGGCTCGCTGATCCAGATTCCGGACGCGCTGAATGCGCAACTGCCGTCGCTGGCGGAGGCGTTGGGGAAGGCGAACGAGACCGGGGATCTGTATGCGCAGGCGGCGTCGCAGGATTTGATGGCGCTGGTGGGGCAGGCGAGGGTGCTGGAGCGGAAATTTGATGCGGTGGTGGCGAATCCGCCGTATATGGGCGGGAAGGGGATGAACGGGGTGCTGAAGGAGTTCGCCAAAGCCACGTTTCCCGATAGCAAGTCCGACCTGTTTGCCATGTTCATCGAGCGGGGTTTTGGCTGGTGCAAACGGAGCGGCTTCAACAGCATGGTGACGATGCAGAGTTGGATGTTCTTGTCGTCGTATGAGGCAATGCGGGAGAAACTGCTGACCCAGCGCACCATTCAGACGATGGCGCATTTGGGCGCCCGGGCGTTTGTCGAGATTTCAGGCGAGGTGGTGCAGACCACGGCGTTTGTGCTGCAAGGCCAGAATTTCTCAGGATTCAAACCCGCGTTTTTCCGCTTGGTGGACGGGCAAGAGGAGGAGAAAGAGGCGGCATTGCGGAGCAATCAAAACCGCTTTGATGTCACGGTGCAGGATGATTTCAAGAAAATTCCGGGGAGTCCGGTGGCGTATTGGCTAAGTGACAATGCCCGGAGTACCTTCGAAAGGAGCAAAGCGCTTGCTGTGATCGCACCGGCTAAGCAGGGTCTTGCGACTGCGAACAATGATCGATTCGTAAGGTATTGGTTCGAGGTGAGCCAGGCCAAAATTGACCTCCATAGTCGGTCGCTAACTGAGGCGCATAATTCTTTTGCCAAGTGGTTTCCTTACAACAAGGGCGGTGAGTTTAGACGTTGGTATGGCAACCAGGATCATTTAGTGAATTGGGCTAACAATGGTGTTGAGATTCGAAACTTTACCGATGAACAGGGAAATCAGCGCTCTCGACCCCAGAATACTCAATGTTATTTTCGAGCGTCAGTCAGTTGGTCTGATATCACCTCCGGAATTCCATCATTTCGTTTTTTCCCCGACGGATTTGTTTATGACGTGACAGGAATGTCGGCGCAGCCTGAAACTCACGATCAAGCTCTGGCTGTCCTTGCGTACGCAAATACACCGATTGTGACCTGGTTTACTAAGACGCTTAATCCGACTCTTCACTTTCAAATTGGGAATTTCTCATCATTGCCATTCCTTGAGTCAGCCTTCGGGTCGCGTGACTTCGGTTTTGTCGAAACTTTAATCAGCACAGCCAAGACAGATTGGGATGCTTACGAACGCTCTTGGGGCTTCCAAAGTCTGCCCATCCTGATGGCCTTATCGGAGCACACGCCCTCCCTCGAATCCAGCTACATCGCTTGGATCACCCAGAACCGTGTAACCATCAGCGAAATGAAGCAACTTGAAGAGGAAAGCAACCGCCTCTTTATCGACGCCTACGGTCTGAGGGATGAACTCACTCCCGACGTCCCCATCGAGCAAATTACGCTCACGGTGAACCCCGCCTACCGCTACGGGGGCAACCTCACCGAAGATGAACGATGGACCCGGTTTCGCCAAGACACCATGGCGGAACTCATCTCCTACGCCATCGGTTGCATGATGGGTCGCTACAGCCTCGACGAACCCGGCCTGATCTACGCCCACGCCGGTAACGTCGGCTTCGACCCGACCCGCTACAAGACCTTCCCGGCCGACGCCGACGGCATCGTGCCGATCACCGACGAACTCTGGTTCGAGGACGACGCCGCCAATCGTGTGCGCGAGTTCCTGCGCGCCGTGTGGGGCGCCGACACGCTGGACGAGAACATGACCTGGCTCGCCGAGAGCCTGGGCACCAAGGCCAATGAGACCCCGGACGAAACCCTCCGCCGCTACCTGGCCGACAAGTTCTTCAAGGACCACCTCCAGACCTACAAGAAGCGCCCCATCTACTGGCTGTTCTCCAGCGGCAAACAGGGCGCCTTCCAGGCGCTGGTCTACCTGCACCGCTACTTTGATGGCACGCTCGCCCGCTTGCGCGCCGAATACGTCGTGCCGCTGACCGGCAAAATGCAGGCCCGCATCGACATGCTGGAAAAAGACGCCACCGCCGCCCCCAGCACCGCCGCCCCCAGCACCGCCGCCCGCAACAAGCTCAACAAGCAGATCGAGAAGCTGCGCAAGAAACACGTCGAGCTGCTGGCCTACGACGAAAAGCTCCGCCACTACGCCGACATGCGCATCAACCTGGACCTGGATGACGGGGTGAAGGTGAACTATGGCAAGTTCGGCGATCTGTTGGCGGAGGTGAAGGCGGTGACCGGAGGTGCAAGCGATGATTGAGCAGATTGCCGTCCGGAACTTCAAATCACTGGCGCAGTTCAAGCTGCGGCTCCACCGGTTCAACTGCCTCGTTGGGATGAACGGCGCCGGCAAGAGCACTGTGCTGCAGTCCATCGATTTCATGGCTCAGTTGATGGAAGGGCGCATCGACGAGTGGCTGGAGATGCGCGAGTGGAGCGCATCCGAGCTGAACTGCAAGCTGCGACCCGAGAGCAATGTGGCGGTGGCGGTAAGCTTTCGTGCTTCGGACGGCCAGCAGCTCAACTGGGTAGCGGCTTTCAACAGGACGGAGCTTCAATGCTCGACCGAAACGGTTATCGGGCCGGGCGGGGTCTTGCTTCATGTAAAGGGGCGGCACTATCGGATCGGTGGCGGAAAGGATGCGCCGCTTACGTTCAAGTATCAGGGCTCGATTCTGTCGCAACTGCGCGACGAGGAATTGCCCGCGCCGCTGCTCGAATTTCGCGACTGCATGCGGAAGATCCGCTCCCTTGAGCTGCTTGCGCCCAACCTGATGCGACGCCGGGCCCGGTCCGGGGACACCGATATCGGTGCGGGCGGCGAGAAGCTGACAGCGTTTCTACACAGCATCAAAGGCGCGGCACGAGAACGGCTACGCGAACTGTTGCGCAGCTTTTATCCCACGCTTGTCGACTTCAAGGTGTCGACGCAGCGCGCAGGCTGGAAGAGGCTGACGGTGATCGAGCAATTCGGCGCACAGCGTCTCGAGACTGAGGCCCGCCACATCAATGACGGCTTGTTGCGCGTGCTGGCCGTGCTGGCGCAGGCGGATTCCGACCGCTCGCTGATCCTGCTCGACGAGATCGAGAACGGCATGAACCCCGAAATCATCGAGAAGTTGGTCGATGCGCTGGTGCAGGCACGCCAGCAGATCCTGGTGACGACACACAGTCCGATGATCCTGAACTATCTGGACGATGCCGTTGCAGCAGAGTCAGTGACCTTCATCTACAAGAACGAGCGTGGTGAAACCCGCGCCCGGCCGTTCTTTGAGGTGCCGCGCATTGCGGACAAGCTGGAGGTAATGGGGCCGGGCGAGGCGTTTGTGGATACGGACCTCAGCCTGCTTGCCCAGGAATGCATGGCACTTGACGTCGATGAGGCGGCGCGCGAAGCGGCGGAGGAGGGCTGATGCTGTTGCTGCTTAGTGGGGAAGGGCCGAGCGATCTTGGCTGCTGTGCAATGCCAATTGGACAGTGTGACGGTGATGCGTTCGACGCCGGACCGATGGCAGTGCTGGTCGATCAGATCGTCCAGGAAGTGCTCTGTTATTCGGTGTTGAGGGATGTACCTGCTAGCTTGCGCTATGTCAGCAAACAGTTTCTCGGTGAGGCTATCGGCGAGCAACGACAGAACAAGCGCATGGTTGCACTGACCGGAAAGAAACGTGCAGAGGAAACCGGGTACTTCATGAAAATGGCCTGGGTATTCGGTACATTGGCCCAGCAGATCGAGGCTGTGGAGGGCGATTGTGCAGTGGCTGTGTTCTTTCGCGATAGCGATGGCACACGTTCGATACCAGATGGTGCATGGGCCGAGAAGTGGGTGTCGATTGAACAGGGGTTCGTTCGTGCGCGTTTCGAGCGTGGCGTGCCAATGCTGCCGAAACCAACTTCCGAAGCCTGGCTGCTGTGTGCTGCTAAAGCCGCACCGTATCAGAATTGCATGGCACTCGAAGATTTGCCCGGCAATCAGGAGTCGGAAAGACATCCAAAAAAGGAGCTGAAGCGTGCATTCGGCAAGGAGAAATCGAGCCAAGAATTGCGCGAATGGCTGGAAGAACGTCCCTTCGACCCGGATCGGGCGATGGAGATGGGTAGCTATAGGGTATTTCGGGAGTGTTTGGTTGCCGCGCTTGAGAGTGTGCGTAGGGGAGAGCAATGAAATTCACACAGCATGACCTAGGCAATCTGCAAGGGGGCGAGATTGTCGAGGTGACCTTGTCCGGAAACGCAGCGAATGTGCGTTTGTTGGATAGCTCAAACCTGCAGGCGTTCAAGGCCGGGCGTAGGCACAAGTATTACGGAGGGCATGCGAAGCGTTCTCCGGTCCGGCTTCAGGTTCCCAATGGCGGTCATTGGTATGTAACGATCGATCTTGGTGGGTATGGCGGGAGCGTCCGATCGGCGGTTAAAGTGCTTCCGGGGCCGTTGGCGCCGATTCGTGAGATGCCGCTATCAGCCGTTCCGAGCCTTGTTCATCATCCAGATGTTCCTCCAGGGGTAGGGCACATGGATCAGAGTTTCGATGTGTTCATCTCGCATGCATCCGAAGATAAGGACGAAATTGTCAGACCGCTGGCCCACGCATTAAAGCAGCAGGGACTAGACGTTTGGTATGACGAATTCGAGCTGCGTCTGGGCGACAGTCTCAGGCGGAAGATCGATGCCGGGCTGGCGAGAAGCACCTTCGGAATTGTCGTGCTGTCGCAGGCATTCTTCAAGAAGGATTGGCCAAATTATGAACTGGACGGTCTTGTGACGCGTGCTGTTACGGGTGAACAGGTCTTGCTGCCGATTTGGCACAACGTCTCTAAGCAGGAGGTGATTCGATTCAGCCCTTCGCTTGCGGACAAACTGGCTCGGAGCACCGCCACCCATACGGTCGAAGAAATTGCCGTAGAGATCGCCGATATGGTCAAGCGATCAAGTGAGCAGAACTCGTGAGTGAGAGCCTACCCTTGAATGGTTTCGACGAGAATGGTCAATTCTTGCCTGAGATTCGGCGCGGACGCTACAACCGGTTGACGATCTACGAGGTTGAGGCTGCGGAGTTGGAGCTTATTGAACGGGGCGGACCGGATTCATTGCTCTTGAATTTCGCGGTCGCGCTGCTTTCGGTTGCCGTCTCGTTGGCGGCAACGCTGGCGACGAGTTCGATCGACTCCGACCGAGTTTTCCAGTTTTTCTGCGTGGTCATGGTGCTGTGCTTCATCTTGGGGCCGTTCTTTCTGCTTCTATGGTGGAGAAACCGGACTTCGGTCAGCGCGTGCATCAAGGCTATCCGTGACCGACTGCCGCCTGAGTGGGTCAATGAGAACGCCCCGTAGCCTGTAGATGCGGGAGTTCCGAGCCTGCACGTGCTCTCGGATCGGAATTGTGCAAGCACTACCTGCAAAATTTTGACAACCTTACTTTTGCATCCAAAGTGAGCCACTTCTCGATATCCACAGAGACCTCATCTGAATCCCCATTTGTGCAACACCCTGTTGCGCAAATCGATCGACACATATTTGTGCAAGCACCGCTTCCACAATTTGAACACAGCAAGGGCCTGAATCAGAGTGAGTCACCAACGCATCATCGAAGCCCTTGAGGCGCAGTTCGCGACCCAGCACCTTCTGTTCTGGGACGACCCTGAAGGGGAGTTCTCCTCCTGGGTGGATAGCCTGAGCTTGGACGGCGTGCAGGTGCTGCGGCTCGATCGCACGCCGGCGCTGCAGGTAAAGCTCGACGTCGAGCGCGCACCTGGCACGCGCTGGCTGTTCTACCGGCCTGCAGCCGAACCCGATCCGGCGAAGGACTGGCTCCTCGATTTGCGCCTGCGGGGTCGGGCGTTCCGTGCGGACTCGAACTCCATGCTGCTGGACGATCTGGGCCTGACGAGCCAGGCCCTGCGTCCGCATCTGAAGGCGCGCAGCAAGTTCCTGCGGGCCAAGGATCGCGTGGAAAAGCTGCGCCGGCTGGTGACGCCGAGTGATGACGCCGAGGCGCTGGACCGCAAGATGCTGGCGGTGCTGGTGCGCTCGGAGCAGGCGGATTTCCAGACCATTCTTCTTCGCCTGTTGAGTTCGATGGTGCATGAGGGCGAGGCAGATTTGGCGGCCGAGCCGCGTGCGTGGCAGGACATCGTCGCCAATGAGCTGGACTCGGCCTTCTGGGCGCTTGCACTGCAGACGCTGGGGTATGGCGCGGATGGCGTGGCACCGGCCTTTACCCTGCGGGATCTGCTGTACCGAATCCTGGTGACGGATTTCTGCCGCTCGCTCTCTGGCGCGGCGCCGGAGTCGCTGCGGCATTTTGTGTTGCCGGATCGCACGCTGGCGGCCAACGCGTCGGTGTTTGCAGCGCGGTGGCGGACTGATATGGCCGCCTATGAGAGCTACAACCTGCTGTCGGACGCGGTGGCCGGCGAGATCGGCCTGGATGGGGTGCTGAGCGTGTTGCCCGGCGAGGCCTTGGCAGAGACCATGACCTTTGCGGTCGTCGAGCGACGGATCCTGAAGGACTTGAAGGATCGTGTGCTGGCCGGCGCAGGGGCGAGCGATGAGGCGATGCAGGCGCTGATCGCCCGTCGGCGAGATGGTCACTGGGCGAGCCGGCTGATGGCGCAGAGCTCGAGTGAGAGCCGCGCGCTGGCGGCGTGCTACGACGCGATCGAGGCTGGGGCGGCTTTCTTCGAGCTGAAGGCGCGCTTCGATGCGGGCTTCAGCTTTGCCAACGCTGAGGCGGCGCTGATGGCCTATCAGTCCGAGCTGTTCCGCTTCGACCAGTTGTACCGGCATTTCCATGAGGCGGCGGAGAAGGTCGAGCCGATGGGCTGGGCGGTGCTGCATGAGCTGCGCGTTCGAATCGAGGAAACCTACACGGGGTGGTTCCTGCCGCAGTTTGGTACCGCCTGGGCGAGGGTCGTCGAGGGCGAGGGGGGCTTGCTGAGTCAATGGACGGCCGCCGGCATGCCGAACCAGCATCGCTTCTTCGATATCCAGGTTGCGCCACTGCTGGCGGCCGGTGCGAAGCGGGTGTTCGTGGTGATTTCGGATGCCTTCCGTTACGAGGCCGCCGAGGAACTGGTGCAGCAGCTCAACAGCAAGAGCCGCTTCAAGGCGGGGCTGTCGTCGCAGTTGGGCGTGCTGCCGAGCTACACCACGCTGGGGATGGCGGCGCTGCTGCCGCATCACAGTCTGGCCTACAAGGCCAATAGCAATCTCGATGTGCTGGCCGATGGGCAGCCAGTGTCGACGCTGGAGCAGCGCAGCGCGCACTTGGCGAAGTATGAGGGCTTGGCGATCAAGGCCGACGAGCTGCTGGCCTTGGGAAAGGACAAGGGTAGGGCGCTGGTGCGCGATCGGCGGGTGATCTACGTGTATCACGACCACATCGATGCCCTGGGCGACAAGCAGGCCACCGAGGGGATGACGTTCCGCGCGGTGGACGAGGCACTGGCCCAGCTTTCGCAGCTGGTGAGCTTCATCATCAACAGCTTGAACGGCTCGACGGTGCTGGTTACCGCCGACCACGGCTTCATCTATCAGGAGGCGCCGCTGCTGGCGGCGGACAAGTCGGCGCTCGAAATACAGCCCGAGGGTACCTTGAAGGCGAAGAAGCGCTACCTGCTCGGGCGGGGCATCGGCACGTCGCCCAAGGCATGGTGTGGCAACACGGCACTGACGGCAGGTACGGATCCGGAGGCTAGCCTGGACTTCTGGGTGCCGAAGGGTGCGAGCCGCTTCCACTTTGCCGGTGGGGCGCGCTTCGTGCACGGCAGCGCGATGCCGCAGGAGATCGTGGTGCCGGTGATCACGGTGCGCGAGAGCGAGTCCGACAAGGAGAAGGCGAGCCACGTGGAGTTCAGCCTGCTCGGCGCGTCAAACAAAGTCGTCACCAACACCCAACGCTTCGAGTTCATCCAGACCGAGGCCGTCTCCGACAAGGTGCTGCCACGCACGGTGGTGATCGCACTGCGCGATGGCGAACGGCCGATCAGCAACGAGCAGACGCTGACCTTTGATAGCGCCTCGCAGCTGCTCGACGAGCGCAAGAAATCGGTGTTCCTGACCGTGCTTGCCGGCACCTACGACAGAACGCGCGATTACTGGCTGACCGCGCGAGATGCCACGACCAAGGTCGAGGTGTTGCGCGTGCCGCTGCGGGTTGATCTCGCCTTTACGAATGACTTCTGAAACACACATGACCGAATCCGTGGATACCGCCCGACTTGATCGGCTTCTCAACACCCACTTTGCCGGCAAGGTGGTCCGCAAGGATCTGACCAAGCTGATCAAGGAGGGCGCCAACGTTCCCGTTTATGTGCTCGAGTACCTGCTGGGGATGTATTGCGCGTCGGACGATGAGGCGACGATCCAGAACGGGATGACGATGGTCAAGCGCATCCTGGCCGAGAACTACGTGCGCCCGGACGAGGCCGAGAAGATCAAGTCGAAGATCCGCGAGAGCGGCAGCTACAAGGTCATCGACAAGGTGACAGTGAAGCTCAACGAGAAGCGCGACGTCTACGAGGCGCTGCTCTCGAACCTGGGGGTGAAGAACGCCGAGGTGTCGGACGCCTTCGTGCGCCAGTTCGAAAAGCTCCTGGTGGGTGGCATCTGGTGCATCGTTACCCTGAACTACCTGTTCGAGGAGAACCAGCGCGGCTCGCCCTTCACGGTGACCGATCTCAAGCCGATCCAGATGCCCAACATGGACATGGCGGGCCTGTTCGAGGGGCGGCGGGCCTTCACCGAGGACGAATGGATCGATGCGCTGATCCGCTCCACCGGCATGGAGCCGAGCTGCTTCAAGGAGCGGGTGAAGTGGCATCTGCTCGCGCGGATGATTCCGCTGGTCGAGAACAACTACAACTTCTGCGAGCTGGGTCCGCGCGGCACGGGCAAGAGTCACATCTACAAGGAAATCAGCCCGAACAGCATCCTGGTGTCGGGGGGGCAGACGACCGTCGCCAACCTCTTCTACAACATGAGTGCGCGCAAGGTGGGCCTGGTGGGCCTGTGGGATACGGTCGCCTTCGATGAGGTGGCTGGCATCAACTTCAAGGACCACGACGGCGTGCAGATCATGAAGGACTACATGGCGTCCGGCTCCTTCAGCCGGGGCAGGGAGGCGATCAACGCCAATGCCTCGATGGTCTTCGTGGGCAACATCAACCAGAGCGTCGAATCCCTGGTGAAGACCAGCCATCTGCTCGCCCCGTTTCCCGAGGCCATGATCGACTCGGCCTTCTTCGACCGCTTCCATGCCTATGTGCCGGGTTGGGAGATCCCGAAGATGCGCCCGGAGTTCTTCACCAACCAGTACGGCCTGATCGTCGACTATTTGGCCGAGTACCTGCGCGAGATGCGCAAGCGCAACTTCGCCGACGCGATCGACAAGTGGTTCAAGCTGGGCAACAACCTTAATCAGCGCGACACCATCGCCGTGCGCCGGACCGTCTCCGGCTTGCTCAAGCTCATCTGCCCGCATGGCGAGTACGACAAGGAGATCGTGCGCCGCTGCCTGGAGTACGCGCTCGAGAGCCGTCGCCGGGTGAAGGAGCAGTTGAAGAAAATCGGTGGCATGGAGTTCTACGACGTCCACTTCAGCTACATCGACCTGGAGGCGGGCGAGGAGCGCTTCGTCACGGTGCCCGAACAATCTGGCGGGGCGCTGATCGCGGAAGGCCGGCTCAACCCGGGCACCCTGCACACCATCAGCCTGGGCGACACCGAGATGCCAGGCGCCTATCGCATCGAGATCCAGACCCTCGCCGGCGGCGGGAAGGTATCGGCCTCGGGACTTGCGCCGCGCGAGGCGGTCAAGGTCGCCTTCGATTACTTCAAGGCCAACTCGGGTCGTGTGAGCGCATCGATCAAGCCAGGCGAGCACGATTTTCACCTGCACTTGGTGGAGCTGCAGCACACCGGCACGCCGAAGGCGCTGACCCTGGCCGGGTTCATCGCCCTGTGCTCAGGTGCGCTCGCCAAGCCGGTCCAGAGCCAGATGGTGGTGATGGGCGACATGAGCCTCGGCGGAACGGTCGTCCAGGTGCGCAACCTGGCCGAGAGCCTGCAGGTGGCCTTCGATGCCGGCGCCAAGCGGATTCTGCTGCCGATGTCGAGCGTGACGGATATTCCGTCGGTGCCTGGGGAACTGTTCGCGAAGTTCCAGACGAGCTTTTACTCGGATCCGGTGGATGCGGTGTTCAAGGCGTTGGGGGTGGAGTGACTGTGTTCCGTGGCGTCCGTGAAGCATCGCTTTCCTCGAATGACCCGGACCGCAGTAGAGCCAGTGGTCCAGAATCTAGACCATTGCGTCGGAATGTTGTTCATCAACCTGCGAACCTTCATTTGTACGGAGGCTGCTTGAGAAACGACCATATGCTGTCGAGAAGTGTCGTACGCGAAACAATCTGCCGCATAGAGAGAGGTTTTGCACTTGTCGCGATCGGATTGTTGTTGATGGCCGCGCCGGGCATGGATGCATGGGCCCAAAGTCTGCCGCAGCCTTCGCGAACGGTCTTTCGATGTGAGGTGGAGGGCAAGGTGACCTACTCGGACTCCCCGTGCCTAGGAGCGCGGAGGATCCAGATCGAACCCACACGGGGGGTAAGCAAGCTTTCCGGAAGCGAACGGATCGGCAATGACGTTCGAGTCGAGCGGCACCGTGAAATCATGGCGGAGGCGTTGCAGCCGCTGACGGGTATGGACGCAAAGAAGATGCAGCTCTTTGGGCGACGGCTCAAACTTGAACCTACCGAGCGGCAGGAATGCTTCGATTTGGACGGCGACCTCGCAACGCTGGAGCAGCGCGAAAGCACCTCCTCAGGATCACAGCTCCAGTCTGTTCAAGGCTCCCTGCTAAAGCTGAGAATTCGCTATCGCGAGCTTGGATGTTAGACGGGGTGCGGCTTGAGGCATTGGAAGGCAGGTTGTTCGAGGGGCCCTATAGAGCGCTGGCACGTTCTTCACAGAGGGAGCCTTGAGGGCCAAGATGCGGGCCGGAACGCCACTCTGTAAGGGGCGCGGGCCGAAGATTCACGCTTACGCAGCCTGTCAAGCGGGGGCGTGTTTGAGCTTCATCAGTTGGCCCATGGGAATGGTAGCGATGGCATATGCGACTCCGTTCACGTCAGCGAACTCGACGAGAACATGGTCATTGTCTAGTTCCTCGACTACCGTTCCGACCTGACCTTTCACCACCTGCTGCTGCGGAAAATCCTGCAGCGAGGCAACCACATCAAACATTTTCATCGCGTTTCCATGGTAAAGACCCGACAGAACTGGTTCTGCCGTTTTGCTCAGTTGCAGACGGCCGGCTGCCAGCGATGCGACAGCGGTTCCCCAACCCCGCTGAAGGGCTGCCAGCATGTCGGCGTAGTCCACACTTGTTGCGACCTGTCGGCGGCATGAAATCGATCCGTACGACGATCTCGTCGAGGTACTGCTGTGCGCCTTGGCCAACACCTGGCCGCCGACGTCGCGCAGTTCAACGCCCAGGTTGTGGAAACAGCGCCTGGGGAAAGCTCCATTGCAATCGGATATCTCAAGGCGTGGCGCCGAACAGCGACGCCGCTGGCTGAGTGCTTAAGCTACTACATTCGCAACGGAGTGAGAAACGCCGAGGCGAGTGAACGTCGCGGACGTGTTCAGCTGCGGTGAACCACCGCATTAACGGTACTCCAAGACGCTACGGATTCTGCAAACGGCATGCTGTGGCGCCGCTCTACTTGCGAAACAGCCGCGTTATCATTTTGAAAGGTGTTCGGAACGGCTCGCACGGACCTTGTCCCCAGTCGATGGGGACAGGGGTGTGGGCGGAGCTGTGGATAAATCGTTTCGAGGCTTGCGGACCCCGGCAGTGCAGCATGTGCCTACAAATGAGGCATCGCCTAACATCGGCGTGCTGACGAGCCGCTCGGCAGTAGAATCCACGCGTGATCACGCGATCGATAGCCTCACACGATGACGGAAACCGAGCTGGAAGAACTGGAGGCCTTGCTTTCGTCCGTCGAGGGGGGGAGCGCATCGCTCCCGGTCGATGGCTTACACGGCTTTCTGTCGGCGCTGGTCATGAGCGGAGGCGACACGCGAGCGGAGCCGCTGCTGCCGTGGATTCTCAGCCCCATGCCAGGTTCGCCACTGGATCTCGACCATGTCCCCCAGGCCCGGCGCGTGGGCGAACTGGTCAGCAAGATGCTGACCAGCATCGATATCGAGCTCGATGACCCCGACTATCTCTTTTCGCCGATGGTGCGGGTTTATCCGCACCGGGGTGAGGAGCGTGCGGATGGCTGCGTGTGGTGTGCGGGGTTCTTGCGCGGTATGGCGCATGCTTGGGACCGGTGGTCGTCCTTGTGCGACCTGCAAGATATGGCGTCCCTGCTGTGGCCGATTCACCAGCTGGCGGCCCTCGCCCAGGAGCCCGCACTCGAGGTTGATCGAACGTTTTTCCGCACCGTTCCGGACAGGCCGCTGAGCCCGGCGCAGTGCGAGGCGCTCACCGAGGCGCTCCCCCGTACCTTGGAGGAAATTGCCGAGCGGATCACCGAGCATGAGGTCAGACATGCGATGGGGGCGATCGCGCGTGGGGAGGAAGCCTCGGCGTGGCGCGAGGATGAGCCTTGTCCGTGTGGTAGCGGGCGTGGTTTTTCGGTTTGCTGTGGCGGGCAGCGGGTGTTGCACTGAGTGCGTACAGTGGGTGCAGAGACCGTTTATTGGCTTCGCTCCAGGCTGAGATGGGGGGCCGAAGTCTCCAAGAACCAGGATGCCTCGGTCGCCAAGGCGAAGAAGGCCATCGGCCAGCCGGAGGGGCTCGCCGTGCTGATGGTGTTCTTCTGCGAGTGCGCGACGGGCCGCGACAGCGACGTCGGCCTGCATGTCGCCCGACGCCTCGGCCAAAACCTGGGCTATGGTGTCGGTGACAACATGGACGATCTGCTGGCCAAGCATGGATTCGATGGCGGACCACGATGAACTCCGCGCGCTCCGCGCAGAGAACGGCCGGCTGATCGCGCTGCTCGAATCGCACGGCATCGAATGGCGTGCGCAGCAGCGGCCAGCCTCATCGCCTGTCGAGCCAGCGCGGCTGTCCGCTGAAGAGAAGGTCTCGCTCTTCCGACGACTTTTCCGCGGTCGCACGGACGCCTACCCGGTCCGATGGGAAAGCAAGACCACGGGCCAATCGGGCTACGCGCCGGCCTGTGCAAACGAGTGGCGTGCCGGAGTGTGCGAAAAGCCGCGCATCAAGTGCGGCGACTGCGCCAATCGCCTGCTGATCCCACTCTCCGATGCCGTGATCTATGACCATCTTGCTGGCGAGCACACGGTCGGGGTCTATCCGCTGCTGGAAGATGACACCTGTTACTTCCTGGCGGTCGATTTTGACGAAGCTGCCTGGCGCGATGACGCGCGAGCCTTTATGCAGTCCTGCGAGGAACTGGGCGTTCCGGCCGCGCTGGAAATTTCAAGATCAGGCAAGGGCGCACACGCGTGGGTGTTCTTCGCCAGTCGCGTTGCCGCCCGTGACGCCCGGCGCCTGGGTACGGCCATCATCAGCCATACCTGTTCGCGTACCCGGCAACTGAAGCTGGAGTCTTACGATCGCCTGTTTCCGAACCAGGACACGATGCCCAAGGGCGGCTTCGGCAACCTGATCGCCTTACCGTTGCAGAAACGGCCTCGCGGGAGTGGCTGCAGCGTATTCGTTGATGCTGACCTGCGGCCATACCCGGATCAGTGGGCGTTCCTGGCGTCCGTCCGGCCGATGGCGCCGCACGACATCGAACCGACCATCCTGCTGGCGACGGGCGGCGTCCACCCGTTGGATGTGACATTCATCGACGATGAAGAGTTGGCCACACCCTGGAAGCGGCAGAGCACGTCAATCAAGAAGCTGGCCGGGCAGATGCCCAAGTCCCTGACCGTGACGCTGGCCAACCTGATCTATTTTGAGAAGGCCCAACTGCCGCAGGTACTCGCCAATCGTCTGATTCGTCTGGCCGCCTTCCAGAACCCAGAGTTCTACAAGGCTCAGGCCATGCGGATCTCGGTGTGGGGCAAGCCGCGCGTCGTCGGCAATGCGGAGAACTACCCGCAGCACATCGCTTTGCCTCGCGGTTGCCTCGATGCTGCCCTGGATCTACTGCGGGACAACGGTATCGCCTGTGATTTGCGGGATGAGCGCTTCGGCGGCGACCCCATCGATGTCGCCTTTGCCGGCACTTTGCGTTTGGACCAGGAAGCCGCAGTTGCCGGAATGCTGCACCACGACACCGGCGTGCTCTGCGCTCCGACAGCCTTCGGCAAGACGGTCACCGCCGCCGCAATGATCGCGCGGCGGGGCGTGAACACCCTGGTGCTGGTGCATCGCACAGAACTGCTCAAGCAGTGGCAGGAGCGTCTGCAAGCCTTCCTGGGTGTTGGTCAGGGTGTGGTCGGCACCATTGGCGGTGGCAAGGCCAAGCCCACGGGCAAGATAGACATCGCCGTTATGCAATCCTTGTCCCGCCAGGGCGAGGTCAACCCACTGGTCGAAAACTACGGGCAGGTGATTGTGGACGAGTGCCATCATGTCGGCGCAGTGTCATTCGACGCGATCCTGAAACGGTCCAAGGCCAAATACGTGCGGGGACTGACGGCAACGCCCATCCGCCGTGATGGTCAGCAGCCCATCATCTTCATGCAGTGCGGGCCGATCCGATACACGGCGGCGAAGCCAGTCGGTGCACCGCACGATCTCGAAGTGCTGCCGCGTTCGCGCTTCACACGGATCGACCTGCCGACCGATGCAGGCATCCAGGACGTTTTTCGGCATCTCGCCAATGACCGGGCCAGAACTGAAGCTATCGCCGACGAGGTGCGCGATGCCCTCGGGCAGGGGCGCAAGGTGCTGGTCCTGACCGAACGTACTGAACACCTTGATGCGATCAAGGCAACCCTTGATGGATTGGAGCCCGCGCCTTTCGTTCTGCACGGTCGAATGTCCAGAAAGCAGCGAGCGGCGCTGGTTGCTGACCTGGATGCACTGCCGCCCGACGCGCCGCGCGTCCTTCTTTCGACGGGGAAGCTGGTTGGCGAGGGCTTCGATCACCCGCCGCTCGACACGTTGGTGCTGGCCATGCCTGTGTCCTGGAAGGGCACTCTGCAGCAGTACGCCGGACGCCTGCACCGGGAGCACGCTAGCAAGACCGACGTACGGATCATCGATTTCGTGGATGCGGGTCATCCGGCGTTACTGCGGATGTGGGACAAGCGGCAGCGCGGTTACCGTGCGATGGGGTACAAGGTCGGCCCCGATGGCCCTGCGGAATGACGACGAATTCTCCAGAGGCCGTCTGGGTTTTCGCCACAACCCGCACCGTCCCACGAGCCCGATCTGCTGCTATGCATCACATTGAGGTCGGTTTCGCGGGGGCAACCGTACCCCACCAGTCAAAGCCATTGCGGCGGATGGCTCATGCCGACGAAGTCGGCTCATCCTTCCACTCCACCGTGTGCTCGCCGTGTGGGTGATCCCAGAACTCTTCTTCTGTGGCCAACCGCATCGGCACCTGACGTCCCTCGCACCAATCTTCAACAGAGGACAGCGGCGCAGCCTCGAGCATCTGTGGCCGTTTCGGTAGGGCGCCGTGCCCGAGCAGGCGTGAGATCACGATTTCGCGCACGTACTGCGAGAGCGTGATGTCGACGTGGGCCGCCAGCGCTTCCAGGTCGTTACGTAATCTGGACGGAACCCAGACCTTGATGGGCGCGACGTTCTTGCCGAACTCGGGCACCGACCAAATCGACGACAAGGCGAAGCGGCTTGCCGAAATGATGGACGGCAAGCTGCTGCTGATTACCAGTGCTGAGGGCCTCGCCGCGCCGAACGTGGTCTAGCGCTATAAGTCGCTCGCCGAAATTCCATTGAGTGGGGCTTCAAGGTGCTCAAGCCCGAAATCGACATCGGCCCACTGTGTCACCGCCTGCTTGAGTGAACTCTCGAACAACTGCAGCGTATCCAGCATCACCGCATCCGCCTGAACTGCGGCGAGAAAATGCAGGGTGTATCGACGTTCAGAACGGCACAGAACGAGGGGCTTCTTGCGCTGGGGGTAGGAAAGTCAGCGACGCCAGAGTGGTTGGCGCAGCTGTAGTGGCATTCTTGAAGGTGCGCTTTATGAGAAAAAATTCTTTCGAACTCAACTGTCGAGCTCGAGCGGTCTGCGTATCCAAACTGGTGATACGGGCCTGTCACATGGTGTGGATTGTGCAATCCAGAGCGTCTCCGTGGAGGTTTTCGACTTTTCCACTTTATACGTGGGGAAAACACTCGTTTAACGCGCGGACATCTCGCCGCGTCCGGGGCACGATGTACCGACGGCCCGAGTATTGAAGGAGGTGAACATGGTGACCACGCGTTGGCACCCCGTGTCGCGCCTTCGATGCTTTGGCAGGATCGGCATATTGTTATCAGGTACTAAATGGGGCTTTGGATGAGGCAGGTGATTTGTTCATTCTCGCAGAGGCGGGTCGTAACGATTCGTCAAATTGACGACGGGACGATTGCAGGTCAATTTAGTCTGGTTGATTGGCAGCAACTAGATGCCATCGCGGCGGGGGTGGAGCAACTGCTGCGTGACCTCGGCCTAGTTGACGCTGGATGTGTTGAGGTGGGACAAGTGCTCAGGGGCGTGCCGGGCACCAGTGCCATGGTCCCGTCTGTCGTAATCTGGGGGGACGCGGCAATCTCGGGGGAGACGTCTCTCATGATCGATTCGGCGCTCGAGAAATTTGCTGAGGCCTTGAAACCGAGGGCCCCGGTAGGGCAGTGTGATCTTTATCCCGTAGCCGAGCCGCTTGCAGACTTTACGGAGGATCGACTTCAAGAGATTGACAGGGCTGGCGCGGAATGTGCAAGGGCTCTTGGGAAATCGATTCGCTATTCTGTCACCCTTGAAAACGCGGATGAGAAGGTCGTGGCTATTGCCCAGGGGCCTCTACGCCCGCCGGCGTCCGGCGCGGTTGGAGATGAAAGTACTCGCGAAGTTCAAGCGATTGTGGACGCACTTGGGTTCAGAGATTTCTCCGTCCGCCTGTTCACCGAGGACGGGGAACGGATCGATGGGCATTATGAGTCCCATGACGATTTCGGGACGCTCGCGGGTTTGCTGCAGGTCCGCCACACGCAGGCGTTTGAAATTGTTACGCGCACAGACGACAAAGGAAAATTGAGAACCGTCGTCAGGTTGCCATCGTGCGGCCGGTGAGGCTGGCGACAAGCAGCACGAGGCACAATTCCGCGGCGTGCCGGATCGGGTGCTCGGTTTCGCGGAGTTGAATCGCGAGGCGGGCCTCGACGCGGAACTCGTCGTTGGGGCCCGTGCGGGCTGGGTCGATTTGAATTTTCGGGATCATCTTGTCGGCTTCGATTGAGCAGAATCCCGATTGGCGGGCTGCCGCGATCAGGGATTCGCGGCATCGCGGCGTATGAGCCACGGTGATCTCCGCCTCGGACAGGCCGAGCCAGTCGAGCCAACTGCGTACGAGCGTGAAATGCGCTGATGTCCACATCAGGAGTTGTCGCGACGGGCCGATAAGCGCCTGGATGTCACCCATTGTGGGAAGAGTCGGGTTTGCCGCCGCGCGAATCGCGGTATGTGTGATGAGGTCGCTCCAGCGCGAATCGGGTATGCGTGTCAGTAGGTTTGCCAGCGCCGGGGTCGCTTCGAGCGAACTCGGCATGTGCGCCCGGGCTGACCGCGAGTAGCGAAACTTTGATGCCATCGTATCCACCGCACGAACAACTTGCTCCACGAGATCGATGTCGAGGCCGAGGCGCTCTGCCGCCGTCACGAGATCATGGCCGCGTGTCAGAAGTCGCAGGAGCATCAGGAACTGGGCAGGAGTTTGAGCCACCGTGCCCGAAGGCGCCCGTTTGGCGTCGGCAGCGCGGGGTGGAAAGTCATCCAGATACGTGACCCCCTCGATCCGCGCATCGCTCGTCGGACTCTCCCGGCCTGTCAGCTGCTCACACCAGAAATCGAGCAGATGCAGGTAGTACAACACGGTCGTACCGGATTGCCCGTGGCCGAGCCATCGCTCGACGGCAGGCAGCGCTCGGCGGGTGGGGCGTTCAGTGCCGAGCAGCAGCCGGCGGGTGCTGACATCCGGAAATTCATTTGCATGAAGGCCTGGAATGCTTACCCCGAACGTGCGCGCTGCGAGGCGGTTGGCCGCGGTATGGCGGGCGTGGTGCAGGTTAGTGCGCGGATTGCCGGTGGCCGCCTTGAGGTGGGTGATCACTCTACGGCGTAGCTTCGCCCCGCCGCTGCCGCCGGTTGCGAGTTTGCCGAATAGCGGGACATCGAGATCAGAACCGTGAGTGGCCTCGAGCTGAGCAAGTGTGCGGTCGATGAGAGCCTGCTCGTCGTCGGTCAAGGTGTCGTTGAGGGGCACGAGGCGACGCGAAGTCTGCTTTGTTTTGATCTTCCGCAGGCGATTGTTCTGAACCATCACGACAAAGTTTGCCCCTTGAATATAGAGCTCCGATCGCAGCAGTCCGAGCGCCTCTCCTCCTCGCAGGCCAAGGCGATAGGCGAGCAGCAGGAGCAAACGTGCAGGGGCGTTGTCGGATTCGGACGCGAGGCGCCCATGCGCGAGCAGATAGTCCCGCTCTGAAATCAGCGCAGGGTTTGTTGCCGGATCGGCCTCGGCGCCCGGGATCTCGGACCACTCCGGTTCCGAGATGGGTGTCTGGAGCGACAGCCATTGGTGGAACTCGCGCAGGCGGTTCCGACTGTAGTGACGGGATCGAAGCGGGACGGATTCGATTACGTTCGTGTAGGCCTCGGTAATCTCTTCGTCGTCGAGTTCGGTGAGCGGTGTGTCCGGCAGGGTTTCGAGGAATGCGCGGGCGAGTGCGTCCAAGTAGCGTAGCACTGCAGAAATCGCGAGGAATCCGCCGCCGCGGCGGTGCCGCGTAAGTAGATCGGCGGTCCATGCCGCAAGGGCGAGCGGCGCCTGCGATGCGTCGTTTCCTGCTGCCTTCACATGCTCGATCAGGCGGCCCGAAAGGTTTGCGCGTTTTTCGCGCCCATGACGGGTGTCGTCACGCTCTGCATTGAGCAGTTCCCGAACGCGAGCGATCAGTTTTCGGCCGGCGTCCTGCAGCGATGAGCTGTTCGCCCTGTCCGGTGTCTTCGTGACATCGACACCCGCGGCGAGGTAGGTTGCGAGGTCGAGTTTTCCGGGCGAGTCCCCGAAATCGCGCGAGAGTCCATCCTGGAGTCGGGTGAAATCGTACCAGGTGACCGAACACGACTCGACGCGACCGGCCAGATAGCCGGCCGCGATCCCTGGCATGGTCATGACATTGAGTTGATCCACGATAATGGCCAAGGCGGCGGCAAATTCGCCATTCGTTCTGATCGTGTCGGCACGTGGTAGATGGTCACGGATTGTGGCCTTCATGGGCTCAAGCGCTGGCTCGAGGGGGCGGTCGGAAGCGTTGGTGAGTTGTTCGTTTCGACTCGCCTCGGCGAGAAGTTGCGCAGTACGATGCGAGATCGAATAGCGCCGACAGATGGCACCAGCGCCACCGTCGCGAACCGTTGGTCCGTATTCCAGGTAGTGCTGCTCGCGGAAACCGACGATGCGAAAGTTGCGTCCGTGCAGGATGCTGGAGAGTGCCTCCCGGTCGCAGAGTCGAGACTCCAGGATGAGATGGATCGTGCCGAGGGCGAGCGACCGCTTGACCGCGCGCTTTGGGTCCCGCGGTAGAGCAATGCGGGCGAGTTCCCCACCAAGCACGCTCGACACGCGGCTCGCGCCGCAGGCCAGGGACTTGAAGCAGCTGCCCTCGTTCTCTAATGCGACGTAGATCCGCTTCAATCGAATCGTATGAGAGTGGCGTCGCTGCGCGCGTTCGAGGCGTCGCAACATGACGCTGTAACGCAGCGTGCCGCTTGCATGCGGGAGGCCGTTGCTGTTGAAAAGGAGCTTTTGTCCGAGGTCGGTCAGTGCGTCCGGATCGAGCCCGGCCAGATCCCGTCCGGCGCACGTGTGGTCGATGATCTCGGTCGCGCTTGCGACGGCGGCACGAAGTCGTTCGCGACGCATGAGCGTGCGCGCGCTCTTCCCAAATGCGTGAGGGCCGTGCAGGTGAGGGCCGGACGATGTCAAGCCGGTCAGGGGCGGGGTGTCGGACGCGATGGATAGTGGAACAGGCAGGAATCCGAGAGCTGCGAAGTCGGATTCGAGATGTTCCCGCGCCCGCTCGATGTCCTCCTGCCAGATTCGCGCGGAGCGATCGGAGTAGCTGGCACTGCCGCGTTCCGCGTGTCCGAGAATCCCGTCAATGATTTCAGTGTCGACGCCGCGGCGCCTGAGGCGTGTCGCGAGGCGGTGCCGAAAGTGGCGCAGCGGCAGCGGCCACCGGAAGAGATTCTGCTGTTCGATGAAGGCTTCGCCGACTTCCTCCCAGACAAGTGTCCCGCCGACGCGTCTCAGTCCGAAGAACAGCGGAACGAGATTTTCCGTGCCCGTCGCTGCACTGCGGATTGCGCTTCCGAGAACCGGATCGCCGGCTTCGGCAATCGCGTCGGCTAGGTCGCACAGGTAGGTGAGGTAACGGTCGCTGAGGTATTGGCAGAGTATTGTCGGCAGCGGGACGAGTCGTCCTTGGCGCGATGCGCCACTGGCTTTGTCTTCGACGAAGGCGAATCGCTCGGTCAGATCGAAGTTCCGAATGGATTCGAATGCCGTGCGCACCGGACGAACGCCCGTGGCGGCGTGCAGGGCAACGACGAGGTAGGCGGTCAGCGCATTGTGAAACTCGATGTTGTCGCGACGTCGTCTCCTGAGCAGGCGCATTCCCGCACGGCGGATCTCCGAGACCAAGAGCGACTCGACCGTATCGAGGCGGCTACCCATCGCGTTCGTGATCAGGGTGTCTCCGTCGTTCACGTGCAAGTCGGAACTGCCGATGACCGTCGGCAGATACTCCGAAAGCCAGCTTGGGTACGCGGCGGCGCCCGGGAGTCCCGATTGCGGATGTCGGCAGAACATCCGTGCAAAAATGCCATCGGTCGTCCGCTGGTGAAGATCGAGGGGAAGTACGCGGGCTAGCATGCCGCTCGTGATTCGCGGGCATCGATCACGCATCGCGTCGCCAAAACTGCGAAGTACTGTGCTCGGCTTGGCAAGATCCCCCAGGGTTGGTGACTCGTGGCTTTTCCCGATGCAATCGCGGATGGTGTTGGCGACGTTGGCCGGCATCGGGATGATGTGCCGGTCTGCGAGCGGAACAATCCAGGCGCGGGCTTCAGCGTCAGGTTTCCAGCTGTTCTCGCGCCGTGGAGGAAGCCGGTGCAGATGACCCACAGGATCGAAGGACCATTCTTCGTCGGCAGTGGTACCAATGCGCATTTCAAGAACCCGGCGCAGCGAGCGCCCCGTTCTCAATGCAATCCACGCGACTGCCGCAACGATTCGCTCTGCCAGGGGCCCCTTCCACTCTAAGGTTTCCTCAATCCATGCGCTGATCGTGCGTAATTCGTGAGGCATCGGTTTGTCCCAGCTCCATGGGAGAAACTGGTTTTCCTCCACGCTTGCGAGTATGACCGAGGAGGCGTGCAGGCGCTGACGTGCCAACGTCGCATCGATGGGGACCTCGGTTTCCAGCATCGTGGTGCCGTCGGGTCCGAATCCCGTGAGCAGCTGCGGTACGGGAACACCCTCAACTTCGTCGTCCGTTTCCCAGTTAAGCCGGAGGGGCGAAAGGCTCGCGGGACTTCGCAGGGTAGGCTGTGCGGGCGCAACGATTCGGGGCGGTGCGTTTCTCGGATCCGGGTGAGACTCATGCCGTGCAATACGGCCAAGGTTACGGAGGAAGCTGCGCTCGGTTTGCTGCGGGCTGAGGCGGAGGCGGCGCTCGGTCGTGCGCTGCAATCGGAATTCAAGGGCGGCGAGGGTGAGCGTTTGCGCCGGTAGATCGTCGACGACCGTCCGCCAGTAGGGGTCGTCATCCCCCGCAAGGCGAAGGCGGGTCGCAACATCGCGTATGGCAAGGTCGCAAAGACTGCCAGCATCGACGCGTTCAGCAGCATGCAGCAACAGCCAGAGGCGCAGTCGATCATAGGCAATACGCGCGATCGTGTCGTTACGTGGATAGGGATTCCGGGTTGCCAGGAGCGCGAGAACATAAGCGCTCTCCAGGTTGCCATGAAAGCGTTGGCTGGCCGGGCGGGCGTCGTCGAGCGGAGGGTATGTGGAGAGGATCTCAGGGGCTGAGACCAGCCGCCGAACAAGAGGGTGGAGTTGCGCTGCGTATGTGTTCTCGAGCGACCACGACTCGAGAGTTTCGAGGATGTGTGGTCGGCCAACGAAGTGGAGAACGGAGCCGACCACGCCCGGACGAACGATCGCCACGGTGGCGTCCAGCAGAAGGAAGAGCGCAGCGCTGACGTCATTCAGATGCGCCCAAGCAAAGAGATCAACCCATTGATTTGTGGGGAGAGCAGGGGTCAGACGGACGTGGCCCGGAGAGTCGCCGCTTTGATTTGTGGACTCGTGCTGTGCGGGCTTATATGTCGGCAAGATGGGTCTTGAAGTGGCCGTCGAGAAATGCCGAGGTTACCCGAAACCCTTGCTGTGTGCAGTTTTATTACAAAAGTGACCGATTGTGTACGTAAGATACGTCCACAATGCTCCTATCCTCCGAAGGATCGTCTCGGGCGCGCCAAACAATTCAATGGGTCAGGTCTTTGCGGGCCTGGCCCGTTTTGTTTTGTGCCCATCCCGTGGCCGAATCGCCACCACGCTGTGACCAAGCCGGTGTGAGCTCAGCCCGTCCTCGCTCCCGTTCGAGCGTTGCCTTCCGTGACCGAGCTGCCGGGGCTCGTGCCTCCTGTGCCAGCTCCAGTTCGATCTGCAGTCCCCGGGGTGGCCAGGTTCCAGCCTCCACCTGCCGTGAATGCCCGCGGCGCATGGCTGCATCCTCGACCGCCTTGCGCTCAGTGTGCGCTTCGAAGCCGCCCTGGCACGCGCCCGGATCGGCTCGCCGAGTCATCCTCGTGCTCGATCGAGCCTCTCGCGCGACGCCCATGATTGCAGTGTTTGTGACGATTCATTTTTCTGAAACATTGCGCCGCTAGCATTCGGCGTGGTGCTACAGGTGCCGTTTCTTGCGCCTGGCCTCGTGCATAACTTTCGGAGAAATCGATGAAACGAACCGTTCTTGCTTCTGCATTCCTGGCGCTCGCCGCGTCGTCGGTCCAAGCCGAATCGCTGGTCAAGGTTGACGGCTCCAGCACCGTGTACCCGGTCACCGAGGCTGTCGCAGAAGATTTCCAGAAGTCGGTCAAGGGCGAGATCAAGGTCACCGTGGGCATTTCCGGGACCGGTGGGGGTTTCAAGAAGTTCTGCCGCGGTGAGATCGATGTCGCCAACGCATCCCGCCCGATCCTGAAGAAGGAAATGGAGGACTGCGCCAAGGAAGGGATCACCTACTACGAACTGCCGGTGGCCTTCGATGCGCTGACCGTCGTCGTCAATCCGAACAGCAAGATCACCCAGCTCAGCGTCGCGCAGCTCAAGAAGATGTGGGAGCCGGATGCCCAGGGCAAGGTCTCGAACTGGAACCAGGTCGACCCGTCCTTCCCGGATGCGCCGCTCAATCTCTTCGGTGCGGGTTCCGACTCCGGTACGTTCGACTACTTCACCGAGGCCATCAACGGCAAGTCCAAGGCTTCCCGGGGCGACTACACCGCCTCCGAGGACGACAACGTTCTCGTCCAGGGCGTATCGCGTGATGTCAATGCGATCGGCTACTTCGGCTACGCTTACTACGCCGAGAACCAGGGCAAGCTGAAGGCCGTGGCGATCGTCAATTCCAAGGGCGAGGCCGTGCTGCCGTCCGAGAAGACCGTGATCGATGGTTCGTACAACCCGCTGGCCCGTCCGATCTTCATCTACGTCTCGGCGAAGGCGCTCGAGCGCGCGGAAGTGCGCCAGTTCGTCGATTTCTACATGAAGAACGCCCCGGCGCTCACTTCGGAAGTCAAGTACGTGCCGCTGCCGGCCAAGGCCTATGAGGCCAACATGGAGCACATGAAGAGCAAGAAGCTCGGCACGGTGTTCGGCGGCCATGCCGACGTGGGCGTGACGATCGAAGAGCTGATCTCGCGCGAAGCCAAGCTCTGATCCTTGATTCTCCGAACTGCCTGGATGGGGGTTGTCCCGTCCAGGCAGTTTTTCACCCTTGGAGGGAGCCGTGCCTGGATCCCGAGTCATGAGGATGGACATGTCGTCCATGCACACCACTACGGTCAGCGAGCGCCTGTCGAGAAAGCTGTCGCGCAATGTGCGCGAGCGTGCCATCGAACTCGTACTCTTTCTTGCCGCCTCGGTTTCAGTCCTGACGACCATCGGGATCATCTGGATCCTGATCTTCGAGTCGTATCACTTTTTCGAACACGTCCCGGTGTGGGATTTCCTCACCGACACGATGTGGACGCCGCTGTTCTCGACGCCGCGCTACGGCATCCTGCCCTTGCTGCTCGGCACCGTAACCACGTCCCTGGTCGCGCTTGCGGTCGCGGTGCCGCTGGGCACGGTGATCGCCATCTACATTTCCGAGTTTGCCTCACCTCGTGTGCGTGAGATCGTCAAACCGTTTCTCGAGTTGCTCGGTGGTGTCCCGACCATCGTTTATGGCTATTTTGCGCTGACGGTCGTTTCGCCCGTTCTGCAATACTTCTTTCCGTCCCTGCCCGGCTTCTCGATGCTCGCAGCGGGTCTCGTGATGGGCATCGCGATCGTTCCGTACATCAGTTCGCTCTCCGAGGATGCGATGCGGGCGGTGCCGATGAGCCTGCGCGAGGGTGCATACGCGATGGGCAGCACGCGCTTCCAGGCTGCCGTGAGGGTGGTCCTGCCGGCCGCGATTTCCGGCGTGCTTTCGGCTTACATCCTCGGGATTTCGCGTGCAGTCGGCGAGACCATGATCGTGGCGGTTGCTGCAGGCATGCAGCCGAACTTCACCATGGATCCGACGCAGCCGGCGCAGACGATTTCGGCCTACATCGTGCAAGTCGCAATGGGCGACCTGCCGCATGGTTCGATCGGATATCAGTCGATTTTCGCTGCTGGTCTGAGCCTGATGCTGCTGACCCTGTTCTTCAACATCATGGGGCACCTGATTCGCCGTCGTTATCGCGAAGCCTACTGATACCGGATTCCTGAGAATGAACAATCAAGACATCGCTTCGATCCGCGGCATCATCCGAGGCAACCGCCGCTGGGACCTGATCTTCGCAGTTGCCGGCTTCCTGGCGTTGACGGTCGGGGTGCTGGCCTTCGTGACCTTGTTCGGCCAGATGGTGATCAACGGATGGGAGCGCCTGAACCCGGACTTCTTCACCAGCTTTCCGTCGCGTCGGGCGGCAAATGCGGGCATCTTGTCGGCGTGGGTCGGCTCGCTGCTGGTCATGCTCGTGACCGCCTTGTCGGCCGTTCCCCTCGGCGTTGCGGCAGGCGTCTATCTCGAGGAGTACGCCCCGAAGAATCTGGTCACCGACATCATCGAGATCAACGTGACCAACCTCGCCGGCGTGCCGTCCATCGTCTATGGCCTGCTCGCCCTGGGCGTGTTCGTCTACATGTTCGGCTTTGGCCAGAGCGTGCTGACGGCGGGTTTGACGCTCGGCCTGCTGATCCTGCCCGTGATCATCGTCGCCACGCGCGAGGCGCTGCGCGCGATTCCGGTTCATGTGCGCGAAGGTGCGTATGGCTGCGGCGCGACCCAGTGGCAGGTGGTCAGCGACCATCTGGTGCCTTACGCGACTCCCGGCATCATGACCGGCGTGATCATCGGCCTGTCGCGAGCGATTGGCGAAACCGCGCCGATCATCACGATCGGTGCCCTGACCTTCATCGCCTTCCTGCCCGCGTCGCCGATCTCCTCCACGGCGCCGTTCATCAACTTCGACTGGCTGTGGTCGGGCTTCACCGTGATGCCGATCCAGATGTTCAACTGGACCTCGCGCCCCGAAGAGGCATTCCAGCAGAACGCGGCCGCGGCAGGTCTGATCCTGGTGCTGATGACCCTGCTGATGAATGCACTTGCGATCTGGCTCCGCTATCGCCTGCGCAAGAGCATCGCTTGGTAAGCGACGCTGCCCGACTCCGAAAACTGATCCAGAGACGCCCTCATGGCCAAAACTGAACTGAAAACCGAACTGAAGGCGGAAACCGGCGATTTCAACTTCTATTACGGTGACTTTCACGCTCTCAAGAAGGTGAACCTTCCGGTGCTGGACAAGCGCGTGACCGCGCTCATCGGCCCCTCGGGTTGCGGCAAGTCGACCCTGCTGCGCTCGTTCAACCGCATGCACGATCTGTATCCCGGGAACCGCTACGAGGGCGCCATCGTTTTCCATCCGGACAACACCAATATCGTCGATCCCAAGGTGGACCCGATCGAGGTTCGCATGCGCATCGGCATGGTGTTCCAGAAGCCGAACCCGTTTCCCAAGTCGATCTTCGAGAACGTGGCCTATGGCCTCAAGGTACGGGGGGAGCGCAGTCGCAGCGTGATCGAAGGCCGTGTGGAAAGCGCGCTGCGTGGCGCCTCCCTGTGGAATGAGGTCAAGGATCGCCTCCAGCAGCCCGCCACCGCGCTGTCGGGCGGCCAGCAACAGCGGCTCTGCATTGCGCGCTGCCTGGCCACCGATCCGGAGCTGCTGCTGTTCGACGAGCCCACCTCCGCGCTCGATCCGATCGCGACCGCGAACATCGAGGAACTGATCACCGAGTTGCGCGAAAAGGTCACCATTCTGATCGTCACCCACAACATGCAGCAGGCCGCGCGGATTTCGGATTTCACGGCTTACATGTACGTTGGGGAATTGGTCGAGTACGGCGTGACGGGCGACATCTTCACCAAGCCGGTCAAGAAGGAAACCGAGGATTACATCACCGGGCGTTTCGGCTGAGCGAAGTTTCGGCCAGGTGCGGCGGCTGAGAACCTCGGGATGCCATCTTCAGGCGTCGTCGCGCGCCTGCAGCCCGAGGCGTCGCACCTTTTCCCACAGCCAGGAACAGCGTGCCGCGCCAGCACCATTTCAGGTACAGGGTCCGGCATGTTGCGGCGCACCTTGTTGGTGGCATCCGGGCGTGAGACGGCGCCGGCCGCCATCACGGAGTAGCCAAGGACACGGCCGATCCGATCCGCAAGCACGAAAGGGCGACGGGGGCCACTCGGCTGATTTGCCAGCGCGCGTTGCCTGAGCCACTCGTCGAGCGTGGCTTCCCCGCAGGCGAGCCTGCCGAGCAGATGGGTGGCTGCAAGTGGCTGCGGCGCGATCGAGGGCGAAGTCCTCGACGCACAAGCGGTGCGCGCCTCGATTGCCCGCCGTATGAGTGTGGACATTGGCGCCGTCGTGCCGGCGGGTCTCGCCGGGTCTTCCGGTCAATGCACGAGGGTGCGCAGCCACCGACCGATGTCGGCGATCTCCTCGAGGCTCACCGAGTGCGGCAAGGGGTAGCG
>Ga0268298_10000659_pt1 | contig 43907 bp, 53 predicted proteins | sample WWTPWeurt_MetaG_FD_194462 | JGI IMG/M metagenome (GOLD analysis project Ga0268298, IMG submission 194462) | Activated sludge microbial communities from WWTP in Nijmegen, Gelderland, Netherland - WWTP Weurt | ecosystem: Engineered > WWTP > Aerobic digester > Activated sludge | place...
GTTCCGTCTTGGCGGTAATTAGCAGTTGCAGGACCAGATTCCGGGAGTCAGCCATGCGTCGTTATCAGTGGGTTATGGTGGTCGGGCTGTTCTGGGCCGGGCCAAACTGGGCCGGTGAGGCGTTCTGCGTCACGCATGGCAAGATGGTGCGGGCGCTGGCCGATGCATGGGTGCACGGTCACACCGCCTGCAATTTCAAAGTGAAGGTGTACGGCAGGCTGTCCAGCGCGGCGGTATGGTTTTGATGTAGCACTGGTTCTGCGCTCAGCCCGTCGTCACGAAACATGACGCTGAAGGTGCGGCCATCGGCCAGGGTCAGGGTTCCGGTCCACAGGGGCGTCGCGACCAGGGCGTGCAGGGCCAGAATCGCGCTACGTTCCAGCCAGATGTAGCCCTGGCTTTCGCTCTTGCCTTCCAGGGTGATCGGGCGACCGGCCTGCTTGGTGGCCTCCTCGACAATGAGCGCCCCGGTCAGGCTGTATTCCGCTGACCGGGCGACCGCGCTCCAGGCGAATTCATCCGCCCATTTCAAATCCCCCGGCAGCGTCACACTGCCCAGGGTGATGACCGGGGTGGGCATGGGTCAATTACTCGAATTCCCAGTACTCATACGGCCCGGCTTGATCATCCGGCTTAATCAGCGTCCCCTTGAGGGTCATGCTGATGTAGTCGGTGCCGACAAAACTCAAGCCACCGGAGGGGCTGACATTGGCCTTGTGGACCAGCAGCCCGCAGCGCTTGCCGGTGTCGGCGTTGATGCCGGAACCGTGCAGGGTGAGCTGAATCAGGCTCTGGGTACCGGCGACGATCTTCTGACCGCTGCGGGCCGGGGCAGCGTGGGTGTAGTTGACGGTACTGGCGTTGGTAATGGTGCCGGTACTCAGCACCTTGACCAGCCCCGCCAGGAGATGCACTTCGTAGTCGGCGCCCAGGGTCTTGCCGGAAATGGCGAACGCGGTCAGTTCGCAGCGGGATAGCGCCACCCATTTGTCGTGAATTGCAGTGAACGTGCCGGCGGTATCGGCGGCCGCCACGGTCTGGGTGTAGGCCGCCGGTTCGCCGAGCAACGCCATGGCCAGGTACGGGGCCGGGAGCGAGTCGGTCTTGATCTGAATCTCGACCGGTTTTGGCACGGAAATCGCGCCCAGGGCGGAGCCGTAGGATTCAGTCATGTAGGACACGCGGGTTTTGGTGTCCGGGTCGGGCTGGGTCAGGGTCATTTCGGACACATTGAACGCGTCCATGTACCCGGCTTTTGCGCCGTCAACCCAACGGTCAGCGCGGAAAGTCAGATTGGTAAACAAGCCACGGTCGGCCATGATTAGGATTCCTTGAGGGTGAGGCGATAGAGGAGAGTGGTCAGAAAACGCAGACTGGCGAGTTGCCCGCCGAGGTCGTCTGGCCCGGCAAATTCAACAGCGCCGTAATTCAGTGGCGCGGCGGTAAAGGTGGTCAGCCGATGGCGAATGGCATCCCACAGCACGTCCATCTCGGCGTCCCAGGCGGTGTTCTCCTGAATCACCGCTTCCAGCGCCACGGTGCGGGTCCATTGCTGAAAGCGCCGTTGTGGCGCGGCGGATTCGCCGGGGTCGTCTCTCAGGGGGGTGAGGGTGATCGCCGGGTACGGGCCGCTAGAGTCGCCCGCTAACGCGCTGCGGCCGGTGCTGACGCTGGCGACGGTGACCGCATAGCCGTTGGCCGCGGTAATGCCCTGAAGGTGGGTTTTCAGGGCATCGATGAGGACAGTGGTCGGGGCGGTCAAGGGGTGATCTCCCGCAGGGCGACGGTAACGAAGTAGGCGGTTTCTTCCGGGATCTGGTCGATCCGGTAGGTGACGCCGTTGATGGTCAGGGTGGAGCCGATCAGGGGGCGCGGGACCTCGGCCACCGGGAGTTGTGCGGTCAGGCGGGTTTCCACGCGGGGCGCGTATTGCCCGACCAGATCGCTGCCTTTCCGCAACATCGCCCAGGTGCTGACCGGGGCCGGTTCCGCGGGCGGGGTATACGGCGGGGTGTAAACCGCGGCATCCCCCAGCACCCGGCGCAAGGCGGGGTGTACGGCCTGCGCCATGATCGTGTCCAGTTGGCTCATTGCTGCGCTCATTAGTTACGGAACTCATCGGAACTGCCCAATGTGAATATCGAGTTGGGCAGGATCGGGGATAAACACGCTACTCCACGTCGATCATCTTACGGCCCTAATAGCCATGCAACGAAAAATGGCATCCAAACGCAGACGGCAAACATCGTCACGACGATTGCTACCAGATCAAGAATATCGAAGATCGGTTTCATTTAGAAGTTCTGCGCTCGATGCGCTTTCAACGCGTTCAGCCGCAGATCGGCAAACGCTTGGTTGAAAATATCCGGGCATTGCGATCTATCGGAATAGCCACAAGGTCCAGCCCATCCGATGACCTGATAACCGCTAGGCGCAGTGGATTCAGCCGTTGCAATATCACCTTTCCAGCCATAAACCACTGGAGCGCACACTCCGGCGATGCACAGTTGGGCCGGGCCTGTCGGCACTACCTGAGTCGGGGCTGCGATGCAGCCGGGGATGCAGGAGCCGGGGCCGACTGAGGTGTGTTTGCAATCATCCCAGACCTGTCCGACCGGGCAGACACACCCGCCTGGGCCGGCACAGGTTCCAGCATAAGCAGCCGGGGCAATCAACAGCGATAAAGCAAGAGCGATAGATTTCATTTCAGTATTCCTCGTTGACAATCGTTTACAGAATCTTGCGTCCAATTATCCCACTGCCATGCCCACAGCATTGCAGCAACAGGTATCGCAGCAGGCCCACTCCCGGCCATGATGCCGATGTTCCACAGCGCCGCGCCACTACCGAGCATGGTCGAGAACATCAGCAACGGCTCACAGGTTTCTTTTGGCGTGTATTTGATGGCTTCATTCACGCCAAGCTTTACCACGATCATCACCGGCCAATTCGCGCCGCCCCAAACAGGATTCCCTTCAACGCCGAGTCCGGTTTCCATGAAAACAGCGGTCGTAGTCACATCAGCCATCTGCGCGTAATCAGCAGTCGCGCAACCCGTCAGTAATAAGCAGGAAAGCAGAAGGGCTTTCAATGGGATTTACTCTGAGGCGGAACCTTAACCACTACCCACAATTCTTCCCACATTTTAATTCACCAGTATGGCAATAATCAGACAAAGCGCTGCACCTATCACGGACACCGCAAAACCAAATGCGGCGGCTTCATATTTCGGATTCAATTTCGTCACCAATTTTCAGCGAGCTTCGCAGCAGTTCAATGGTTTCAGGACTCAGCGGTTCCATGCCTTTCTGTTCTGCACGTTGGGCGATAGCGGCCTGCCACTCTGCCGCTATGCGCCGTTCAACCACGCCGCGCATAGTTTCAGTGAACGGGACGTAGGCTACAACGTAATCGCCGACCGTTTGGTTAGGGTCGAATGTGAGTGAACCGCCGCTGTCTTGGTCGATGATCGCGCCCAAAGTATTCGCTTCGGCAATGAGAGTCAGCGGGATGGAAAGAGCGAGGCGTTCTGTCCACATTAGAGAATTTCCTGAATCACGGCGTTATCTACGGTTCCGGCAAACGACGCATCGCCTCTGAATCCAACCGTGGTTGACGTGGTTTTCATGGCGTATTTTGCGGCAGTTTCCGTTGCGGCAGTCGCGCCGATTTGCGCCGTTCCATTGTATGCGCCTACGGTTCCAGCAGTTCTGGCTATATCGGCTGTCACCCGGTACTGGTTACCAGAGACGCCCAATGTTTGCGTGAGATTGGATGCTGTTCCGGCTGATTTAGCGGCAGTTCCGTCAATGCTCCACCCGCTCCCTTTAGTCCAATCAGTGTCAGTGGTGAATGAGCCGTTGACAGCGAGATTACTCCCTAGACTCGGCACGCTCCGCTGCATGACTCGCGTCACTAGCGCCTTTTCTGCGGGCGTGAGGGCGCGGTTGATGATGAGGACGTCGCTGTTGTAGCCGAATGCAGGCGCGATGTTGAATGTAGTCCTCACGGTCTGATTGTCGGCAATCACGACGCCTTCGGGAGTCACACAGGCAATGGTGCAATTCGTAGTGGCTGAAATGTTCTGGGGATAAGTCGCGGTGAGGGCGACTGGATCGAGTACGGCAGATGGGCCGGCGACTATCTTTTGGTAGTCGGTGGGGGTGGAGCCGAGTTCGAGTTGTGCGCCCCAAACTTGCATGGTAGTTCCGACCGTTGCACTACCGAATGAAATACAGGCGTGAACTGTAGTGATAGACGCATTGTTTGGTAGCTGTGTAGTAAAAGAGTATCTAACCCAACTGTTTATTATTGTTATCGGTAAAGAGAATGTATACCCAAGATGATTTCCAAACGAGTATCCAGATGTTCCATACGCTATACAAAATCTAAACGTAGATATATTGGATGATTTTACCCAACAGGATATAGTAAAAACCTGATTAGCTGATGCTGCTATCGTCGGTGTCGTATTTCCTATTGTACTCGCTTCTACGTGTGTGCAAGTAAGTGTATCTGCCGTTAGACTGCCATCCGGCGCTATGTCTGTGTTTGACGTTACTGTAGGCCTAGCGTGCTGATCGTAAATTCCAGCAATCCAAGCGCTAAAATTCTCCGTATACGTCAGCAGATTCCGCCTTCCCATCGCACTCGCAAACGTGACATTCATCGCCCCGGTCGCGGTGTTGGAGTCGTACCATGGTTTGTCGGTGGTGGGAGTGCGGCGGAGGTAGGGTTTGTTGGCAGTAGTCGCCTGAACCGCATGTTTTCCAAGAGCTACGTCCATGCGATAACCCACCACCCCATTCACACTCGCCGCCAACGTCCCCGCGCTGTCCTCAAACGAATACTGAGGATCGGCGGGCCAGTAGCCGCCGTTCTCGCCATTCGCAAATAACAACTGCATTTCCCGCAAATCCGTCAATCGTTCGCCCATGCCCAACACGGGCGCAGGCGAGAGTGGCAGATAACGGCGCGGGGAATAGCCGAGAGGGGCGAGGTGAGGCGGGAGTCGGCGCATAGGATTAAGCCGCGAAGTTCCGGCCCCATCCCGTGATCGTCACGGTCTTGGCCGAGGTGACAGCAACGAGACTCTTAGCTTGCAGTTTTACGCCAGCCGGGATTTCAATGACTGGAATCCCATCCGCAGCGGTGGTGCCGACCGTAGTCAGGCAATTCACTCGCGCTGTAGCCCCGTCCGTTCCACTGAGAGTCACGGCGCGAACTGTGCCAATCGGATAAGTCGTTGCGCCAACATAACGACCAAACTGGATATTAACGGTACTGGTGTCATCAGAACACAGTGTTAGCGCCTCAACCCGGATATTAGCCGTACCAGCGCTGTTGTCGTAGACATCCACCCATGCGGTGGTATCAGCAGGCAGAATCGTCTTGTGAATATCAACGATATTTTTAGCAAAAGTCAGTGAAGCGGCCATTTATAAAGCTCCAAAAAGGGTTGCGGCCATAACTTGGGCGGCATACAGCATAGGTGTCATTTCTTCCAGCCCATCTTGCAGATTCGTTTCTGTGATCGGGCCGAACGGTATCATGGTCACTGATGCGGCGGTAGGCGGAGGGCGCAGCATATTCCCCTCAAAGTCAGCCATAACTCAATCCTCAGCCCCGGCAATGCCGGGGCTTTTGTGATTAGGTGAACGTCACCAGACAGGACCGCTGCCAGTACCCGTAGCCCACATTCCGCATGGCCTTAATGCCGTACAAATGCCGGTCGTTCTTGAACTCTTCCTCAGACCCCTCGGCGATGGCGCTGATTTTTAGCGCCTCTTCTTCCTGGCGGATGAATGGAGCGACGCCGCCATCAGCCCGGAACACCGCCAGCTTTTCAGTCCAGGTCAGGCGCGGATTGACGGCCATCTGGAATCCAAACCCGCCGAGATTTACCAGTGTGTTCGTGTAGCTGGTGCTGCCGGTCGTGATAATCGGGCTATTCAGAGCGGCGGCGGCGGCGGACATAAACGGAGTCGGAACCATGACCAGAAAACGACTAGCGTTTTCATTCATCGGTTCGCCCTGGTCGTCCTTGAAGCCCATAATGGTTTGCACCGCAGTCAGAATTGCGGTTTCCATTTCGGCGGCAGTCGGCGCAGTCGTGGTGGTGATATTGACCTCAATATCATTATCCTGCGTCCCGCTGTCGCCCTCGGTATGAGCGCCGCCAAAAAACGTATCGCCGTCATAGCAGGTCGCCGATTCACCGGCAATAATCAGCGTGGTCAGCAGGCTAGCCCAATGCGCCTGCGCTCGTTGCGCCATTTCGTCAATGCGAATCTGGATTTGCCCGGTTTTATCCCGGCGCATCCAATCGACCGGAATATCCAGCGTCGCCTCGAATTTTTTGTTAGCGATGGTGATCCCGTTCTCGCGGAACCCTTTTGCCAATCGCCCGCCAATCCACTCGCGCATTGCCGGCGCCTGGCCCAGCCAGGCATAGGTTTCACTCGGCTGATCGCTGGTGAACAGCATCGAAACCGGATCCACCCAGGCCGCGCCAGTATTTTGCTCAAGCGCGGCATAAAACCGGCCAATAATGGCGCGGCTGGAAAGAGTAGTAGCACCCATCGTTATTCCCCTTAACCCTGTTTGGCCCAAACGCCAACTAGCTCGGTCGCCAGATAGCCGTCTGCATCGCCGTTTATCAGACGGACCCGGTCGCCGCGCTGCGCGGTCGCTTTGGTATTCAGCAGGTCTTTGTCATTCACGCCGGCTAGGTCTGGCGCCAGAATCATATCATTAGCATCCGGGCTGACCGTCACCAGCACAGTCCCATAACTGCCACCATTCACCACCAGGAATCCGGCAACCCCGTCCGCAATCGCCGGCAGAGTAATCACGCCAGCGTCAGCCGTGATCCAAAACAGCTTTCCGCAGTCCTGAGCGTCCAGAGTCAGCGCCCCAGCGACCGTTTCCCGAGTGCCGTAGGCCGCATAGGGGTCGGTATAGTTGGGCGCGTCGTAGGCCACAATGGCGACGCCAGACGAGACGAACCGGCGCACGAACCCAACGAACCACCCGCCCACCGGAGACATTTGGAACGCATTATCATCAGCGGCGTAAACCGGCTGGCCTACATCAGTGATGGTGACGCCGGTCACGGCCAGTTGCACCGCGCCGCGAACGCGAACCAGCACGTTTTTGGCGGCGGCGGCGCCGGCGCTGTTGTCGCAGATTTCAGTGGCGAAGCCGACGAACCGGTCAGCGGAGGTCAGCGGGCGGGCGTGGCCGGTCGCTTTGACGAGGCCCACCGCGCCACCCTCGTAAATGATGTCGCTGGCGATAATCGGGTACTGTTCAAAGTCGCCCAGTTGCACCGGGCGCGGGGTATTTACGGCGAGAGTGGTCATTGGCTGGTGCTCTTGAGGTTGATTCGCCCGGCGGCCTGGGCGCGGGCATAGCTGGTGTAAATCGCCAGAGTGCCGAACTCGGCCCGTAGCGCCGGATCACGCTGCCATTCCGCAGCGCAGCGGTCATCGACCGATAGTCCGGCGCTAATAGCAGCAGGCGGCGCGGTATTGACCGGGGCGGCCTCGTCGCGGGCCACCAGGGCAGCCCACGTCGCCGCCTTGGCGACGGTTTCGTCGGCGTCGTTGGCAATCAGGCCAGCGGCCAGTTCGGGCTGTTTCGCAACCGCGCAAATCTGGCGAACCGCAGCGGCGCGAGCGACGCGGGATTTCACATCGTCCTCGGTAACTTGCATCGCCAGCAGGATCGGGATCAATCCCGGTTCGCCGGCGGCCAGGCACAGGCGCGAGGTCGTAACGGCGTCCAATGGCCGGATGGCGTCATGGACGGGCGGCGGGGCCGGCGCATCAATCACGATGTCCGGGATTTCGGTTTCAGGCATAACAGGCTCCATGACAGTAGATAAAACAGGGAAGGGAGAGTTTTTGAATTTAGACAGGTCGTGCTGTACGGCGAGGGCGGCCATTTTCAGCGGCACATCAATGATGTCGATGAACCCGGCGGCCAGCGCCTGATCGGCTGTGTACCAGGTCTCAGCCTGCATCCATTCGCGGATGTCCGCCGGGTCAGCGCCGGTTTTTCGGGCGTACAGGTTGACGATTTGCTCAGCAATGGTGTCCAGCAGATCGGCCTGTTTTTGCATCGCCTCGGCATTGCCGCCGGCGGTGGTCCACGGCTCATGAATCATCATCATGGCGTTATCCGCCATGCGGACCTCATCGCCGGCCAGGGCCACGAACGTAGCGGCGGACGCGCAGAGGCCGTCAATATGGGTGATAATTTTTGCCGGGTGGCGGGTCAGGGTGTTGTGCATTGCCAGGGCTTCAAACACATCGCCGCCGGGGCTGTTGATCCGCACGTTGATCGTGGACAGGTCGCCTAGAGCGGCCAGTTCGTTGAGTAGCGCCGTGCTGGTTTTGCCCCATGCGCCAATTTCGTCATAGATGAGTAGCTCAGCGGTTTTGCGGGCGGCCCGCAGTCGGTACCAGGTTTTCATGCGGGCGACTCCATCTCAGTGTCGGGAATGTTCGTGTCGGCGGGGATGGGCGCTTTGTCGCCGTAGTGCAAATCGAGTGATTCCTCGCGGGCGTGGTCCTCGGCTTGTTGCCGGTCAATATCCTCAGCATCCCACCCGGATTCAGCGACTACGGCGGAACGTGAAGTCAGCCCGTTGTTAATCCGTAGCACGGCGGTTTGCGCTTCTTGCAGCGGATTGACGTAGGACCAGGCGTGCGCCCGCCATTGGCACCGCTGCCAGCGGCGGCGATTGTTCGGATAATTCGGGAGTTTCATCGCGCCACTCAGCCACGCCGCATCCATCCAGGCCGCCCAAATCGGTTGCAGCACCTGATTGATCAGTCGCTCCTGAGCAATCTCCAGATCCCGGTAAAAGGCGTTCAAAATCACCCGCATAATCCGGTCATTGGTCCCGGTGTAATCGCCGGTCATCAACTCAAACGGTACGCCCATGCCGGACGCAATCGCCCGAAGGTGGGTCCGCATAAAATCCATTGCGCCACTGCCGCCGCTGTCGCCGGATTCCAGGGTGACGCGCTCATGTAATTTCAGTTGCAGCATGTAGGCGTCCTCAATATCGACGTAGGCGCGGCTATCGTCTTCCTCGGCGGCCTTGTCGGTCAGCGGGTTGTCTTCGGGCGTTTCCTTGTAAATCGCCCCGACGAACTTGGCTCGCGCCTTTTTTCTGGCGAGTTCGGCAATTTCAAACCCGTCCAAATTGCGGGCGCGGTACAGGCTGGAATGAGGCGTGGGGACGCCGCGCAGTTGTCCAGGGCGTTGCGGTTCGTAGTGATGCAGCACGGCCTCGGCTGGAACGCGGCTCAAACCGGTCGTGTTGAATCCGTTGCGGTCGCCGGGATGCTCAGGATAAAACCAGTACGCCACCCGCCTGCCGTAGGGTGTTATTTCAATCCCCTGCCGGATTTTGTTCCCGCCATTGCTGCTGTTGTGGTGCGTCGGCAGCAGGTCAGATTCAATCGCCTGAACCTGGAGGGGGACGGCTAAACCGTCCTCGGGGCGCCGGGGGCGCAGCCGGATAAAGACTTCACCAGATTCATGCCGGGCGCGGGTGATTAGGGTTTGCAGCCCGTAGAAATGGGTAGCGCCGTCTGCATCGAGTTCGGGTAGTGATTGCTCCCACAGGTCCAGCAGGTCGGTTTTGATCGCGGGATCGTCAATCACGGGGCGGGGCTGGATACCGCAGCCGATGGTGTGGCTAACCAGTATCCGCAGGGCGTGGGCTATCCAGGGGTTATTGCGAACGGCGTCCTGACTGCGGGCGCGGGCGATGTCGCTGTCATCAAGGGCGCTGTTCGGGCCGTAGCCGACACGGTCCCAGTCCTGACTGCGGGCGCTGGTGGTCGCGGCGTCAAACGCACTGCGGGCCATCGGGCGGAGTGTGCGGATTTTGCCGGCGGCGCTCATCGGGTGTTGCCGCCGATGATGTAAACGCCCTTCCGAGGGCGGGCGCCGGTGGACAGTGCGCTGATCGCGCTTTGGATGTCGGTGATGTATTGCCTTAGGCTGCCGACGGTTGCAGGCGTAAACGAAACGCGAGTATCGCCGGTGCCGACCGATACGGTTTGAGCTCCGGTCGATAATAGATGAAGCGCGTCCTGGGCCTCGATAAGTCGGGCCGCGAGAGTTTCAAGGGGGATGCCGGTAAAGATGGTAGCCATGCCCCGTTTTTACACGGGGCGGCGCGACATTTTTAGGCGACAATGTCTGAGGGTTTGTCGCCGGCGGTTCAGGCAGAATCGATCAGCCCGATGATGACCTGTCGGGCGCTTTGCCCGGTGTCTGTCTCAATCCGCCGCAGCTTGGCGGCGGTGTCGGGGGGCAGGAGGACGCCCAGGCGGCGCCCGCCGGCATCTACCGTCGCCTGGTTGGCCTTGGTGGAAGTGCGCTGGCGGGCCGCTCGGGAGGCTGGGGTTTTGGAGTTGCGAGACATGGGGGGGTTCCAAAAAGAAAAAGCCCCGGCGAACCGGGGCGGGTGGTTACTTGTTGCAGCGGGCGCGGCCCGCTGCTTCTGCAGCTTTTCGGCTGGCGAATAGGGACGGCAGCCCGTCCCATACGCGCCCTGTCCCCAGGTTGTACCAGCAATGCAGCCGGTAGCCGTTGGCGTCTTTCCAAATTTTGAATCCGGTTTTCATCGTTTTTCTCCTTGGCTTGGGTTGATTGTGCTGCGGTATGGATAGAGTATATACCGCATATAATATTATGCAATAAGCCAGTCGAAAATAATTTTCAGGTCAAGTCGCCGCCCGTTCCGCCCGTAACCGGCGCTGAACGGTTCGTCTGGACACTGCTTCCGGGCGAGGTGTGCGGACGTAGACGGTATCGCCGCCATAGGTCATCCGCGCCCGGCGCAACACCGGCTCCACAAGTTCCAGTGCCGCCGGCTGACATTCGGCCAGCTCGTTTCTGATCCAATCCAACAGATCACAGTTCACAGGCTGATTCTCCGGGTGACGGTTTGACGGCGAACGGGAGCAGGAGGTTGGGGTGAAGGTGAGGAAACCGGCGCGGGCTTTACTTCCGGGGCGTGGGTCGTTAAGGGAGCGGGGTTTTCTTTCACGGGCGGGGCGCTGAACAGGTCGTTGCCCAGTCCGATCCGGGCTTCCCATTTTTGCCAGTGCGGTTCGTGCCAGGTGTGAATCCGTAGCGCGGGTTGCATGGCGGCGGCGGTGGCGTAGGTGAAGCAATCGAGGGCCTCGTTACGCGGGCGGATTTTCACCCAGCGGCGCTTGGTGGAGTCGTAAATCTCGGCGGTCAGCATCCCGTAGAAGTTGTCATCCAGCCCAGTCGGAAAATGCACCATCCGATCCTGCGGCAGGCATTTACGGTCACCGGCCAGTCGGGCAAAAAGCTGGGCCTTGGCGGTGTCATGGCCGACGATCCACAGTTCCGCACCCGCTTTGATGACCGCGCCGCGCCAGGTGAAGTCCACTTTTGAGGGTTTGCCGATGATCGGCTTGCCGGTGGTGGACGCGCCCTTAACCGCGATCACCAGACCGCGCCGCTGGCGGGTGAACTGCAACACATCGTCGGTCAGGTAGCCGGCGTCAATGGCGGCGGCGGTAATCCGGTAGGTGTGGCCGTGGGTGTCGGCAAAGGTGGTTTTCAGGGCATCGTCAAGAATGGCCCAGGCGTCCGGGCGGGTCGGATCCGCCGGCAGCTCCACGTAGTCAATCACCCAGCAGATACCGCCCCGGCCATGCCCCAACACGATCAGGGCAAAGCGGTCTTTTTGCACGTCAATCCCGGCGGTCAGCAGCAGGCAACCGGCGGGGATGGTGCGGGGTTCGTAGCCACCAGCGCGTTGCTTGAGTTCGTCCCAGTCGAGTTTTTCATCCGGGTCGGCAAAGCATTCGCCCAGGCGGGTGTTGATAAAGGTTTTCTGCTGGAAGGGGTCGCGCTTTTTGCTCTCCCACTCGGTCGCCAGTTCCGCCCAGGTCAGCCCCAGACCAATCGGGGCATACAGGCCGTTGAGGTGAAAGCCGGGCGTGGGGGATTCCGGGCGCTCGGCGATCCAGACGCCAGCGGCGAGCAGGGCGGTTTTGTGGTGTTCCGGGATCGTCTGGTGGCAGGCCGGGCAGCCGTAGACGGCGCGTTCCGATTCGCCATCCGGCCAGGTGAGGCAGTCCCATTTGAGCGGGTTGAACGCGCCACAGTGCGGACAAGGGACGTGATAGCGGCGCATGTCGGACGCCAGCCATTCGCGGTTAATCCGGCTGAGGCTTTCAATCGTCGGGGTGGAGCAGAGAAAGATTTTGCGCCGGGGGAAGGTGGTGGTGCGGGCTTCCGCCAGCGAGATCGGATCGCCTTCGCCGTCGAGGTCGTGGGGATAGGCGTCCACTTCGTCGAGGAACAGGTAGCGGATCGGCAGGGAGCGCAACGAGGCGGCGCTGTTGGCGCCGGACAGGATGATGATGCCGCCCGGATATTCCTTGAGCAGGGTCGTGTTGCCGGAGTCGCGCGACCGGGCCGGGGGGATGAGTTCGCGGAGCTGCGGGCAGTCATCAATCATGCTGGCGAGGCGTTGCTTGGAGAACCGCTCCGCCACGTCAATCGTCGGCTGCACGGCCATCATCGGGGCGCGTTGGGTTTGGATGAACCAGCCGATCCAGTTGAGGCCGATCTCGGTGCCCGCAACCTGGGCGGATTTGATCAGCACCACCCGCCGGGCCGGGTGCTGGGCGCTCAGGCAGTCCATGATCTCGCGGGCGTAAGGGACGCGGCTGGTGCGCCATGCGCCGGGTTCGCCCGATCCCTTGGTGGGCAAGCGGCGGTATTGATCGGCCCACTCGGAAACAGTGAGGCGCGGCGGCGGGGCCAGGCCGAGGGTGAAGGCGGCGGCCATGGCGGTTGCGCCGTCAGTCATTTTTGGACGCCTCTTGGAGTTTGGCTGGGAGCTGGGCGGCGGTGGCGGCCATGTCCAGCAGGGCTTGATCGAGTTCGGCCAGTAGCAGGGCGTGGATCGCATGTTCGTCGCTTTCGGCGGCGAGGCGTGGGGCGATCTTGTCGGGGATGCGTTCCAGTGCGGCGCGGAGCTGGGCGGCCAAGGTGGTGTAGGCCAGATGCGCCTGGGCCAGTTCAACCAGTTCACCGGCCTTTTGCCGTTCGCGCATTTCGGCGATGTTCGCTTCGTGGTGTTCCCGTTTAGCCCGGCTCAGTTGCAGGTCGTAGACGATCTGGGTGATCGCGCTGTCCGGGATCGGTAGGGCGGGGTCGGCGGGGGTGGCCTGGGCGGCAGCAATCGCGGCGAAGTCGAGCAGCGGTTTGGGTTGGGCAAAGGCGGCTTTCGGGTTGCGGGTGTTCTTGGCCCATTGGATGTCGGCAACCTCCGGATCAATCTTGCCGTCAATCAGCGAAATGCGCCCGGCCGCAACGGCTTGTCGGACCGCTTCCCGGCTGACATCTCGGCGCTTGGCGTATTCAGATTGGCTGATTAGAGGCATGGTTGACAAGGTTGACAGTGGTTTGCAAGGGAGTTGTCAAGGTGTTTAAAGGCTATGGCTAGACAAAAGGTGCGGTCGCGATTACCCGAACGTCAGGCAGGTGTCAGAGTCCCCCGCGTGTTACACATTAAAACTCACCGCGCCGTATCCATCGCTCGCCGAATCGCTTTCGCCGCTTCATCCGGCAACAACCGCCGCGCCTCCGCGTCCACCGTTCCCTCCCAGTTCAGCATTGCCCGATACTGCGCGACGCTGGCGAACAGGTACAGCGGCATGAGCGCCGCGCCCTTCGACCTGGAGCGAATCCGGTAGATGCCCGGCTGGAGGTGGCTGCGCTGACCGGGGCGAATGATGAACGTGCGGCGGTTACTGCCAGCAATGCCGCTGACCCCGGCGGTCAGCTCAGTGACGATCCGGTTCACCTCGCTACGGCGTGGATTGCCGTAGCTGTCACGGGGCATAGAGTCAGCGGGGATTGCCCGCCAGCCCAACGGCAGCCAACCACGGGCATTGAGGAATCGTTCCAGGGTCTGGTTACCGCGTTTTCCGCCCTGTTCGTGGGGCTTGAGGATGACCGCTCGTTTCGGGTCGATGTACACCACGGCAGTCAGGGTTTGTTTCGTCGCCTTCTCAACCCGTGTCGCGCCCTTGATGAGTGGCGTTGGTTTGCTGAATGCGGATTCAAGGCGGCGGCGGGATGCCCGCTGCGTGGCAAACGCCGTGCTATTCAGCGCAACCGTCAGTGCATACGGGATTTGATCGCTGGCGAGGCGATGCAGCGCCGCTTGCACCTCCGCCAATCCCCGCACGTCCAGGGTTATCATTATCAGCCCCCCCCAAACAAATTTACTTGCGAACCAATGATCATGGCAATCCCGCCCAGTACTGCCAGCAGCGTACTGACCACGCCGATCAGTAGCCGCTGGCGGTCCTTGTCTTCCTGTTGAGTGTGTTCGGCCAATGCTCGGACCATTTCTTTCCCTGTAGCGCGTATCTCCTCGACCTTACTCTTGGAGAAATTGGCCGTCACTTCCAGGACGGTAATCCTTTTGTCGTGGTCATTGAGTGTCGCCACCAGGGCTTGAATGGTGGATGTATTGGCCTGGCCCTGATCGACCAGTCTGCGAATATCGTCGCTGCTGGCATAGCGCAGGTCTGAACCGGATTCCCATTGCGTAGATTCAGGCACTGGTTTTTCCCCAAATGTGGCTTTTCATCAGATTCTCCGCGAGAGACCTCGCCCTTTAGGGCGGGGTAGTTGACCGCTAATACCTCCACTCACATTGAATACCCACCGATTCAACCATTGAATCCGGGGCGGTCTGCTGCTTCGCTGGTATTTCCGCGAACGTAATCGACGGGCGGCACGGACTGGCGCAGGTGGTCAGGATGAGGATGGCTGTCGCCAACGTGGCGGTGATGGTCGCCATCAGCGCGAACCGCCTGGCTTTCTCCGACAGGGTCAATGGGCGGTAATTGGATTTGTACAGTTTTCGGTTCATCAGGCAGGAACACTCCAATGAGGCCCATCACGGTCAGGCCGATACCCATCCAAAAATCCACCTTGCCGGCGATCACCGTGGTCAGGGTATCCACGTCGACCGGCTGCCCCTTGAAAATCAGGTACAGGGTGGACGCCCCGGTGATGACGGCGACCACGCCGCGCTTGGTGCTTGCTTCGTTCATCTTGATGCTCTGCCGAACCCGACTCAGTGCGCTCATACCCCCTCCCAAGCCGTGTCAGTGACAATCATGTGGATGATGCGCGGAGCGCGGCTCTTGACCTGTTCCGCCCATTTCGAGGCCCGCAGATGCCGTCCAGCGCTGGCGTAGTCTTTGCGCTCCATCGCATTCAAGAAGTTCACGAACTGCTTCAAGCCCCAGCCCAGATTGAACGCCAGGTTCACCAGCGCCCGTTGCCGGGCGTCGCCGTGATTCCGCCACCCAGGCAGAATCGAATCCAGCTTTTGTTCGGCGTCCACTACATCGCCGATGAGGTACTCAAGACATTGCCGCTCGGTGATTTGAGCGCGCGGTTCGCCGCGCTTGAGGAGGTGGCCGATACCCACCGTCCAGTTGCCCAGCGTGTCCCGGTAGGGCGTCAAGCGCTTCCCTTCGTCGCGGATGAGTTCGTTTTGCAGGGCGTCTTCGTCGTAGCTCATGGAGTCTCCATGGGAGGTGGTGCGGCATAGGCCGCTGCGAGTTCGTTTGGGCTGTACTGGCCCGCCAGCATGGCTTTCTGGAGCATTGCAGTATGGGCCACCCAGTCCTCCCGGGTCCAGCCGTTGCGGGCGGCGGCGGTTTTCATGGCCGACTTCAATCCGGGTGGAAAGCGGCATAGGTGAGGCGGTCAGCGACCAACGCCGGCCTCCACAAAGACGCGGGCGTTGTGTTCCGACCAGCCCTCGGCCATCAGTTTGGCGATTTGATCGGATTGCGGGGTTTGCGGGGTTACGCGGGGTTCCGTCTGGCCCTCCATAGGAGAAATGCTATTATTCACATATACATTACTTATGTTAGAATAATGTGATTCTTCGCTTTTCGCCTGCGAAGGGCTGGGAGAAACCCCGCAATATCCCGCAAACCCCGCAGGATTTGATCGAAGGTCGGATGCGACCACTTTCCAGACCGCTACCTTTTTGTGGTCATCCTCCCCCTTGACGATCCTTAAATTACTGGCGACGCGACCCTTGTATTTCAGGAGCCAGCGCCCCAGGCGTTTCGGGTCAATTTTCTCTGGATCGCGCCGGCTGGCGGCCACGTCCAAAAGGGCGACCAGCAAATCGCCACTGGCCTGCTGGCATACTTCGGCGGCGGTATAGGTGCGCGGCCCGAGGTCGTGACTCCATAAAGGCAGGATGCTGTGGAGCGCCGACAACACCGGGTCATCATCCTCAAGCGCGGTGCGGGACAGGCAGGGATCGGTTTCGCCCAGCCACACCAGCGCCGAACGCACCAGTCCAGACCATTCCTCAAAGGACCCGTATGGGGTAATCGGTTGCGCGGGCTTGCCGGCCACGATGTATGCCCGCAGTAGGGTCAGCGCCGCCGATAGCAGCCGCGCACGGTTCGCTGGAACCCACTCGTTCAGGTTGCGCTGGAATGAACGGGCGTCGGGACGCTCTACGCCGGGGTCAATGCGGCAAATCAGGACTCGGCGCACCATATCGCCGATGAATTGAATATTGTTGCCCGTGGCAAACATAGTCAGGTTGCAGGGCATTTCCGGCGACTCGGATTTGCCCAGGATGCGGGGATTACAGACCGGCTCGGTCAGCATCGAGCAGAGCAGTTCGCCACCTACGGGCCGCTCAATGTTGTCCAGGTTGATCATCGACACGCCGGCCAGCAGCAGGCTTCCCAGGCGCTTTTCCGCCTCCGCTTCATCCTGGCCTTGCGATAGCAGCGGCGCGGGCCGGCCCGTGGCAATCAGCGCCGCCACCTTGACCAGCAGCCCCTTGCCCGCACCCATGACTGGCGCATCGAAGGCAAACAGCGGCGCGGTACGCAGCGACCGCCGCACAATGGCGGTCAGCACCGCCGCCAGGGCAATCGACGGCCCCATTGCCGGGTCAGCAAAGGTGAACTCGCTATAGGGTTCTTTTAGAATCGCCAGCGCCGCCAGCGCATCGGACCGGTTGGGCGCATCAGGAACCGTGACCGGTTGCCCGGCATAGTCCACATACAGCCCGCTGGCCGCGTCGTAGCCTGACTGATTCAGTAGCGAACCATCGCGGCGTAAGGTCGGGCATTCGACGATCCCAGTTAGGACCGGCGCTCGCCATTGCCCGGTTTTCGCCAGATAGGTTTTGGCGTATTGCTCCGGCGGGTCAATCGCTTTCCATGCCTGATCCTTCTCGCTGAACCGTTGCCATTTCGCCACCGTGGCAAACCGCTCAGTCAGCCAGGGCGCGGTCAATTCGCAGAGGCGCAATGCACCCAGTGGCAACCCGTCCAAGGCTGATTTTTTGCCCGCTACTGAATCATGGCGTACCGGACGCACCAGGTCGCCTGAGCGCTGGTAGACCCCGCCGCCAAACAACAGCTCCGACTCAGCCTTGCGGACGATTTGCACCAGGTCACCGGGCCGCACTTCGATCACGCCAATCTTGCCGATAGCGGTTTCAATCTGCTGCTTGAGCCGATCAACTCCATTATTCCAGCGGGCCAAATCATTGAAGTCGGTGGGCTTATCGACCTCATAGCGGATACTATCCCGCTGGCGCAGCTTCTCACTGGCCGCCTTGATCTGCGCCTTGCTGGCGTTCGCGCCTGCTTCCTCGGCTATCTCGGCAGGCGTTGGCGCGAGAAAATCGGGAACGCACCAACCGATCCCGCCGGTCACTGATCGGGCCGCCGCAACCGCCGCGTCCTTGCCGGCATTGTTGGCCGCCTTGAACGCATCGTTATCACCGCAGACCAGCAGCTTCAAACGCGGATAACTGACCCGCATCGCCCGCGTAACCTGTTCAAGATTCCCGGCGTCTAAGGCCACCACAACCGGCAGGCCGCAGTGCTCAAACAGACTGGCGCCGGTCGCATACCCTTCAACCAGCAGCGCGATGCGAGCCTTCCCCAATTCGCCAATAATGAAAAACGCCCCGGACTTTTGCCCATCCTTGAGAAACAGCTTGTCCTTCCCGTCCTTGGGGTGCGCCAGAATGAATTGCAGGGTTTTCAGCGTCCCCCAGGCATCGCGCAGCGGAATCGTGAGCGACTCTTTATGCAGGCGTAGCCCATAGGACTTGACGCCTTTCCGCAGCAGATAGGGATGATCGGCGGGAACCGGCCCGGCGTGATCCCAAATCCAGGCCGCCTTGCCTTCCGGGCTACCGTCATACTCACGTTTTTCGCCGGAGCGCGGCATTGTCCAGCCCGCAGCGTCCGCCGCCGCAAACAGGCTCCCGATCCCAACACCGTTCTTGTGAAACGACTTCCAGACGCTTTGTGCGTCCTTTTCCTTGTGGGACGCGCCGTTGCAGCCCCATTCATTCCAGACCAGATAGCCATCCGATCCCAGTTCCGCACGAATCGCCATGCCGGCCATGACCCAAGTCTCTCGGTCGTCCGGGTTCAGGCAGGCCAGCGCCGAGCGGATCGTGTCTTCGGTAGCGGCGATCATGCTGGAACCTGCTTAACCGCCCAGACGCGGATTTTTTTATGACTGTCTTGTCTTGAATCTACCCTTAGCACCCCGTCCGTCCATGACTGATTTCTTACTAGCCATTTTCCAAACCGCTTGGTGCTGACATGATCCGAGTCATACGGGTTGCTTGCGATTTCCAGCAGCAAATCGGTAAACCCTAAAATTCCTGACGCCTGCTCGATCACTTCGGCTGCGCTGTACGCCCGATGACCTAATCTGGTAGCCCAGAGTTGAAAGATGAAAGTCGCTATTGATGGCTGAGTTGCGGGGTTTGCGGTATTCCCCAAGATCGCAGGGTGTTGAAAGTTGTTTCCAGCCGTTGGCGATGGCGATATACCCATATTCATATCTGCGTTACTACTGTTAGCAGTATGTGATTCTTCGATTTTCTCCCGCGTAAGGGCTAGATTCAAAGAATAAAACCCCTCCATCTTCTGAATACTCGCAAACCCCGCAACTTTTTGAGGGGACTGCGTGGAAATAGAGGGTCTGGTGCTGGAGGAAAGTTGTTCTAGCCAGTGACTGCCGGCCTTGCGAATAGCGGAGAGGACTTCATCGTGAATGAACCGGTTGAGTTCCCGGCCCTTGTCAGTGCTGGACCGGCTCAGCAGGTAGGTCGATGCTGATTCGGCAATGATGATGACTTTCTGTGTTCCGCCTGCGGTTTGAAGGGTTATGTCGCTGACAACCCCATAACCTAAGCCTTGCTTGATGGATTCGACGGCCCTTGTCGTGGTGGTTTTCGACGCCATTCCTGCAAGCAGGTCACGAAGAACAAACCAAGGGTTTCCATCCTGATCTGTAACGCGGATTTCGTGGGAACCAAACGAGAAGATGATGATGCTAGACATGATGCGGCTCCTTACAGGTTGGAGACCGCCACTTCGTTTTCCACAACGAGAGAGGCGGACTAACGCGGAGGTGGAAAACTGGCCTGCAAGGACGCCAGCCAACCTTTCGGTTGCTCCGCGCAGTCCGCCATTGAGATTTGACCGGACATAAAAAAAACGCCGGTCTGGCGCTGTGCGCCTTACAAGATTCAGGTTTCCACACCTGGCCCCTGATTTTGCAGGGACAGGCGCATGATAAACCGGTGAATTCCGTTGTGCAAGGGCGTTCATGCGCCGGCCCCCTGCTGTTCCGCCGCGCCTTGCCGCCACCACTCTGCGCGATGCCGCGGTAGCGCCTCGCGCAACTGGTCATCGCTAAACTGTTCTTTCAGCTTGTACCAGACCCAGCCGCGCTTGTGATTCTTCTGTCGCGCCAATTCCAGCAGCCGGTTGTATTCGTTCTTCACCTTGATCTTATTGATCGCCGGCGAATCCTCATCAATGAAGATCAGGGTGCCATCGGATGCGGTGATCATCTTGCGTTCCTGCTCCTCCCCCAGGGGCAACCGGTCGCTACTGTACTCCCCCTGGCAGTGCGGACACACCAGCCGGTCATGACTATCGGCGCTGGGCGGCTGGAAAGGCGAACCGCAAAACTTACAGGTCGCATGGCTACAGGCAGGGCAAATCAGCAGTTTGGCTTCTTTACAGAAATCGGCGCTTTTGCGATCCATGCGCTCGAACTTCCGCGCCATGAACCGATAGTTTTCCACGATGCTGGGCTGTGTGGCCCCGACCCACCAGACCGCGCCCGCGTCCTTTTCCACGAACATGGCGCCGCAACCGGGCAGGAAACAGGCATGGGTTTGTACGGTCGTGCGCTTCTTCGCCGCGCCTTGCAGCGTCCAGACCCGTTCAATATGCGGCGGGCCGTGCTCAATCACATTGCCGGCATGATCGAGAATGATCGCACCTTGCTTGCCGGGTGCGGTACGCAACACGCGACCGACCATCTGGAGGTAGAGCGCCACGCTCTTTGTCGGTCGCGCCAGAATGCAGCAGGACAATTCAGGGAAATCAAAGCCTTCCGTGAGAATCTGACAATTGGACACGACATCCAGCCCCGTCCCGCGCCAGGCACTCAACACGCCTTCCCGCTCTGGTAGGCTCATGGTGCCGTCGAGGTGCGCTGCTGCCACGCCTGCCGCCTGAAACTGCGCGACGATGTGCTGGCTATGGGCCACGTTGGCGGCGAAGACAATGGTTTTTTGCCCGACTCCCCATTCCTGCCAGTGGGAGACGATATCGCCAACCAGTGTCGGGCTATCCATCGCCTCGCCCAGCGCCTCCTCGGCATAATCACCGCCCCGCACCTTCACTTTTGCCAGTGTGGCCTTGAGACTGGCCACGGCTTCCGGCGACGGCCCCAGACAAGTCGGCGCGACCAGAAAGCCCTGATCAATCAATTCCGGCACCGTGGCGACGTTCAGTAGGTCATGGAAAATGTTATCCAGTCCCTTGCCGTCCAAGCGTTCCGGTGTAGCGGTCAGGCCTAGCACATAGGCGTCGGGATAGTTCTTTAGCAGGGTCTGGTATTGCCCCGCTGCGCTGTGATGGGCCTCGTCAATACAGACTAAATCAGCCGGTGGAAACGTCCGGCGAATCAACGTCTGAATGCTGGCAATCTGCACCGGGGCATCGGGGTTGCGGGAATGCGGATGCCCCGAGAGCACCACGTTGTAATCCCAGATTCCCAGCTCCCGCAGCTTTGCCGCGCATTGATCGATCAGCTCCCGGCGATGCGCCAGGAACAGCACCCGCTTACCCTTCGCTAGGGCGCTTTGCACGATGTAGGCAGCGATGACGGTGTTATGCGTTACAGTGAAATCGCCCAGCAAGAACAACCGGTCGCCGTCAATTTCAAACCCGTAGTAATCGCCTACGCCGACAGGTTCAACGCGAATCCCCGTAACCAAAACGCTTTTTTTCTGACGGCGAGGAGATGCTTGTTTTCTAGCAATTAAACAAGGAATATCGTCGGTATTCCCGCTAATGACGCAGCGAAAATAATCCCCTTCTTTGCCATTGTTCCCGCATGTTTTTTTGCAGGCTGATTTGTAGGCGGAAAACCCCAATGATCTTGCTACAAAAATGATGTCATCAATAAGTTCTTCATTTACCCCGACAACATCATACCCGCCTCTGCTCAAGCTACCGTCTGCATCAATGAATCCGGCCAACAGTTTCAACCGATCAGTGCGGGATGCGGTCTTGTACGCATGGGGAACATGCTTACGCTGCCGCAAACCATGCCGATCCAGCGCATAAACCAGCGGATTTTTACCGGCCTGACCGCCGCGTATGCCTGTGGTAATGTGGATATTGATTGAATTTTCGGAATTATCTTCGATGCGGTGCTGTAGCTTTAGACTGCTTGCATACCCCACAATCCAATCAATCACTTCCTGATCGCCGGTCGTAATTCCTGTATGTCTTTGCGATCCATCGCCTAACCACATCCCTAAAAAATAGGGATCAATCAGCAACAATTCACGATTTGCAAACTCAACGCCTGTCCGCCAGCCTTTGTGCAAATGCTTGAAATAGCGATTCTTTTGCAGATATTCAGTGACGGGGATGTTGACAATATTTCCGGAGCGGTTGTTTTTCCATGCCTGATCGCCTTCGCGGGTCCGTTTTAGGCTGAGAATATGACTGGAGTTCACTACATACGAGTCGCCTTTTTTTGGCATCACTCGATATAGCATCTCAATACCAGAACAAACGCTAAGAACATTGCGGGGCGTACTGTCTGGCCCCATAAGTTGATCGCCAACACGAACATCTTCAACGGCTTTCACCTTGCCGTCATACATCAAAACTGGTGTTCCTTTCCCTAAGCATTTGCCGCTACCGGTGGGCGATACCAAACAGATCGACTTCTTGCCCTGGCTCATCATGGCGCGGGCTTCGGCGATTTTTTCAACCTGATACGAGCGCAGGGAGAGCGGCGCTTGCGCCTTCTCGCCTGGGCTAAATCCCGATATACTTAATTCAGTCATTGGCTTCTCCAGTCAGTCAGTGATCAGCCGGCTGTCACCGGCGCAAGAATCCCGCCCATCGGCGGGTTTTTTGTTGCCCTCAGCACCTTCTCCACATCCTCATCCCGAATCGCCGCTTTCACGAACTCCGCCCAAATATGAACCCGCTTGGCGCGATCCTTGGCTGGCGCGTTGGGAATCTTGTGGGCGGCGATCATGGCGCGGCGGCGGGGGGTCATACCATCCACTCTTTCATAATCCTTCTTGGCCAATACAACCCCAATCCCATAGGGTTGCTTTGCTTTACCATTTCACGGTTGCCGCCCCTTTCGTTACCGTAACGAATGGCGTTATCAAGGCTGATGTATAGCCATACATCAGACGGCTGCAAATCAGCTTTCATTTTTTGGCGTGCACCAATCTCATCCATATTCAGCAAATACAAATCCGGTGTTTTTGGGCTGGCTTTTTCGTGGATAAGAATTACAACGCGAACGCCTGTCTTTTCCTGAATAATTCGATAGCTATCTATGTTTGGCTTATCAATCCCGTGTTCCCACCTATGAAATTTCCATGTGTAGGTAGGTTCTGTTTTATCTTTCACTTCAAACCAGATTTGCTTGTCGGGCTTTATCGCCAGCAAATCAGGGCTGATAGCCACTCCGTCAGGAATAACCAGCATAGGCGCGTTTATTTTTGCCCCGGTGTTGTTGGTGTATTCACTGATAGGGATCACAATCCAGCCGTCTTTAGCCAAGCGGCGGGCCGCTTCCTGTTCGGCTGCTTGCCCTACTCCGTACATTCCAGCGCGGGCATTCATGGCGCATTCCCTTCTGATTCATTCCCCCAAACCGCCCAACCATCACGCGGCGACCGGCAGAACATCTCCAACTTTGAACCGGGGCAAATCGTCTCAACCAGCGCATAAAAGCTGTCCGGCTTTTGTGAATGCGCCCGCAATGGCCCGTGAATCACCGTCCCCTGCCCTGTAGTCAGAATGGTTGGCTTGCCCCGGATCGCCAGATGGCAATGCTCAGTTTGCCCGCGCAACCAGTCCCCGGTACCGATCCGGTCTTTCGCCCAGGTTAGGATTGTTTTTGACTGAAAGCCCCAAGCATCGAGCACCGCATAGGATTCCCGCATGTGAGCGTTGGTTGTCCACAACCACAGAATGCAATCATCGTGAGCTAACGATTCAACCGGTAACGCGCAAATTTCATCAATCTGCATGGACGGGTACGGCAGATCAGCCCGGTGGGTAAAGTCACCAACCCGGCTTTCATAGTGCCAGGGCGGATCAGCAACAATCACCCGGAACGGCCCGGCAGACATCGGGATCGGTTCGGCGTTGATCGCGTCTGCCGCTTGGAGTTTATTGACTTGACGAAGCGCGGCATTCACTTTGCCGCTACGTTCCATCTGATCAACCAACCTGGAAAGTGCGGGATTTTCTTGCGCTGCTTCCAATACCGCGCTGGCTTTTTCAGCAACACGGTTGACTTGAGAGGGTGCGGCAACTTGAATGCTGATCATGCGGGGCGGAGTAATCGGCAGTTCCGGCTCTGGCGCTTTGCGTTCCGGTTGTGTTGCTTGGCGCTGCTTGCCGTCTTTTCCGGTAACAACCGTCGGGAGTTCTACTGTTTCATTTGAAACAGTAGATTTTTCGACGGCCCTCATTATTGTTGCCGGGCTTGCAGTCCTGTCTGTTTCCGCTATTTGTCGGTAAGACATGCCGTCTTTTCGCATGTCTACCCATAGGCCGGCCCGTTGCTCTTTCGTCAAATGCCGCCGCGCCATATTTAACTTGCGGGCATGGGTACGCTTCCCGGCTTCATCCATCCCTAAGCGCACCACTGAGGGCCATTCCTTAATGCCAAGTTCGTTGCAGGCTTTAACCCGGTGATGACCGTCAAGAATGTTACCAGTCTCATCATATTCAATCGGAACCATGACGCCACGCGCCTGAATGTCAGACTTGAGTTCTGAAAACTCATCTGGCGATAATGGCGGCATGACTTGAAAAAGATCAGTTGCTATACTATTCACAGTTCATTTCCTCTCTGTCAGGACTTGGATCAGCCGGCTGTCACCGGCGCAAGAATCCCGCCCATCGGCGGGTTTTTTGTTGCCCTCAGCACCTTCTCCACGTCCTCAAACCCGTACACCACCGCCGCGATCCCGCCGTCCATCGCCACCGCGTCCAGAAACGCCCGTTGTTCCGGCGTGGCCTTCTCGCCGGGCTGTTTCACTTCCAAGGCGAAATACCGCCCGCCCGGCAACATCCCGTGGATGTCCGCATAGCCTTTGCTGGCCGGCGCAATCCCTTTCAGGTGCAGCGAATAGAACCGGACGAATCGCTTGCCGGCCATGACCGCGCCGCCATTCGTCCGACAGAACCACGACACCCGCCCCGCCGCTTGCTCCACGCCCAGCCAGTCAATGATCTGGCTTTGCCGGTCGGACTCCAGCACACGCGGCGCTTTCAGCTTGAACGGCTTTGATTTGGTAGCGGGTGTCGGACTTGCACCGACGACCTCCAGGTTATGGGCCTGGCGAGATGACTGCTTCTCCAACCCGCTGTTAATTTTTTGCATAGTCAAATCCATCGTTGCGCTGAACGAGGGTAAAATTCTTCCATGATGCGCCTACGGTTCCCGCTGGTGTTTTAATATCCAGCGTTCCAGTAGCGCGAATTTAAGAGTGGTCTGGTTTAGTCTTTTGAGAATTTGGCGGCGTCATGGATGGCGACGACAAATACTCACGGCGGCGACTCAACAGTCTCAATCAGCCATTGCAAATACGTCGCAGCCTTCTTCAAATCCACCAACCCGCCCTTGCCGGTCGCGCCCGGCGCACTCGGATTGACGTTGAACCGCAGCAGGTATTTCAGCGCATTGCCCAGATAGAACCCCGTCAACTGTTCCGGCGACAGGCCACCACGGATCACATCAATCGGCTGAACCGGCATGGCTGCGTAGTAGCCCGGCGATAGTTCCGTCATGCTGCCTCCCACCCTGGCGAATCCGCAAACGGCTTTCCACCCTGGCGAATCCGCGAAGGCCCGGCGCATCGCCTGTTGTTGGGGGTTGGCGGCTTATTGGAGTTGACGGATTTGGCGCTCATCACATCACTCGATCCGGCCAGATGAACAACTCGCTGATTCGCGGGCTGTCGCCATAAACCCGCAACAGCGCCACGATGGCCCGCTGCGTGTCGAACGTCCCGGCGCAAACAATCCCGGACGATGCCAAGAAGTAACTGGTACAGGTCCACATCATGACGCCAATCCCTGAGCTTTCCGCACCCGCAGTTTCTCGGCGCAGACCCGGCAGTAGTAGTTGATGGTCTCGCCATGCCGGAACTCGACCAGCTTCGGTTCAACCAGGTATTCCGGCACCCAGGTCCGGCAACCACTACAGAATCTGTCGGGTCCGGCGTATGGATCTCTCACGGCCGCGCCCCTTCCCACGTTGCGCCTATCTCACTGACTGCCGGTTGCGGCAATTCGCGCTGGCTGCGGCCCACCGGCTGCCAAAGGGGGAAGCGGACGCCGCAATGCGGGCAGGTAATTGGGCGCGCCATTTGCGCCGATTCGCGAGCAATAACGAGGGTTTCCCGGCAGGTGGTGCATTTCGTTACCAAATCTGGATGCGCCAATTTATTCGTCTCCCATCATAAAAAACCCCGCGCCAGCCGAAGCCGACGCGGGGGAACCACCAAAAGAGGAGCATTGCATGATGAAGCTCGGCTTCTTTGCGCTTAGGCATTGCGCCGACTCAGCCGACGGAGTCGCGCCCCCAGCCGGTGCCCCGCAGGACGGCTGTTTGGGATGGGCAGGGAGATTCATCAATTTCAGGCATTTCGGGCAGGTCACGTTGCCCAGTACGCTGGTTTTCAACCTCATCGCCCGCCGGGTTTCCGGCAAGCGATGAATAACTGGGCGTTCATGAAATGAACCGGGATTTCCGCGCCCGGCTCGACTGGCCCCGTCGCTGGCGCAGACGGGTAGCGCGGAATGCGGCGTTGCGGGGCCAGGTAAGCGGGGGCGCGTTTCATGTGGCTTGTTGATTGGTGTCAGCCGCTGCAAACACGTCAGCTAATTCAATGCCATAGAACCGGCATAAGCGGATCGCCAGCGCCGGACTTGGTAGCTGTTTGTCGCATTCAATTCGGCTGAGATTGCCGACATTGGTGGAAACGGACTTGGCGACTTCGTCGAGAGTCAGGCCCCGTTCGGCCCGTTTTGCGCGGAGTTTGTTCATGGCGCTAAGTTTTGCGCACAAAGCAAAAAAAATCAAGCGCACTTTTGCGGCCTACGCTTTGCGCTGTTCCTATGCCTGCAATTTTGCGCTTGACGCAAACAATTTGCGGCTTATAATGCAAATCAACCCGCCGTCATTCATCCGCTGGACGCCCTCACTGGGCGACGGCTACGGCGACGGCAACGGCGACGGCAACGGCTACGGTCGCAGCGACGGCAACGGCAACAGCTAAACAACCGAACCCCCGGTTCGCCGGGCCTTTTTACAAAGGAGCAACACAATGAGACACGGTTTTTCAGACGAAACCTCGCTGGACATTACCAGCGAAGAGTTCGTTCGGTTCGCCACTCAAAAGGTGGCGTACTTGGCGACATTGCTCCAGCCGGAATGGCTGGATCGGCAAAAAAAGCTATCGCCCACCAAGTGGGCAATCAACGCCATGTTCCAGATAGAACAGGCGATTGACGGCGCTAGCTTCTCGCTGCGCCCTGCCGACGTGACCGATCAGCAGCGTGACGCCGCCGCCCCGGTCCTTGCCGCCGCCCGCCAGCTGTTGGCGAGCCTTAAATAACCACAGCCCGCCATTCACCGGGGCTTTTTTAGGAGGGGGAAATGATAGTAACCAGCAGGCAAAGAAACCTGAAAACAGGCGAATCCGTTGTTTTTGGGTTCGAGGAAGACGAGCGGGGGAAATCACAAATGATCCCCGCGCTGCAAACCAAAGATGGGAAAACCCATAAATTTTCTATCCCCGGCGTGGACGATGGGTTCGAGAGCGCCAAACAACTCGTATCTATTTGGCGCGCCCGTGGCGACGCAATCTCTTTTGGATAAGCCGATGAACAACAACATCACCCACCGGCAGGTCATGGACCGCGCCAGAAACCGCATTGAACCGCCGCCCATGGCGACGTACTGCGAACCCTCGCAGCGGGCCATCATCAGTGCCCGTGACCAACAGGCTGGACAGCGCATCGAACGCAACAGCGCCGAGGCGATGGCGCTGTTGCGCCGACTGGAGAAAGAGCCAGTGCCGGAACTGGAGGAACTGGAGGACCCGGTGTTCAACGCCGAGTTCATCGCCGGCCTGATTGCTGGCCTGATTGCCGGCGTGTCGTTCAGCGTCATTGTGGCCGGCGCGCTGATTCTGGGAGACAGGCTATGAGCGATATGGACGCTGTCTTCCAGGCGCTGGCTGTGCTGGCGAAACAGAACCGCGAGCTGTCCGACCGGGTCGCCGAACTGGAAGCGGCCCGAGACGATCACCACGAGCGCCTGACCGCCCACGGGATGCTCTTGACCGCGCCCCGTGCGGTTGCCGTGCTAAGCCACTACCGGCGCCAGTTGGCGGGGATTGGTGGCGGGGAGGCCGCATGAATCCCTTTCGCATCCACGACGAAGACGCGATCAGCGATCTGCGCATCGAGCAATTCCGCGAGCGCCAGTACCGCGCCATCCTGGCCAGTCACCCCGACTGCCGCGACCCAGCCCATCCGGGTTGCGAGCGCTGCGAAGACCGCGACGGGAATCCACTCGAAACCGAACAGGAGGAAGCGGCATGACCGCGCCCGCCAAGATTGACATTGCCAGCAGCCACCGCGCCCGGATCGGCTGTTCCAAAATCGCTCAGGCGTTGGGCGTCTCCCAATGGGGGACGCAATTCCAGCTCTGGGAGTATTACACCGACAAATCACCCTGGCCGGACATCGGCAACCAGTTGCGCGTCGCTCTGGGCGAGCCGATGGAAGACGTTTTGCGCCCGTTCGTCGCCGCCCGTCTGGGCCGCGATCTGCGCCGCGACCGCAAGGAATACCTGCATAGCGACCTGCCGCTGATCGGCCATGTGGACTACCGCGCCAGCGCCCTGAACGGCGAGAATCGCCCCGTGGTGGACATGAAGACCTCGCTCGGCTGGGGTTCCCGCAACCGGTTTGGGGCCGATGGCACCGACGAGGTGGACGATGACGTGCTGCTCCAGATGCAGGGCTATCTGCTGCTGACCGGGGCGCAAACCGCTTACGTTGCCGCGCTGGTTCCCGGCCCTGAACTCAAGATTTTCCCGGTTCAGGCGGATCTGGAAATCCACGCCATGATCGGCGAGGGGCTGGAAAACTTCTGGTGGCACGTCACCAGCGACACCCCGCCAGAAATCACCACCAATGCCGATGCCGCCCGCCGATGGGCGCAGCACACTGCCGGCATCACCGCTACTGCCGATGCCGCCGCCCTGGCGATTCTGGACGATTTGCGGGCGGCCAAGGCCCGCGCCAAGGCCGCTGAAAAGGAACAAGACGCCCTGGAGCTGGCGCTGAAACTCCGGATCGGCGACGCCGAGGCGCTGCTCGGCGCGGACGGCAAACCGCTGTGCACTTGGAAGACCCAGGCCAGCGCCAGAATCGACTCGACCCGGCTCAAAACCGAAGCGCCCGAGCTGTACAAAACCTACACCAAAACCACGACCAGCCGGGTGCTCCGGCTGAAAGGAGAGAAGTGATGGAGACCACTAGTTTGGTTATTTGGGAATTCATTGGGCAAGCAGACTGCAACCACAATAGCAGAGTGGCTTATGCGCTTTCGCAAGGGGGGCGTGAAGTGCCTAATCCTTTGCACGTCTTTGATAGAGCGTTTCCTAACGAGAAGATTTGGCATATCAGCTCTATTAAATCGATAGGCTTTCTTGACACGTGTGCTGCCGCGTCCTGTACAGACGCCCTGCTCGTTATGATTGTTAAATCCATCCAGGAGCAACCCCAATGAATACCCCAGCCCACCTTGAAGCCCCCGTCGCTACCCAGTACAGCGACGCCAATGACGCCATGCCCACCGACTTTGACCGACTGATTCAGTCCAGCGTCAACCAGCTGATGTTCAACGACAGCAAGATGGACCGGATGCTGCGGACGGCTGAGATTATGGCGTCGGGAAAAACCACCGTTCCGGCGCATTTGCGCGGTAGCGTCGGTGATTGCATGGCGATTGTGATTCAGGCCGCGCAATGGAACATGAACCCGTTCAGCGTGGCCCAGAAAACCCACCTCGTGAATGGGGTTCTGGGCTATGAAGCGCAGTTGGTGAACGCGGTCATCATCACTCGCGCCCCAATTATCGGACGCCCCCAGTTTGTCTGGGAGGGCGATTGGAGCAAGTGGACGGGTAAGGGCGACAAAAACGCGACGCTGGCGGTCGTGGTGTCGGCGCAGTTCGTGGGCGATGAGCAGCCGACCGCGCTGCGGGTCAGCATGGCACAGGCTGGGGTCCGCAATTCGCCCAACTGGGAAACCGACCCAAAACAGCAACTGGCCTACCTGGCGATCAAACGCTGGGCGCGGCTGTACTGCCCGGACGTGCTGCTGGGTGTCTATTCCGCCGACGAACTGGAATCGCCGGAACCGTCGGAAGCGATTGCAGCGCCCGCGCCCGATCCCACGGCCACCGCTCGCCTGAAATCCCGACTAGCCCCGCAGCAGGCGCTTCACGCCCCACCGCCGGACATGGACGCCCAGACCGGAGAGGTCATCCCCGCAGAAAATGCCGCACCGACGGAACCCGCCGACCCCATTGCCGACCTGCTGCTGCTCATCGGCGAGGCGAAGACCGTGGCTGATTTGGAGGCGCATCGGGACGCGATTGTTGCGCTGACCAACGGCCACAAGAAACGCGCCCGCGAGGCATGGACGGCCAAAAAAGGGGAACTGATCGCTGCCAACCACGCCTAGGTGGTGCGGCTGTGAGACAAAAACCAGAACCAAAGCCGCCGATCCCAAAACGCCTGGTGTGTACCCGGTGCGACAAGGAACAGCCGATCCGGAATTTCTACCGAGAATCGAACGGGTTCAGCCACCGTCGGGAATGCAAGCACTGCAACATCGCTAGAATGCGGGCTCGGCGGGAAGAGCAGCTCAAGCCGATGTATGACCGCCTGATAGGCGCGCTGGCAACGCACGGCGCTCTGACGGCGGCCGAGGCGGCGTCGATCATCGGCATCGCGCGGCAACGTGCCGGCGCCCTGGCGCGGAATCTATTGCGGGACGGACGCCTGGAACTCTATCCGCACCCGGAATGCCCTCAGACGATGATCTGGCGGTTGCCCGAGGGGGGCGTACCGGTCGCCCCGGCGGCAGCCAGAGAGTTGCGCCAGCTCGACGGAGCCAGGCACAAAAACAACGAACAGCAGAACCGCTTGATGAGGATACTCCAGCAGCATGGCGCAATGCCCTGCCCAGAGCTGGCGAACGCGGCGGGGATGGCGGCAGTGCACGTCGGCCAGGTGATGAGGCCGCTAACCCGCATCGGCCAGGCGGTTCTGGTTCGGCGCTGGGGGATCAACGGGCAATCGCTGTACGCCCTGCCGGGCCATCCCATTCCTGAGCGCCCGGAACCAATGCCGGTCGATCCTGAGTTGCGGGCGAAGATTGCCGCCGATTGCGATGCATGGTACGCCAGCCTGGTGTCATCGGTAGCCGAGCGGGCGGCGCTGAGAAACGTGATGCGGGGGCGGGTGTGAGCGCCCCGCTGCTGACCCTGCCGGAAGCGGCGGAATTGGCCGAATAATTCACCTGCCCGGCCAATCCGGGCCCATTTTAAAATCAGAGACTGCCACTAATCCATCCTACATCCGCCCGGTTCACCGGGCATCCCATTAACGCACCGCCCCGGCAACGGGGCGACGGAGGATGAAATGAATAACCTCGAACCCCGTGGATTTACCGGCTTCGGAGCCGGACACTACACGCCTTGCGCGGCATGGCCGCAGGACGCACTGCCGCAGACGGACGGAGACCGCGCCCGCGACCCTGGCACCAGCGCCACCCTGGCGCTGAACCGCATGGGCTATCTCGGTCCAGGTGCTTGGGCCGATGCGGAGGGTGGGCTGATCGCTACCGGCCTATTGGATGCGCCGGTATGACCACCACGCCCACCGAGTTCCGCGCCCTGTTGCGGCGCGGCAAGCTGACCGGTTCCGCTGCCGCGTCTATCGCCGGGGTGAACCCCCGGACGATCCGCCGCTGGATCGGCGGCGATTCTAAGATTCCCTATTCCGCGTGGTCGCTGATTCAGACCCACGTCGAACAGAGAGAAATGATCGAGGAGGCGACCGCTGATCACGCCGCATGGATGGCGGCGATGGACGCTGACACCGCCGCCAAGCTGTCAAGGATTTCTTGACAGCTCACCGCGCCACGGATGGCGCTACCGGATGAACTAAACCTCATCCACCACCAGAGGCAAGGCCGGCGCTTCCCCGGCCAGTTTTCCGCCCTGCACAAACACCCGCGTCCCAATCGTCCCGGCCCCGGTCACCCATGTTCGGGACCCGCCCGGAAACTGCACCTGCGCCCGGCCAAATTCCGACGCCACCACATCGGCGACCAGCAACGGATCGTCTGGCATCAAATCCTTCCAGCGCGCCCACAAGTTCACCGCCATTATTGAGTTCTCCTTATTACCGCCAAGGGCCTGTGCGGCGCTCTAATTTCAATCCCTGCCTGACTGCCAATCCGCCGCCGTTGCGGCTGACCCCGATACTGGTTGACCTGACCACACCCCGAATCCCGGCGAACTCACAGAGCAGCCCGGGTCGCACCAGAGGGATGTTCGCGGTTCCGCCCAGAATCGTCTCGACACTGACCTCATAGCCTGGCCCGGCGCTTGCCAGTTCCGCTTCGGCCCGCGCCCTGGCGGCATAGCTATCGGTCAGCAGGCTATCCACTATCGGATCTGATGCGCACTTGTCGCCGGCGGTTCCAGATCGGGTCAGTTGCAGCAGCGCCCCGGTCGTGGTACCGGACACATACACCCGATTGACCGATGGCCGGTCATGGCTGGTTTGATTCCAACTGAGCAACGCCGATTCCGGCAGCACCACATCGACCTGCGATGCCGGCCAGTTCCAGGGCAGCGCCGGGTAGCGCGGGTACGCGGTGAAGGCGAATCCTGCCGGGTCGGAATAGAGGCACCCTTTCACCGCCGCCACCAGCCCGACCAGCCGATCAATCGGCGTCCCGGTCCGCAAGTAACTGCCCGCCGGCAGCAGCCACTGCGGATCGGTAGGCAACTGCCAGTCCAGCGACCAGCCGCTGTTATTGACGATGCTGTCGGCAATCTGCTGGGCAGTGCGCGGCGCGAGCTGTTCCACGGTTTCGGATGCCGTCCAGGGCGTCGTCAACCAGGCGCTGCGGCTGGTTCCCTTGGCGGATATGCGGTGGCTGTTAAAGCCTCGAGTCAGTTGCGGATCGTCCAGTATCCCGGTCCACAGGTGACCATTGATGTTGATCTCGATCTCTTTGGGGTACCCATTGCTATCCGGCTGGCACAGCGCCCATGCATCGGGACCGGCAAGCGACAGGCTGACAGACCATGCCCAACTATCGCAGTCGGTTTCTACCGATACTGCCGTCACCGGCAATTCCGTCCGGTCAGGCAAGAGCACCACGCTACAGGTATTCATCACGGCATAATATCTCCTATCGGTGATATCCCAGGTCGGGCGGGTATAGCCCAGATTCAGCACCAGCGGGCCGGCCTCGCGCCCATAACGCAAGTTGAGTCTCATCACCGTGGGCGGAATCGGCGGAATCGGCGGAATGGCCGGCGGTAGCCAGGCGTTATAGGCCAGCCCCGATTCATTCCAGGTCGTGACCCATCCGGTATCGACTCGCGGCCCGTCATTCATCCCGGAATCGAGGCGATACGGTAATGCCAGCCCATCCACAAAGGTCAGACTGACATCGGGAGCGAGGAGTGGCAATTGCGGTCGGTAACGCGACTCGGTAGCGCCTTCCATAAATCCGGCATCATTCCAGGCCGTCGCCATGATCTGTTGCGTCGCATCGGCCTGAATCCAGCCGCTACCCGATACGCCATTCAACGATCCTGCTTCCGTCCATGCGCTTGTTCCGATCCCTGTGCTGAGTTCTGTGATGGGTTTCCATGCCGAATCAGTAGCACCCGCCAGAATCGCAGCGGTAATGAATCTCGAATCTGCACCAGCAGTCAGAATCTCAGCATCCTGTAGCGGTTCATGCAGACCTTGATTCAGCAAGGCCCCATGCTGCCACGCAGACCCGCATTGTGCGGTCGTATCACTGAGCAGGTTCGGATCATAGGCCAGCGCCAGTGCGCCCCTGCATCCCGCTGTACGGCCCGCTGCATAGGCTTCAACCAGAATCGCAATCAGCGCATGGCCGGTAACTCGATTCCTACCGGAAATTACAGCAGTCCGGTCGCCAAACAGCGTCCCAAGATTCAGAACGAGTGCGCCGCTACTCCGCTGAGTCGAGAGATTCAGCGTCAGGGCCATTTCAGATTTCCGTCAAGGTGAAACTGATCACGCTGACAAACGCGCCTTCCACCAGATTGATGGCGCTGAGTTCAATCATGGCCCCACTGTTCGGAACTCCGACATCGCAATCCGCAATCGCCGCTCCGGTGGAATCGAAGGCCCGCGCCCAGACTGCTGTTCCACTATGAAGCACCAATGTCGCCTGAATCGTCCCTGCGGTGAAGACCCCATTCTCTGCAACACCAGCAGGATCGGGGAGGACGAAGATACAGAGCGCCACTTGACTACTAATCGCCGTGTCGGATGTCGCTGGCCGAGTCCCGGAATAAACCACCAGAGTTCCTTCCGTCAGCCAGTTCATGGTCAGTGTGGCCCGTAATGTGGCTCTGGCTTGAGCGAAGGCGAAAATGTTATCGCTCATGGCATCAACTCCGGCGTCACTCGATCCGCGCAGGCCGGGTCAAGCCACGGGTCATTCGCCAGATCATCCAGTTCCATGACGATGTAGGCTTCCGGGGCGTTCTTCAAATCAGTGAAGGCGAAACTTCCGTCCGTTGCCGACCAGACTTCACGAATCAGGATTCCACTGCGCCGATCATGCAGGCGGATTCGTTTTCTGGACGATGCGCCGAGGCGTTGCGCCGTGCCGACAATCTGATAGCGCCCGCCAAATTCAATATCACAGCGCAGACTGAGTTGATGAATAACCCCAGCCATAGCTATCTCCAAGGCCCGCTAATATCTACTGCTATCGAATAAGCGTTGCTCGCACCTTGCCAGACACCATGAATCAGTAGCGTCTTTCCGCTATTAAGTTCAATCACAGATCTATGAGTTAATCCAGAGTGCAGCGGGCAATAAATCCCCGGCATGGTTCCTCGCGCATTCGTTGCACTCTCCCAGCACTCAATTGGAACGCAAATAAAACTGTTGTCCGTGGGATTCGGATAGTTTGCGCCAGATGCCCCCACCGTATCTGTAACCCGATGCGCGAATTTCCCAAACACAACCGCCCCACCAAGCTGCGTATAACTCCGAGCCAAAGTGTGGCCGCTTGTATTATTGGCAACATTTGGTAGATAATTTTCAGTTTTGGCGTAAGGGTGTGAAACTAGACCGCACTGATACGCATCGCCAGACTTGAAGCTATTAATGTCGCCAAAGAATGTCCTGCCAAACCAATTCGAGCCATTGGATGCCGAAATTAGATAGAAGGCGATTCCATCGGATACCAGCGTCCACGGTCGGGCTAATGTGCTATTAACCGTGCTTTTGCTATGCCAGAAATTATTGCTTGGGAATAGTCCGGTTCCGGTACTGATTCCAGTCATTACTTCATAACCAGTCAGCGCCGCATAATCATAAGCCGTATCATCCACTCGCAAATACAGCCGCGTCCCGGTCACATCATCACTGCGATAGGCCGCCAGATTCGTACCGCTAAATGCCTTCGTGAATCCCGCAGGCGCTCGCTTGACAACGATAGTTCCACTCGCGGTCTGGTCAGTAATTCCAGAAGTCGTGAAGGTGAATTGAGTGGCGCTGACGACCGTAACCCGCCAGTCGCCATTCAACCCCGCAGGCGTGGCTCCGCTGATTCGCACCACTGGCCCCACTGCGCCGAGCATCGTGAAGCCATGTCCGGTTGAATCCGTGACCGTAGCAACGTTTGATGCGACCACCAGCGAATCTATCGTGACCTCTCCATAGCCGTTTTGCAGGCAGGCATCGAGGACAGCAATCAGCGCCCCGGCAGTGCCGGATAATACCGGAGCGCCGGAATCGGTTGAAGCAAAAACCTTGACTGAATTACTCATGCGTCAATATTCCCGATGAGAAGAAGCTGCACAGAATCCGCATCCAATCCACTAGGATCGCTCGGCTGAATCGCCCGAATCAGGTCAATCGGATAAGCGGCTGAAATCACGTTGAAGCGCAGGCAGTTTCCAGTGGCCCAACCCAAGCCCCATCCTAAATAGGGGATGGTGAAGTAAGCGACTCCGGTCAGGCTATTTAATGGACTGCAATCGGTACTAGTATCGCCAATTCCAATCAAGCCAAGGTTTTCGCCAATGACTTGAAAGGCAGTCGCCGAGGTGAATTTAATCAGAATCCGGTCTGGATACGCGCCTGCATTCGTGAGTTGAATCGGATACTGCGCATCGTTGAATTGAGCCAGCGGTTCCGTACCAATTAGAGAATCTTGCCAAACCGATGTCCAGGTGCTTTGTGCAAACAGCTTGGTTATTCGTGCTTGCAAGGTTCCGGCATACAGCACTCCAGATAGTTTTGACGTGTTGGCTGGAAAGGTATGGGACACCGCTTTAGACAGACTGATTTTCCCTGACAAATCGGCATCGGAAATAGCCGATAAATCAGCCACGGTATGATGCAGGGTGAATGGCGCAGTCAGTCCGGTTAAATCCAGGGTCGGCTTCATTGTGACTGTACCCAACTCCCGATTTAGCGTGTACTGTTCAGGCGAGAGATTGACTCCATTCACATCTTCAATCGTCACTCGATAGAGTCTAACTCGCCCGCAGTCAATCACTTGAGTTGGACTGAGTGAACTATGATTGACGCTGGTAGTGTGATGCACCAGCACCAACTGTCCATCGCGGAATAACGGCACTCTCCCGTCCGCAGGCAATCTCACGGGGTCTAATCCAATGATGCTGGAATCAAGCGGAAGCGAGGTGTAGGTTACGCAGTTATAAAGCAATGAACTGAGTTCGACCGAAACCGGGAACAAAATATCCCCATCACCATTAACAGCGTCCTCGTTATACCACGGCTCATTCTCATTCCCCGCCGCTGTTAGATAATGACCAAAGAAAGTCTGAGCGACACCATTCTGGTAATCGAAGCGCCCATACGCATTGATAGTAATCAATAAATCTGGATGGGTAACACTGCCGGATATTGCGCCGGACGCATCCGCTGTAGCCTCCAAGACGACTGACGTTCCTGCATCTCTGAATAGATTAACCCGAAAACTAAAACTGCCGACCGCCACCGGAGATGATGGCGTTCTAAATATCGCATAAGATGACGGAACTCCGGCAATTCTAAGCGATCTGGCAGCGATATTTACGCTGTTCGCGGCACTCTGCCAATCGGTCAATTCAATAGCGCCGGTCGTATAATCAATACTTCCCGCGTCAGTGCTGGAATTTGTTGATGAGTCAAACCCAGAAACCATTCGCCCGTCCACGTCCTTGTATGTATTACCGCCAATAGTCAACTGAAGCCCGCCTTTTACTATTGATTCCCCAGTGCCGGGCGATAACGAAAATCTAAGTTTGTCGGTTCCGGTAAGTTGTAGCGACTCAGTAATTACAGAATTATCAATTGAATAACCGACTGAAACAGTTGTGCCACCCCTTATTTTTGATGCATAAGGGACTACTACCTGTTCGTATGAGATTGATTCTCCTACGTTTGTAATCACAACAAAGGCGTTCAATATATCATTCCAAACCTCGTAGGAATATGTGTTGTATGTTGTTACCTCATGGTTTTCGATTCTGCTTTTGCTCATAGACGTATTAAGAACGAGTGTCCCTGTGACTGCGTCTATAGTTCCTGCAAAATCAATCCAGCCGGTTCCATCAGCGTTAGCAATGGCTGTCGTGTATTCAGAACCCACTGCATCATTACTAACAAAACCGACCTTAACGGATTCGCCATGAATGTTGGAAGCGCCAAGCGATAGACTGATTACTCCATCCTCATCCGCTGTAGGAGTAAATGTTTCTACAAGATTGGAACCATCTAGCCAGTAACGATCAAAAGTTAGGGTGTATACCGTGCTTGGTGATGGAATAACGGTCGGTTTCAACATTATCCCTCCATTCGTTATTTGGGCAGATCCTCCGGTTCCTGTTAAAACTCCTCTAGCATCGCTAGATAACGAGTTCGTATCCCAAGTCAATACCGCAGTCTCCATTATCATGTGTGGATTGTATGGCATTGATAATGTAATGGTAATTTCTTCGGAACCAGTCAGCACCCTTGCGTTAGGCGCTGTGTTGTAGGTAAAAATGATATAGCTATATAAATCAGGATAGGCTCCTAGAGTAACGGATACGCTGCCTGTCGTGATATTCAGCGTTCCAGCCCCATAACTTTCTGCCGCCCCCACCAAAATCCCGTTACCGCTATCGCGCAGTCGATACCAGTTGCCCATACTCATGTAATCAACCACCAAAGTTCCAGCGTTCGGAGTCGGCTTTAGATTGGCGACATAGGTACGAAACCGAGTGGACTCAGTAATCGGAATCCCGAATGAATTGCTGGATTGGTTCAGTGGGGCGGCAGGTTGAAAAGTGACGGTTTTTGAGCCTGTGTAGGTTGGAGAGATTGAGGAAAAAACGACCGTTCCATCCGTATAGTTCACCGTTCCGATTGCGGTCGCCCCCGATTTTAACTGCCCGCCATCGTCAACCAGCGTTCCGCCTGACACTGAAATTGATAGCGATCCGGGAATAACAGCCCGCCCGATATACAGCGTGAAGTTAGGGCTAAAGGTGTCGCCAGTAGTGAAGCTGATCGTGCTGCTGCTGGCAGGGACTGCAAACGTCTTTTCCGCCGCCCCGTTAGCATCAAGAATCGGCGTTTCCACTTGCGATGTTGGGACGATGCGCCCGTAAATCGTGTCGGCATAAATCGCCAGATCTCCGGTTACAGCCTGAGCAGTCAGCGGGCGAACTCCGTAATACCGCGCCGCATCCGCAACGACGCAGGAATAAAGCAACGCTAATGGAGATAGGTTGTCATAACGACTAATGGCGTTCCCATGAAATGCGTACCTAAGTGGTTCTGAAATCTCCATCGTAATAACGCGACGAGTAAAAGAACCATCCTGTGCAGATGTAATGAATGTTTGCATTTCATTATTGATGACCCGAATGAAACGCACATACTGACTATAGGATTCGGTTGTTTGTGCGGTTGATGTATATTCAATTAACTGCATAGTGACGTTGACGCCGGGAGACTCGTCTTCCTCCTTGCAAAAAATAGTAATGGCCCGAGCACCTGCAACCTGAGTCTCGAATAGGAAATACGGGGAGCGCGGGCCTCGCACCATGTAGGTTTCCAAGTATTCCTGAATATCCGCACGCTCATCATAGAAACTTCCTGTCGAAGTCAATAATACGCTGATATTTGGATCTGCCGGTTCTTTGAAGACCACCACGCCGGAATCGAGATACTTGTCGGTATCGTTTGAATTTACTTGGGCGTATGCTTTCCGTACTGAGCAGTCTCCCACGGCCCGATCCACGTCGCTCACGTCATCGAAGATACTATTCTCGACCCCGGAGACAATCTCCGTGGCGCTTTTCCTTCCGCCTCCGTCTGAATTATCCGACATCCGCTCCGAAGCAAAGAATTTCAGTGAATCAATGGTAATAGCCATGTCAAATCAATCCTGTTTTCTTGGCTCTTTCCAGAGCCGCAATAAAATCTTCAATGGAAAGCCCGGCTGATTGCGCGGCCTTGGCAATATCTTCTTTCGTTGCTGTCTTGTCAGTCGATGTCGCCCGTTTAAAATCGGCTTCGGCTTGCGCCCGCAGCGCATCAATTCGGGCCTGTAGCTTGTCGAGGGGGATAGTATTGAGGCCAGCGAGTTGCTCGGTAAGAGTCGCCATTACAGGGCGCTCCGTAAGCGGTTCACGGATTCGCCGACTTGATTCAGATTACCGAGTAGACCATCCAACGGAACGCTGTTGAGCGTCTTAGCAGCGGAGGCGCTGCGTTCCAGAGCGGTCGCCAGTTCCCCGGCCTGAGTGATGGCCGCCTGATTGGTCTTGGTGGTCTTGTCGTTGCCGGCGATTTCCGCCTCAAGGTTTTTACTCTTGGCGGCAATCACATCATCCAGCAATCCAATCATTCGCGCATAATCCGCAGCTGCGGCTTTATTGCCGGTCGCCTCGGCTTCAAGACGTTTCTGTTCCAGTTCAGCGAGGCGTTGCGACCGTTCAATCTGCAATTTCAACCGATCCGCCGCAGCGGTATTGCCCTGCTCGGCCAGTAACTCGGCATTCATTTCGGCCAGGGCCAGCCGGGCATCCTCGGCCTCGTTCTGCATTTCCTGGAGTTTGGCATTGGCGGCTTCAATCGCGCTATTCAACTGGTCGAGCCGTTGCTTATCCAGCAGATTCATGCTGCTGGATGCTTCGCCGGTCGCTGCGTTTAATTCGTTCATGGTGACGGTAATCCCGCCCACCGCCGCTGCGCCGCCCTTGGCAAACTCCTCATAACGGTTGGTTAATTCAAGCGCCCGAATCGCCTGCTCGTTAAATGCGGCAATCGTTTCAGCCTTCGATTTTGCAACCGCAATATCAAATGCAGCGAACGAATTAGCAGATGTAATCATCGCCAGTTTAAGGCGAGTCGCTTCCATCTCTGCGGATTCAAGCCCGGCCCGCAATTTGCCTAGTTCCTGGTCGGATTCACTAACCGCCGCATTAAACCGAACTTGTTGTCGATGCACTTCATCATACGCGCCCGCAAACCCTTTCATATCGAGTTCATGGGCCAGCATCAAATCGAAGTAGATTTCAGCGGTATCCGACAGCCCTTTCATTTCAGATCTTGCGCTATCGAGCTGCGCCACCATCGCTTTTAGGATGTCGATTGAATCTCGATTCGCGGCAGTATTTTTTTGGACTACTTCGGTATTCTGAGCGGTTGATTCAGTATTCTGTTGGTTTTGCAGACTACCTAGAGCGATAGCGGCGGCTTTTTTCTGCTCGGCTTCGGCCACCATCCCCGCAGCCTGAGCTTGAATTGAGGCGGTTTGCATTCCGATTTGCGCTACGCTGATTCGTTTGCGCTCTTCGTCAGTAAGCGATTCGCCAAGCAACATCCGTTGTTGCGCCTCTTGAAGCAGTGCCTTATAAACATCCGCCGCTGCTTTGGCTTCGATGTTTTTTCGTGCTGCGGAGAGTTGGGCAATCGTCGATTCTTGAGTCGCAATTTCAACGACCAGTCGCCGCGCTTCATATTCATTTTTCGAGGCTTTCGCTACTTCAAGACTGGCGTTAAGATGAGAGAGAGTCGCCTTGGCAACACCCATCTCCTTATCCGCCATATCGGTAGCTATTTTTACATATTCGGCATTCAGCTTAAGAAGCGGGTCGGTGGCGTTTTTTACTGCTGTCAGCTTTTCAGCAATCAGCGCATTGGCGGCGGCGACCTGTTCTGCGCTGAGTTTTCCGGTCGCTGCAAAATTATTAAATGCAGCGCCAATCGCTTCTATATCTCCGACCGTTTGCGCTTTATTGATCGCCGCTAATAGCGCGGATGAAATGACCGGCGCATTGGTGGTGACGTCCTCAGTTATTTTCTTGAATGCGATGACCGATTTTTCAGCGCCTTCGCTAATCCCGCCGTTGAAGGCCGCGTAATCAACCCCCAATTCCCGCAGGGCGTTTTTGACCGTCAGCGATGCAGGAGCGATGCCGTTCATCGCATCGCTGACCCGGACTAACTCCCCGGTCGTTTTATTCCAAATCAGCCCCGCCTCTTGAAAACTGGCAGTTAATTGGCGATTGGCGGCATCAGCGGCGATGGCTGCGGTTGTTGCTTCCTCTGCCGCCTTGCGTTCCCGCTCCATCGCCAGGGTTTTTTCCCGTTCCGCCTCAGTCTGTTTTTTAGCGGCGACGGCTTGCGCTTCGCGGATACGGGCCAGCTCTTGATTGACGATCTTGGCTTGTTCGGCTTCTCTGTTTTCCCGATTCAGCACCCCGACGAGATCGTAAATCGCCGATCCAAGACTCCATGACGGTGCAACCGCATCGGCAATCGCCACGCCCGCACTGCCCACGGCATAACCGGCGGCCCCGGCGGCTCCGACCACCCCTAACAGCACCCCAGGGATGCCCGCAAAGGCTGCGCCCAACGTCACCGTGCCTACGCTCAATCCACCGATGCCTGCCGCCAAACTGCCCAGCAGCGGCAAGACCGAGATACCCGCCAGATTCAGCAGCTTGACTGCGCCGACCACCAGCCCGATTGAAAAGGCGGCATCGGCGGCAGTGCCAATAATCGAAAACGTCCCTGCCGCCATATCCGCCAGCAGGGGAATGAGCTTGTTCACGGTAAAGCTGAATCCGGCAACCTCGCCAGCCAGCCGGGAAATGGAATCAGCGTTTTCCGCAGCGAACTGCGCCGATTTACCCATTGCCGAAAAGAACGGCTCCATCTGATCTAATGCGCCGGCGGTAAAGCGAATCAGCGCCGCCATGCCATCGGCAAGCCCTTGGAGCAACTGGCGCAACCCGTCTACGGTCGTCAGGTCGATACTGCCCATAAAGGCCGCAAAGGCCTGGCTGACTTCCCCGCCCAAATCCGTAATGGCCGATGTCAGCGGGCTAAAATCAAGATGTGCGAATGCTGCCGGGAGGTTAGCCGCCATTTGCCGGAACAGGGCTTCAACCGCCTCAAGCTGCGGCTTGACCGCCGCAAACAGCCCGTCCATCGATCCGGCTTTCTCGGCTTCAATAAATCCCCGAGCCAACGCGCCGGTGGCGTCAATCACGCCCTTCACTTCATCCCGGTAGTTGGTCCCAAGCGCCACAGCCAGTTGCCGGAAACTCTCAGCGGTGCGATTTCCGATGGTTTCCGCGCTTTGCAGACGGATATTGACTTCTTCCTGTGCGCTCCCGGCAGCGGCAAGACCAGCAGCCTGGACGCCTAAAACTTTGTTGAGATTATCGAAGGTTTCAACCAGTCGCGGCGCTTGATCAATCCCGACCAGTTGCGATGTCAAATAGAGCTTTTGGGTACGGTCTGCGGATTGAAACGCCACCATTACATCATTCAAGATGTCCTTTCCGCTACGCAGATTGCCATTTAAATCCGTTTGGGCAATCCCCATCGATTGCAGCGCATCCTTGACCGGCTTGGCATCATCAATCAGTTTTAGGACGCCAGTCTTAAAGGCCTCCGATGCCTCTGCGCCGGACCCGAATGACTCAATCATCGGAGTTACTGCAGCGGCGGTTTCCTCAAACGATAACCCCATCTGTTTAGCGATAGGGGCAACCCGACTCATGGCCTCGGCAAGCTGGCCTGCGTTGGTCGCGTATTTCTGGGAAACGGCATTCAATACATCAACAAACCGCGCTGAATCGCTCGCCTCCGCGCCAAATCCTTTTAGCATCCTGACTAGATATTCGCTTGATTGCGCGGCTTCCAAATCGCCTGCTACTTTTAATTTTGTGCTTTGCCGTACTAGATTTATGGCCGCGTCTGCGTCAAATCCGGCCTGCACAAAATCCGCCATGCTGGCGGTTAATGCGTTACTGCTGACTCCAAATTCTAATGCTAAATCATTTAATTTTCGTCCATAAATATCCAACTCTTCCTGAGTGCCGCCCAATACCTTTTTTAAATCCAGTTGGGCCGATTCAAACTTCTTTGCTTCCTGATAAACCGCCCCGCCGAGTGCCGTAGCCAGCGCCGCCGCAACACTGGTGACTTTGAGCGCATTGGATGCCAAATCAGCCATTGGCTGCGTGGTGGCTTTAACTGCGTCCCCGAAATTACTGGCGCTATTCGCCAGTCCATCCATCGGATTCAATGCTGCCTTGGCGCGTTCCGCCAGGGTAGATAATGCCGGATCTAGTGACTCAACTGAGCTTCTTAGTCCTTCAACATCGCGCAACCCGTCAACCTGTGCGATGATTCGAAGCAGTAACTCCATATTTTTATCGGCCATTCCCTATCTCCCATACTCGCACGGCTTCTGTTCCGTCTTGGCGGTAATTAGCAGTTGCAGGACCAGATTCCGGGAGTCAGCCATGCGTCGTTATCAGTGGGTTATGGTGGTCGGGCTGTTCTGGGCCGGGCCAAACTGGGCCGGTGAGGCGTTCTG
>Ga0268298_10000660_pt1 | contig 43868 bp, 37 predicted proteins | sample WWTPWeurt_MetaG_FD_194462 | JGI IMG/M metagenome (GOLD analysis project Ga0268298, IMG submission 194462) | Activated sludge microbial communities from WWTP in Nijmegen, Gelderland, Netherland - WWTP Weurt | ecosystem: Engineered > WWTP > Aerobic digester > Activated sludge | place...
AAATAATTGGCAACATTGTTTCTGTAAATGCACAAGTAGGGCAATATTTACCAGATTGGCGACCACAAGAAGATTACACCAAAGGCATGAGTGCTAAAATTGATACTGGAGGAGGTGTAATGTTAGATTTAGTGCATGAATTTGATTATTTATACTGGCTTTTTGGAGAGGTAGATAAAATTGCATGCTTTAATAAAAACTCTAATTCTTTGAATATAGAAACAGAAGATATTGCAGAAGTGTTATTACAATTTAAATCTGGGGTTATTGGCACTATTCATTTAGATTATTTACAACAAAAATTAGTACGTAATTGTTTAATTACTGGTAGCAAGGGTACAATACAATGGGATTTAACTAGTAGTAAAGTAAACTGGATAACAGCAGATAAAATAGAAAATGAGTATTGCTATCAAGGCTTTGAACGTAATGATAGATTTGTAAATATTATGAAAGATTTTCTTTTACAGCAACGTAATTCATATACTACAAATTTCACTCAAGGTTTAGAAAGTTTAAAAATGGTTTTAGCTGCAAAATATTCTTCTCAAAATAACGTTTTTGTAAAACTGGATGAATTTCATCCTTCATAATTTTTTTAATGTTTATATTAGGTACAATTTGTTGTAGAGGTGGCAGTAAAGGCGTTCCAGGTAAAAATATAAAACTATTAAATGGCAAACCATTAATAGCTTATACTATTGAAACAGCTTTACAAACTTCGTTAATTAATGATGTAATTATTTCTACAGATTCTATTGACATTGCAAATGCAGCAAAGCTTTATGGAGCAAAGGTTCCGTTTATGAGACCTAATGATTTAGCAACAGATGCAGCAAGTAAGTGGCCTGTTTTTATTCATGCATTAGAAGCTTATGAAAAAATGTTTAATGTAGAGGTAGATTATTTGGTAGATATGGATGTAACAGTTCCTTTAAAAAATAGTACTGATATAAATGGAGCAATTCAAAAAGCATTAGACGATTCTACAGTTGATGTAGTAATTACAGGTTATGAGCCTGAGCGAAATCCATATTTTAATATGATGGAAATTTTACCCAATGGATTTGCTGAAATTGTAAAAAAAGGAGATAAACCCATTGTTCGTAGGCAAGATGCTCCAGAAGTATATAGCCTTACACCGGCTGCTTATGTAGTAAAAAAATCTGCCTTATATAATTACGAACATTGGAGTAAAGCAAAATGCAAAATTTATCCAATACCAAGAGAAAGGGCTGTAGATATTGATACAGAAATTGATTTTAAAATTGTTGAATTTTTAATGAATAAAAAATGAGTATTAATTTATTTGATTTATCAGGTAGAGTAGCCATTGTTACAGGTGGTGCAGGACTTTTAGCAAGTGAGCATGCAATTGCATTATGTAACTATGGTGCAAAAGTAATTTTAGCAGATTTTAATTTGGAGAAATGTCAAGCAGCAGTAGATGTTTTACAAAAACAAAATATTAATGCTGTTGCAAAATTTTGTGATGTAACTAAAAAAGAAAGCTGGGAAGCATTATTAGCAGAGGTTTTGAAAGAATTTGGAAGTGTAGATATTTTAATAAACAATGCAGGGTTTACCAACCAAAGTAAGAGTGCCAATTTTGATGCAAGCTTCGAAAATTTTCCTTTAGAAGATTGGAATGCTATTATGAATGTAAATCTTACAGGCACTTTTTTAGGTTGTCAAACAATAGGTAAACAAATGCTTACACAAGGCAAAGGCAGCATCATAAATATTGCATCATTGTATGGTGTTGTTAGTCCTAATCATAATATTTATCCAGGTACAGGTATTTCTCAACCTGTTGCTTATAGTGTTAGTAAACATGGTGTAGTGGCACTAACAAAATATGTAGCAACCTTGTGGGCAAGTAAAGGGGTTCGTGTAAATGCACTTACACCAGGCGGCATTTTTAATAATCATCAAGGTTTGTTTTTAGAACGTTTTAAGCAATTAAATCCAATTGGTAGAATGAGTGAAAAAGAAGAATTACGTGGAGGTATTGTTTATTTAGCAAGTGATGCAAGTAGTCATGTTGTAGGGCATAATTTAATTATTGATGGCGGATGGACAGCTTGGTAATTTTTGTTGAATACTGTACAGAACCTTGCAATGTGCGACGCAACAACAGTTTCATAGTATTACTATAGTTGGAATCCAAAAAATAATTTGTACATAAAATAAAATAATTACAATAAATGAATCCGTTTTTTGAAATAGCAGGAAGAAAAATTGGGTATGATTATGAGCCATTAGTAATTGCAGAAATTGGCATAAACCATGAAGGAAGCTTGCAAACAGCCAAAGAAATGGTAGATGCAGCTAAAGCTGCAGGAATAGAAGTGGTAAAACATCAAACACATATTGTAGAAGATGAAATGAGTAGTGCAGCTAAAAATACAATTCCAGGAAATGCAACTGTTAGCATTTATGAAATAATGAAACGTTGTAGCCTTAGCGAAGAAGAAGAGTTAGAAATGAAAAATTATGTAGAGAGCAAAGGCATGATTTTTATTTCAACACCATTTAGCCGTGCTGCAGCAGATAGATTACACAAATGGAATATACCTGCCTATAAAATTGGTAGTGGAGAATGTAATAACTATCCATTGTTAGAGCATATAGCAAGCTTTGGCAAACCCATCATTCTAAGTACAGGAATGAACACTATTGAAAGTATAAGTAAAGCTGTTGAAATTTTTAAAAAACATAATGTGCCTTATGCTTTGTTGCATACAACTAATTTATATCCTACACCAAATAATTTAGTACGTTTAGGAGCTATGACTGAAATTCAGAAAAATTTTTCTGAAGCTGTAATAGGCTTAAGCGATCATACATTAACCAACCATGCTTGTTTGGGTGCTGTTGCATTGGGTGCAAGTATTTTAGAAAGACATTTTACAGATAGAATGGATAGATCAGGACCAGATATTATTTGTAGTATGGATATACATGCTGCTAAAGATTTAATTGATGGAAGTAAAATTATTGCAATGCAACGTGGTGGTGTAAAAGGCCCTGCAAAAGAAGAGCAAGTAACAATTGATTTTGCTTTTGCAACAATTTGTACTATTAAACCTATAAAAGTAGGAGAAGTTTTTACAAAAGAAAATATTTGGGTTAAACGCCCTGGCAAAGGAGGAATTTTGGCAGAGCATTATGAAAATGTGTTGGGCAAACATTCATTAAAAAATATAGAGATGGATACGCAAGTTAACTGGGCTGATATTAGTAATTAATTCAAAGATATACTTATAGCAAATGAACAAATTAATCAAACAAATAAAAATAGCTTTACATCCACGAGTGCTTAAAAATCGTTTCCTGCATTTCGCCTTGAAAGGAAATAATGTAGAATGTGTATGCTGCGGTTCAAAATACATTACATTTTTACCTGCGGGCATTCAAAAAAGAGCCAATGCACAATGTATTAAATGTGGTTCATTAGAAAGACACAGAACTTTATGGATGTTTTTAAAAGAACAGGGAGATATTTTTAATAAACCAATAAAACTGCTTCACGTTGCTCCCGAAAAAATTTATTACGATAAATTTGCGTCTATCCATACTATTGAATATTATCCTATTGATTTAATGCCTGATAAGTATGATTATGGTATTAAAACTATTGAAATGGATGTAACTGCATTAACCTATCCTGATAATTTTTTTGATGTAATTGTTTGCAGCCATGTGTTAGAGCATATTCCTCACGATACAAAAGCCATGACTGAAATGTATCGTGTATTAAAACATGGTGGGTGGGCTATATTAAATACACCTGTAGACATGCAGATGGAAAAAACACATGAAGATATTTATATTAATGATCCACAAAAACAATTAGAATTATTTGGTCAGCCGGATCATGTAAGAATATACGGCAAAGATTTTCTTATACGATTGGCTGATGCAGGTTTTGTAACTGATGCAATAGATTTTTCCTCTAAGTTCAGCCACAACGAAAGATTTTCTTATGGCTTTAAGCAGGCAGAGTTGATATTTTTTGCAAAAAAATAAATTGCTTCAAATATTTTATTAAATGTTCTTATGCAAAAAAAATAGTTTTTTTAACAGGTACAAGAACAAGTAACAATTGATTTTGCTTTTGCAACTATTTGCTCCATTAAACCAATAAAAAAAAGGCGATGTTTTTACAAAAGAAAATATTTGGGTTAATCGCCCTGGCAAAGGAGGAATTTTAGCAGAAGAGTACAATAATGTAAAAGGTAAAACTGCTGCACATGATATTGATGTAGATGTACAGTGCTTTGGAATGATATAGTATGAAACGAATAGTTATATTAACAGGGAACGAATTACGGCATCAGTTTTTTAGAAAAAAAATTGCTTTAACTGAAGGTATAGAAGTAATACAATCTTTTTGTGAAACTGCACAACAACTTTTGAAAGAAGAAGTAAATGATGATAATATTTTAAGGCATCAGCACTTACAGGCAAGGCTGCAATCAGAAAAAGATTTTTTTGAATTGCTTGTAAATTCAGCAGAAGATAAATCGAATGCTGTTGTTATTGAAAGAGGAAGCATTAATGAACAAAAGTATGTTGATGCAATACAGGCTTTAAATATTGATTTAATTGTTGTGTATGGTGCATCTGTTTTAAAAGCTCCTTTGTTGCAAGCATTCCCCAATAAAATAATGAATGTGCATTTGGGTTTATCGCCATATTATCGTGGTAGCGGTACAAATTATTTTCCTTTGGTTGATGAATTGCCTGAATGTGTTGGAGCTACATTTATGTATATTGATGAAGGGATTGATACAGGAGAAATTATTCATCAAATCAGGGCATCTTATAATTATTTTGATACACCATCAAGTGTGGGAAACAGATTGATAACAGACATGACCAATGTTTTTGCAAAGTTGATTATTAAATTCAATTCATTGCAAAAACCTGTTGATGTATTATTTAATTCATACAGGAAATTGTGTAAGAATAAAGATTATACAGAAGCATCTGTAAAAAAAGTATATGATAATTTTCAAAACGGAATGATTACAGATTATCTATTAAATAAAAGATTAAGGGATTCATATTTTCTTGTTCAACAACAAAGTTCAGATTTATTTTTATGATGAAAGCAATAATGTATCATTATGTGAGAATGCCTGATGCAGCATATCCCTATTTCAGGTTTCTGCATTTTGATGATTTTAAAAAACAGTTGGATTATTTTAGTCAAAATTTTTTAATTCTTCATCCTTCAGTTTTAAATGAACAGAAAACCACTAATGGAATTATTTTAACTTTTGATGATGGTGTAAAAGACCATATAGATTTCGTTTTACCCGAACTGCAAAAACGAAACCTGAGTGCTATATTTTACATTTCTACAGGTGTTTATGACAAAAATAAATTATTAGATGTTCATAGGTTACACGTTTTGTTGGGTAAATTTGGAGGTAAACATATATACGATACTTTACAGAATTATTTGAAAGATGAAATGCTGATAGATACTCATGTTGATGAATTTAAAAGATTAACTTATAATAGACAATTAAATGATGAATATACTTTGTTGGCTAAGCGTATTATCAATTATTTTATCAGTTACGATTACAGAGAATGGATAATGGATAGGGTAATGGAAGATTTAGTAAAAGATGAAGAGAAATTATTCTGGGAGTTTTATTTATCTGAGAAAGATATTCAACAAATGCAAGATGCAGGAATGATAATAGGCAGCCATACTGTAAATCACAAAGTAATGAGTAAACTTTCATTTGAAGAGCAGGATATAGAAATATGCAACTCATTCAGTACACTTGAACAAATAACTGATGGTTTACCCGTAAGAACATTTTGTTATCCTTACGGTGGGTATCATACTTTTACGGAAGAAACAGAAAAATTATTAGAACAACATAATTGCAGCTTCGCTTTTAACGTTGAACCAAGAGATATTGAGTTAAAAGATATGTTGTATCGCAGGCAGGCATTGCCTCGTTATGATTGTAATTTATTTCCATATGGAAAAATAAGAGAGAACTAATGAAAAAGAAGATAGTTTTTTTAACAGGTACAAGAGCAGATTTTGGGAAGCTAAAATCTTTAATAGAAATTGCAAGAAAGCATTTTGATGTGCACATTTTTGCTACAGGTATGCACATGGATGAAAAGTTTGGATACACAGTAAGAGAAATTGAAAAATGTGGGTATAATAATATTTTTAAGTATATTAATAACGATGCTTCCTCTTTAATGGATATTACATTAAGCAGAACCATTGAAGGATTTGCCAATTATATACATCTTATAAAACCAGATTTAATTATCATTCATGGCGATAGAATTGAAGCACTTGCTGGTGCTACTGTTGGTGCTTTAAATAATATTTTAGTTGCACATATTGAAGGAGGTGAAGTAAGTGGTACAATAGATGAATTAATACGCCATGCAGTTTCTAAACTAAGTCATATACATTTTGTTGCAAATAAGGAAGCTAAAGAAAGGCTAATACAAATGGGAGAAAATGAGGAAAGTATTTACGTTATTGGCTCTCCGGATATGGATGCAATGCTTTCAGAAGAATTACCAACCATTAATGAGGTTAAAAATAATTATGAAATAAACTTTAATGAGTTTGCCATTGCAATGTTTCATCCTGTAACTACAGAGTATGATAAGATGGATGAATATGCTACACAATTTGTTTCAGCCTTGGAAGAGAGTAATTATAATTATGTAATTATTTATCCTAATAATGATAAAGGCAGCGAATTTATTTTAAATAAAATAAAAAAATTAGAACAACATAAAAATTTCAGAGTCTTTCCATCTGTTAGGTTCGAAGCTTTTTTAGTAATGCTTAAAAATGCAAAATTTATTATTGGTAATTCTAGTGCAGGCATAAGAGAGGCTCCTTATTATGGTGTACCAACTATTAACATTGGTACAAGACAAAATGGTAGAACACAAAATGAAGAAATTATTAATACAGGTTATTTAACTAATCAAATTGTAGAAGCTATTCAAAAAGTTAAAAATTATAGCATTACACCACAGCAACTTTTTGGCGATGGAAAAAGCGATGAAAAATTTGCTCAAATTGTAGAGGATGAAAAATTTTGGCAAACTGCAAAACAAAAAATATTTACCGATTTAAAGCATTAATCTTTCATGAACGTAAAAAGAATGTACACTGTAATTGAAGCAAAGAAAAGTGCAAGTGCTTTTAATTTCAAAGAATTAATTAGATACAAAGATTTGTTCTATTACATGGTGTTAAGAGATATAACAGTAATGTATAAACAAACTGTATTGGGCTTTCTTTGGGCAGTTCTTAATCCCTTTTTTCAGGTAGTAATTTTTAGTGTAATTTTTGGAACTATTGCAGGTATTAAAACTGGTATTGATGGGCTGCCTTATCCTGTTTTTTCTTGTTTGGCAATTATACCTTGGAACTATTTTTCTTCCACCTTTGCAGCTTCTTCAAATAGTTTAGTTAATTCGGCAAATGTATTTACTAAAGTATATTTTCCAAGGTTAATAATCCCCTTAGTACCAATATTTTCAAAGCTTACAGACTTTTTTATTTCACTGCTAATTCTTGTTGCAGTTATGTTTTATTTTAATTATACACCAGGTAATAATTGGTATTATTTTTTACTTCCACTCTTCATCATACTAATCAGTTCTGCTGGTTTTGGAATTTGGTTATCCTCCTTAGTTTTACAATTCAGAGATTTTAGGTTTGCAATTAACTTTCTTACACCATTGCTTTTATATGCTGCACCTGTTGCATTTCCTGCATTAAAGGTTAAAGAAAAATTAGGAAATACTGCTTACGAGTTGTATGCTTTATATCCAATGGTTGGTGGCATTGAAGGTTTTAGAAGCAGCTTTGTAAATGGTGCTATTTTTCCTTGGACATTAGTTTTAATTAGTGCTGCCTCTGCACTTTTTATTTTTTTTACTGGTGTAATTTATTTTAAAAAAATGGAAAAACATTTTGCCGATGTTGCATAATACAAATGAAAATATTGCAGCTAAAGTTACCAATTTAGGTAAAGCATATAGAATTGGTGTAGAAGAAGAAAAAGACAAAAACTTATCTACCACCTTATTGAATGCTTTACTTTCTCCAATAAAAAATTTCAAGAAAATTAAATCACTTAATAAACTTTCTTCTACAACCGAAGGAAAAGATGTTTTTTGGGCAAACAGAAATATTTCATTTGAAGTGAAGCAAGGTGAAGTACTTGGAATAATTGGCAAAAATGGAGCAGGTAAAAGTACATTGCTTAAAATGCTATCAAGAATTACCGAACCTACAGAAGGTAAAATAGAATTGTATGGTAGAATAGCCAGTTTGTTAGAAGTTGGTACAGGCTTTAATCCTGAGTTAACTGGTAAAGAAAATATTTTTTTAAATGGAACAATTCTTGGCCTAACTAAAAATGAAATTGAAGAAAGGTTTGATAGTATTGTGGAGTTTTCGGGTATAGAAAAATTCATTGAAACACCTGTAAAGCGTTATAGTAGTGGTATGAAAGTTCGTTTGGCTTTTGCTGTTGCAGCACATTTAGATCCTGAGATTTTAATAATTGATGAAGTGTTGGCTGTTGGTGATGCAGAATTTCAAAAAAAATGTTTAGGTAAAATGCAAGAGGTTGCAGGTAAAGAAGGAAGAACAGTTTTATTTGTTAGCCATGATATGGCTGCAGTAAAAAATTTATGTACAAGAGCAATTTTACTACAACAAGGCAATATTGCTTTTGAAGGGAGTGCAACAGAAGTAGTAAACTATTATTTACAAAATGCAGCAAGTATTACATCTCAAAGAAATTTAGATTTTTCGCAAGCTAAAGGAAATAAAAATTTTGTTGTTACAGATATTGAAATGTTAGATGAAAATAGTAACAGCATTCAAATAGCAGAAAGTGGTAGAGATTTTCAACTAAAAATCAGTTACGAAACCAAAGAAATACCAATAAATCCTGTTGTAATTATTCTGGTAAAAAATAATTTAGAGCAGGTATTGTTTACATGCTTATCCAGAAATTCGTACAATGGTACAATGCAATTAAATAGTCAAGGAAGCATTATTTGCAATATTCCTAAACTACCCTTATTAAGTGGTTTATATACGTTAGATATTGTTTTAAAGTACGATCAAGAAGTTACTTTTTCTCTTGAAAATATTTTTTCTTTTGAAGTAGAAAAAGGAGACTTTTTTGGAACAGGAAAAATAAATGATGATATGATGAATGGAATGATTATTAATCATAACTGGGTTATTCAATAAGTATGCAAAAAAAAAGGTTACTCATTACAATTTCATTTAGTTTTTCAATAAGATATATTGTAAGAACAGGATTGTTAGAAAAAATAAAGGCGTTTGCAGAACCTGTAATTGTTTTAACCTGGAATGAGGAAGATTTAATTAAGGAGTTAAGAAATAAAGGATACGAAGTTTATATTTTACCTGAATTAATAAGAGGCACAGCTTACAAGGACATTAGAAAAAAAATAGATTATTGGTTTGTTCATTTTAGATTAAAAAGTCCTACCAAAAAAAATCAAGATAAATTTTTAAAGCAATACAATAGTTTTAAACAAAATTTTATTGCACAAAGTAGAAAACTATACAATATTGCTAAAATGTATTTGCCGGGTGTGCAAACTAAAATGTTTGAAAAAGAAAAAAAACTTTTAATATCCGATACAAATTACCATCAAATTTTAAAATGGGTAAAACCTTTAAATATTAATGCTGTTTTTACTGTAACCCCATTTCATACACAAGAAGATATTTTATTAAGAGTTTGCAATGATTTAGGAATGAAAATGATTACCTCTATTCTTTCTTTTGATAATATAACCAAACGTGGTTGGATACCTGTAAACTATAATGTTTATATGGTTTGGAACAAATATAATTTTAATGAATTGGTGAGAATTTATAAAGGAATAAATAAAGATAAAATTTTCATTACCGGTGCTCCACAATTTGATTTTTATTATAATCCTAATTTTTTACTCACTAAAGAAGAGTGGATGAAAACTGTAGGAATAAAAGATGCTACTAAAAAAATAATTTTATATGCTGGTGGGCCTAAGTCATTATTTCCTAACGAGCCACAGTATTTACAACATATAAATGATGCAATAAATAATAATGAGATAGAAGGGAGCCCAATTGTTTTATTTAGATGCCATCCAGTAGATATTCTTCAAAGATGGAAAGATAGTGTTGGCTCTTCAAATAATATTGTTTTTGATTCATCTTGGACAGGAGAAAAAAATTTAGTAAGTACAAATATTACAGAGTTTGATATTAAAAAGCTTTGCTCAACACTGTATTATACAGATGTACATATTAATTTATGTAGTACAATGACTGTTGATGGAAGTGCATTTAACAAGCCACAAATTGGCCCAGCTTACGATGATATTGCACCTGCAAAAGCACATTTATTAAAAGGCATGTATTGGCAAGAGCATTTTATACCAGTATTAAAAGTTAATGGTATTGCTTTGGCAAACTCAAAACAAGAACTGATTGAGCTTACCAATAAAGCATTAAAGCATTCAGATATGGATGAACAAAAATGTAAACAAGTGGTAGAAGAAATAATTACCTATGCAAATGGAAATTCTACACAAAGAGTAGCTGCTATTTTAGAAAATGAAATTTAAATTGTGTATTTCTCAAATAAATTAAAACTTCTTTAATAACATTAATGAAAATTACACATGTTCTTTTTGGCTATCATCCATCAGTTGGTGGTACACAAATATTTTATAAAGGTATTTCAGAAAATTGTGTAGCCTGGTATAAGGATGAAGTAGAAGTTTTAACTACTAATTCTTATTATGGCCCACACACCAACAGTTTCAGAGAAATTTCTATACCAGAGGAAACAATAAACGGAGTACTAGTAAAGCGTTATCCTTTTAGAAGAAATCATAAAAAAATTATAGGTTTTTTAAATAAGCTAGTTGCAAAAATTACCAATAAGCAATCAAACTATTTTATTGAAATGCTTACAGGCCCTCTATCCAAACAATTATTTAAAGCATTAAATTCAACAAATGCCGATGTTATTTCAGCTTCTTCATTAGGTTATAAGTATATGCAATATCCACTGTACAGGCATACACTTAAAACCCCTAAGCCATTTGTTTTTCAGGGAGCAATTCATTTTAAAAGTGATGAACATGATGGTGGCATTACACCAAAAATGCTGCAAGCAATTAAAGCATCTGAATATTATTTGTGCAATACAGCGTATGAAAAAAACAGGCTAACAGCGTTAGGTGTAAACCAAGAGAATATAGTAATAACAGGTTGCCCAGTTAATATTACCCAATATGAAAATGCAAAAGGGCATGAGGTTAGAAAGCAATTGAACTTATCATCTAATGATGTATTAATTGGTTACATTGGAAGATTAGAAGCAACGAAAAGTATTCCTGTTTTAATAAATGCCTTTGAAGCAGCATTCCAAAAAAATAATCAGTTGCATTTAGTGATTGCAGGTTTTGAGACTGCTTATCTTAAACAGTTAAAGCAAATTGTTGCAAAATTAGACGCTAATATTCAATGCAAAATTTCGTTTTTAATAAGCATTTCTGAAAATGAAAAAGCAAATTTGTTTCAAGCTATTGATGTATTGGTATTGCCATCTACAAATGAATCTTTTGGAATTGTTTTTTTAGAAGCATGGGCTTGTAAAAAACCTGTAATTGGCACTGCAATAGGTGCTGTAAGCTCTGTAATATCAAATGGTACAGATGGTTTGTTAATGCAACCATATAACACAATAGATTTGACTGAAAAAATTTTACAGCTATCCAACGATAAAAATTTAAGAGAATTTATGGGAGCAAATGGCTACAATAAAGTAATACAAAACTATACATGGGAAATTGTAACCAAAAAATTCAGAGATACCTATGTTGCTGCAATAGAAAAATTTAAAAAAAATAATTTTTAATTCATCAAAAATTAGAATGAATGTTTAGAGAAGAAGCCATTTGGATAAACAATGCTTTAGCCAAAATTAAACCACTACAAGATAATAATTTGGTTGCTAATCTTGGTTCATCAACTGCATATTTTAGAGAAGTTATACAGCCTCATATTCAGCAATATTTAATGCAGCCTTTAGCAAATAATGGTTGGAATATTATTAATATTGATTTAAAGCAAGAAGATGGCGTAGATGTTGTTGCAGATGTAACAAAAATAGATTTTTCTCAAAAAATTCAACCTGCTGGTTTAACCATTTGTACAAATATGTTAGAGCATGTTGAAGATATAAATTTGGTTGTAAAAAATTTAATAAAAGTAACTACTAAAGGTGGTTATATATTACTTACTGTGCCTTATAAGTATAAAAAACATTTAGATCCTATAGATAATATGTTTAGGCCAACACCAAATGAAATAATTTCATTATTTAAAGATGTTGCAACAGAAGTAATAGATAAACAAGTGATAGTAATTCATGATAAAAGTTATTATCATAAAAAGAAATCTAAATTTCCTATTTGGGGTAACAGAGAAATTATTGCATACCATTTAGGTATAAGACACAAAGTAAGCGGTGTGTTATTACAATTAAAATAACTTTCTAGTATGTGTGGAATTGTAGGAGTTTTTAGTTATAAGTGTAGAACAGAAAAATACAATACTTATCTAAGCAAGTGTTGTAAATCTATGAAACATAGAGGGCCAGATGATAGCGGATTATGGTATAATAACGAAAATTATTCTGCTGCTTTTGTTAGGCTTTCTATTAGAGACTTATCGTTAAACGGGCATCAGCCAATGATTTCGGCTTGTGGTAATTTTGTGATTACTTTTAATGGAGAAATTTATAACAGCAATAATTATGTTGCAGAACTTAAAAAATTAGGTGTACATTTTAAATCTAATAGCGATACTGAAGTGCTTTTATATGCCTTAATATATTTTGGTATAGAAAAAGTTTTAGCAGAGTTTGATGGAATTTTTGCTTTTTCTTTTTATGATGTTCAAAAAAATAAATTATTTATTGCTAGGGATAGAGTTGGTACAAAACCTTTGTACATTGGCTTTAACAATGATTTTATAATATACAGCTCTCAGTATGATCATATAATTAATATTGATTTTATAAAAAATAATAGTTTAGATTATCAATCACTAGGCAATTATCTTTCATTTGGTTATATACTTGCTGGCGAGGGTGTTATTAAAAAAACTTTTTCTTTACCGCAAGGCCATTATTTAGAAACAACAAACGATAGTTTTTTAATTCATAAGTATTATGAATTTGATGAAAAAAAGAATATTTCTATAAGCAATGTAGAGGCATTATTTGAAGAAGCAACTATTTCTCAAATGGTAAGTGATGTTCCTTTAGGCACATTTTTATCTGGTGGGGTAGATAGCCCTTTAATTAATTTTTGGGCAAATAAAAAGCAACAGGTAAAAGCTTTCACCATAGGAAATGAAACAGATGAATTAGATGAAAGCTACTATGCTAAAGCCTTTGCAAATAAAATTGGTGTGGAGCATCATTTCAAAAAAATTACTGAAAACGATTTTCTACAATTATTGGAGGATAATTTTAAAGCTTTCTCAGAACCATTTGCCGATTTCTCTTCTATTCCAACTATGTTGGTTTCCAAAATGGCAAAAGAACATTTAACTGTTATTTTAAGTGGAGATGGTCCTGATGAATTATTTTGGGGATACAACCGTAACGTAATTTTTCCAAATAAAGCAACACTTTTTAATCAGGGAAAATTATCGTTGGCTGTAAATAAAATTTTAGGGAAGGGTAACATTTCTAAAAGATATTTTACTGCCGATTCTATTGCACATTTTTATTTACAGTCTTTGCAAATTCATGGGGCAGAGGCTTCTTTACCAAAAGTGTATCTAGAAAAAATTGTAAACAATAAAATATTTTCTTTATTGCCAGAACGTTTGCAACAACCAAAAAATATGAACGATATTATGCAAATGGTTAGATGGCTAGAAATGAATATTCATTTGCAAAGGATACTTTTAAAAGTAGATAGAGCTAGTATGTTTTATAGTTTAGAAGCAAGAGTACCTTACCTTTCTAATGCTGTATTAGATTATGCATCAACACTTAATTATTCAGATTGTATTAATGAAAATCAGGGTAAGGTTAACATGAAGAGAATTTTAGAAACAAAAGTGGATAAGGAATGGGTTTATAAAAAGAAAAAAGGGTTTGATATACCAATGAGACAATGGATTCAAAATGAAATTAAACAAGATGTATATGAAACTATATTAAATATGCCAACAGAATTGGCTTGTGTTTTTGAGATAGATAATCTAGAAAATATTTTACAAAATGAATATGATGCCTCAAACAAAAATTCTAATTATGGATTTATTTGGGCTGTTTATTCCTTAGTAAAATGGCATCAAAATCATCGTAATTCATCAATTTTAAAGGATTAAATAAAATGAATATTGCCATCGTTGTTAATAATTTTCCATCCAACAGCGAAACCTTTATTATTAACAAAGTAATTGAATTGGCTAAAGCTAAAAATTCAGTAACAGTATTTAGTTTAAATGGCACTGGCAATAAGGATTTATATGAATTATACCATTTCAAAAATTTACCCAACATTTCAATTAAGTATATAAATCTACCTAAAAATATTTTTGAATTAATTAAGTTTTTTTTAAGTAACCCTTTACTTACCATTAGTTCTTTTTCAGCCACTCCAAAAATATTTTTCAGCAACATAAAATCTACATTACTCACCAAACATTTTAATAATAAGTTTGATATAGTTCATTTTGAATATTCAGGTTTAGGAGCTTCTTTACTAGAAATTATTCCTTTAGTAAAATCTAAAAAAGTAGTGAGTTGCAGAGGTAGTGCAGAAAAAGTAAAGCCTTTAACAGACGCTACTAGAAAAGAAAAGTTACAACAACTATTTAATTTGGTTGATGGAATACATTGTGTTAGTGAGGATATGAAACAAACCATTACACCTTATTGCAATAATATTGAAAAGGTTTTTGTAAACAGGCCTGCAATTGATGCTACATTTTTTCAACCACCTGCTGTAAAGCCACAAAACAACATTACACAAATACTTACAGTAGGCAGATTCACTTTTCAAAAAGGGTATTTATTGTTATTAATGGTTGCTAAAAAATTAGCAACTAAAAACATAAATTTTGTATGGAATATTATTGGCGAAGGACCACAGCATGAAGAACTTGTTTTTCATATACATACTTTAGGTTTAGAAAAATGTGTGAAATTAGTAGGAAAGAAAAATAAGAATGAAGTAAACCAATATTTAGCATCTGCAAATATGTTTGTACTTACAAGTGTTTATGAAGGAATACCCAATGTAGTATTAGAAGCAATGGCAATGGAATTGCCTGTAATATCTACCAACTGTGGTGGTGTAGAAGAAGTAATTGAAACAGGAATAGATGGATTTATAGCACCTTTGTATGATGTAGAAACAATTGCTAATCAAATAGAATATTTGATTGCTAAACCAGATAAAGCTAATGAAATGGGTAGGTTAGCCAGAAAGAAAATTTTAGAATCATTTACTTTAGAAAGGCAAGTAAATATTTTTGTAGAAGCCTATAATAAAATAATCGGTTAAGAATTTACTGTGATTTTCTCTTTTATAAAATATACTCAACCAGCATGGTACTTTAATGTTCTGCCAAGTGTAAAGGAATTTTCTTGTTGTTATTATCATCCTAAATGGTTGCCTTTACCAAATGGCATTTTGTTGGATGAAGACACTGCTTACGAAACTGAAGCAGCAATAAATGCAGATATTGGTTATAGAGCATGGCATAGTGGATATTTAATTAAAGCATGCAACAATGATTTACAAAAAATTATTCAGTTGCCTAAACCAAGCATCAATGATGAGTATAGGTTTGTTACAAAGTACTGGGGTATGCATTGGGCTGCACTTACATTAGTAAGAAGGATTTTTACCTTGCATAATCCTATTAAAGAAATAAAAGGATTTATAAAAAATGTAAACACTCCAAGATATAATTTATACAATACTGTTGCTGATTGGAGTGAATACAAAAATTTCCAATCTGTTTTAGTAGAGCAGCAGCCTCTTGTCTCTGTCATTATTCCAACTTTAAATAGATACGAATATTTAGCAGATGTAATGCTTGATTTAGAAAAGCAAACTTGGAAGAATTTCGAAGTAATTGTGATAGACCAATCAGAAAATTTTAACGATGCTTTCTACAAAAAATATAATCTCAAAATTAATGTTGTTCAACAAAAAGAAAAATTATTGTGGACTGCCAGAAACAATGCTGTTAAACTAAGCAAAGCAAATTATTTATTATTTTTTGATGATGATTCCAGAGTAGAACCAGATTGGATTGAACAACATATTAAAACCTTAGATTTTTTTAATGCATCTATTTCTGCAGGAGTTTCCATTGCAGTAGTTGGTGGCAAAGTTTCAAAAAGCTATGATCATTTTCGATGGGCCGATCAGTTTGATAGTGGCAATGCGTTAGTTAAAAGAGAAGTATTTGAAAAAATTGGTTTGTTTGATTTGCAGTTTAATAAAGAGAGAATGGGAGATAGTGAGTTTGGCATTAGAGCTTATTTGAATGGGTATAAAAGCATCTCAAACCCTTATGGCAAAAGAGTTCACTTAAAAGTAAGTAGTGGTGGATTGAGAGAAATTGGACATTGGGATGCCTTTAGACCTAAAAAATTATTTGCACCCAAACCAGTGCCAAGTGTTATCTATTTATTTAAAAAATATTACCCAAGTTATTTGTCAAAAAATGTAATTTATTTAGGTATCATGCTTTCCAATATTTCGTATAAAAGTAAAAGTAAAAATAGTATGCTTGCATTAAGTGTATTGCTTACCTTTTTAAAATTTCCATTATTATACATTCAATACAAAAAATCTTTAGCACTAGCTAATAAAAAGTTGCAACAAGGCGATAAGATTGAAAAATTATAGTTTAATTTAAGTCACTACTTTAATGAATTTAGGAATTGTTTCGGATTGTGTTCATTTTACTACACCAACAGGTGTTGTTGCAACAGATAATCATATATTCCTTCGTCAACTTAATGCCTTAGCTGTTCACTTTGATAGAGTAACTATTTGCTGCCCTTTTATTGAATTTGATGATAGCAAATCCTATTCGGTTTATACCGATAAAAAATTCCACTTTATTCCTCTTTCCAATCCAGGTGGTAATAGCATAAAACACAAATTAAAATTGTTACTTACCATTCCAGAGTGGTTTAAAGCATTTAGTAAAATAAATAAAGCAAGCGATATTGTTTATCAAAGATTTCCTAATAATCTTAATATACCAGGCTTCTTTTATTTTTATTTTAAAAGAAAAAAAGTTTTTGCTACTTATACTGGTGCATGGAAAAATGAAATTAATCAATCTAAAACATACCAATTTCAAAAATGGTTGTTAAAGAAATTTTTTAGAGGGCCGGTTTGGGTTTATTCATCTGAAGAAAAGTTAGCTAAAAATATATTTGGCGGCTTTAGCCCATCTTACACTATACAAGAATGGAATGAAGAAACAGTGCAAGTAAATAATAGAATAAATTTTTTAAGTAACAATAAACTTACATCCTTAAAACTAATTTCTGTAGGGGCACTTAATTCAAATAAAAACCAACAATATATTTTAAACAATTGTTTGTTGCTAAAACAAGCTACCATACCCTTTAGTTTACATATTGTTGGTGAAGGGGTATTGAAAAATGAGTATCAAAATTTTATTGACCAACACAACCTAAACAATGAAATTATTTTAACAGGTGCTTTAAATTATACAGCATTAAGAAATTTATATAGAGAAAAAGATTTTGTGGTACAAGCAACGTTGTCAGAAGGGTTTGGTAAAGTGCCCATTGAAGGTTTTTTTCATGGCTTAGTTCCCATATTGCATCAATCTGTTATGGCTCCCTATTTTACCAATAATGGTACTAGAGGCTACTTATTTAATGCGGAAAATTCAAATGATTTGTTCCATGTATTAAGTAATGTTTATTCCACAACTTCTGCAAAATTAATAGCCGAAAAAATTAAAGAAGGAAGGATATTTGTTCAATCTCAAACCTTAGAAAATTGGGCGTCTATTTATTTTTCAACAGTAAAAAAATATTTTGATTTATAAAGCCATTATATGGAAATTTTTATTAGCACTTGGAATAGGAGTGATTATTGGGGCAAAACTAATTAATGTTCAGTTATTTGGTTTTGCTTATTTTGGTGCTGTTTTACTGCTTGCCTATTTTGCTGTTTTTAATAAAATAGAACAACTGTTTACTGTACTTCCTTTTGTAATTTATAGCGAAATATTTGTACGAGACAGGTTAGATAGTTTAGTGCCATATTTAACAATTCAATACTTATATATTTTTATTTTTTCCTTCATGCTTATTAGGTTTAGTGGTGGAAATAAACCACACAATAAAGCATTTTATTTTTTATTAGGCTTTGCATTTTTAGAAATATTCAATGGCCTAAACCCAGATAGGCCAAAACTATTACGTTCTATTTTCTTCAATAGTTTTTCAATGATTTTAGCAGTTATTTGGGCATCTCATAATGTGCTAACACCAAAGCTAATTAATAAAATTTTAGCCAATGTAAAATTAGCTGGTATGTATTTATCTGGTATTGTAATTGTTGCACAAGTTACAGGTGGTATAGATTATGGAAACTTTTCCAATTCAGAATCAAGTAATGGTTTAGCACCTGTACAGTTAAGTGGATATTTAAGTGTGGCTGCTTGTTTTATTTTCTTTTCTTTAATGAATAAAGATGAAATAAAAAGCAGGTATGTTTATATTATAGCATTTTCCATTATTACAGGTGTAATGATTTTAACTTTTTCTCGTGGTGGCTTATACTTTTTAGGAGCAATTCTTACACTTTATTTATTTTTTAATAGAAAAAATTTAGGTAACTATTTCAAATATTTATTGTTTCTACCAATTGGTTTAGTTATTTATAATTTAGCCATTGAAAAAACAGAAGGTAAAATTATTGCTAGGTACGAAGCTAAAGGCACATCTAACAGAGATATATTAGTAGAAGCTGCATTTAAACTATTTTTAGAAAACCCAGTAGTAGGTGTAGGTACAAGTAACTATGGTACTGCAATTGTGGAGTACAGATTGTTTAATCAAGAAAGTACAGCACATAATGAATTTGCAAGAGCTATGGCAGAGCATGGCATTTTAGGAATAATTACTTATTGGGGATTTTTTATTTCATTATTTATTACAATTTTTAAACGAAAAGAACCTGCCAAACAATTTTCTGTTTATTTTATTGCTTTATTTATTTTCATCACCATTCACAATGGTTTAAAAATAAGCATTCAGCATTTATTAATCATTATGGCAATTGCTAATCCAACTGCTGTTAAAGCTATTTTTTACAGAAAAATAAAACCTAATACTATTGTCAAACAATCAGCTATATCATACTAATAGCAGCCATTTACCACAATTGGCTTTATGTCATCAAAAATGTTTTAAAGGCTCTTTGTCAGAAAAATTAGGCTTAGCTTATATTGCTAAAACCTTAGACTGGTTTTTAAAAGATGATAATAAGTTTTTATTTCATTTTCAAAATACCGAGGGGCAAGTAATAGGTTACTGTGGTGGTTTTGTTTCTAAAAAAAATGGAGATGGAAGTAGCAGTGGTATGTTGCAACATGCTTTTAAAGAGGCTGTAATAGGTATTGTAAAAAAACCTTGGCTTATCTTCAATAAAGAAGTTGTAGCAATGTACCCATTTATTTTTAAGAATATAAAACAAAAACTTTTTAAAAAAAGTAAGGCAAAGCAGGTTGTTGATTATTCAAATGAAGAAAAAAAATTTGCTGGCTTGGTTGTTATTGGTGTACATCCTGCTTATAGAGGTAAAGGTTTTTTTGAAAAGCTAATGGAGCAATTTTTTATTGATGCTTCTTTAAAAGGAGCTATTGGTGGTGCTCTTAGTGTTAAAAAAAATAATGCAAGAGGTATTGCAGCTTATAAAAAAAATGGATGGATAATTGTTAGAGAAGATGCACATACTTACATCATGCAAAAATTAACCCAAACAAGTTAATGCAGCAAAGTATATTACTAATTGGTTTATTTCTTTCTGAAAAGAATAAACATAAAATTTATAGAACTGCCGCAGATCAATTAGCAGAACTTTTACATAAGAATAATTATTCTATTATAAAAGCATCCACTTATGTAAATAAAATACCTCGTTTTGTACATACTATATTTTCTATTATTTTTAATTCTTCCAAATATTCTGTTGCAATAGTGCCATTGTATGGTGGCACATTTAGTTTGTTTTGGGCAGAGGCAGCAACAGTTTTCTTAAAACTTTTCCGTAAAAAAATAATCTTAATCATTCATGGAGGTTCCATACCAACTAGAATGGAAAATGATCGAAAAGCAAAAAATTATTTAAGAACAATCCAAAAAGCACATGTTGTGGTGTGCCCTTCTAACTACATCATTCATCATTTACAAAAGCATGGTGTTAATGCTGTTTTAATAGAAAATGTTTTAAACTTGTCTGAATATTCTTTTCATGAAAAAAAATTATTAAGGCCAACATTATTTTGGATGAGAACATTTGAAGATGTGTATAATCCGCTAATGGCTGTAAGAGTTTTGGCTATCTTACAAAATACATACCCATCTGCAAAAATGATAATGGCAGGCAGAGATGCAGGGCTTTTAGAAGAGACAAAGCAATTAGCACAAAAATTAAACGTTATAGATAAGATAGTTTTTCCAGGTTATATAGATAATACAGCAAAAAATAATATAGCCCAAGAGTATGATATTTATATTTGCACCAATAGCATTGATAATGCACCAGTAAGCACTATTGAAATGATGAGTTTAGGCTTACCTGTTGTAAGTACAAATGTTGGAGGTATTCCTTTTATAGTAACTAATAATAAAGATGGTTTATTAGTGAACTTGAATGATGACGAAGGAATGGTAAGTAAAATTGCATTACTAATAGAGAATATAAATATTGCAGAAAAGATAATTCAAGAAGGCTTAAATACTTCTAAAAAATACGATGAAGAAATTGTGATAAAAAAATGGAATAAAATTTTTAAACAACTGAATTTTACATAATGGATAAAATAAAATTTGCATTAATTGGATGTGGAAGAATTGCACAAAGGCATGCAGAGCATATTAATAAACTTGGTATATTAAAAGCAGTATGCGATACAGTAGAAGAAAAAGCAAAAGCATTAGCAGAAAAATATAATGTGCCCTATTATACCAATTTTGAAGAAATGCTTTTAAAAGAAAAGGAGGTAGATGTTGTATCAATTTGTACACCTAATGGTTTACATGCAACACATGCAATTGCCGCTTTAAATGCAAATTTTCATACACTTGTTGAAAAGCCAATGGCACTATCTGTTTACGATTGTGGAGAAATGATTAAAGCTGCAGAAAAAGCAAACAAACGTTTATTTGCAATAAAACAAAATCGTTTTAACCCGCCTGTAGTTGCTGTTAAAGAAGCTATTGATAATAATATTTTAGGTAAAATTTACAATATACAATTAAGTTGTTTTTGGAATAGAAATAAAGATTATTACGAAAACTCTTGGAAAGGAACACATGATTTAGATGGTGGAACTTTATATACACAGTTTAGCCATTTTATTGATTTGTTGTATTGGATGATTGGTGATGTAAAAAGAGCTTATGCACTCACTTCAAATTTTTCACATCAAGGCATTATAGATTTTGAAGACACAGGTGTAATCGCATTAGAGTTTTATAATGGTGCAATTGGAACCATAAATTATACTGTAAATAGCTATCAAAAAAATATGGAAGGTTCCTTAACCATTTTTGCAGAAAAAGGAACAGTTAAAATTGGCGGCCAATATTTGAATGAACTAGAATACCAAGCAATTGAAAATTTTGAAATAAAAGATTTACCTACAGGCAATACTGCTAATAACTATGGTACTTATGTAGGTAGTATGAGTAATCATGATAAAGTGTATGAAAATTTAATTGATGTGTTACAAAATGGTAAATCAATTGCTACCAACTCATTTGAAGGTTTAAAAACGGTAGAAATTATTTCTAAAATATACCAATCTGCCAAAGAACTTAATAAATAATATTGAAGCAAATTAATTTTAATAATTATGAATATTCCTTTTGTTGATCTTAAACAACAATACCAATCAATAAAAAATGAAATTGATACCGCAATTGAAAATGTATTAACTGAAACTGCATTTATAGGGGGTAAATATGTAAATAAGTTTGAAAAAGATTTTGAAACATTGTATGGTGTAAACCATTGCATTAGTTGTGCAAATGGTACAGACTCATTATACATAATTATGAAGATGCTTGGAATAGGTGCTGGTGATGAAGTAATTACTGTTGCCAATAGTTGGATTAGTAGCAGCGAAACAATTTCTCAAACTGGTGCAAAGCCTGTATTTATTGATATTGAGGAAGAATATTTATCTATCAATGAAAAATTAATTGAACAAAAAATAACTTCTAAAACCAAAGCATTAATTATGGTGCATTTGCATGGGCAAATGTGTGATATTGAAACTATAGCTCAACTATGTAAGAAATATCAGGTGTATTTAATTGAAGATTGTGCCCAATCTCATTTAAGTGAGTATAATAATATAAGAGCTGGTTTAAGAGGTATTGCTGCATCGTTTAGTTTTTATCCTGGTAAAAATTTAGGGGCTTATGGAGATGCAGGTTGTATTATAACTAATGATTCGGCCTTGGCAGAAAAATGTAAAATGTACGCAAGGCATGGTGCTTTAATAAAACACCAACATAAAATAGAAGGTATCAACTCTAGGTTAGATGGCTTACAAGCTGCAGTATTATCTGCTAAACTGCCTTTTTTAATAGAGTGGACGAATAAAAGAATTGCTGCTGCAAAACATTATGATGAGGCTTTAAAAAATATAAATGAAATTGTTACTCCAAAAGTTAGAGCTAACTCAAAACATACTTTTCATTTGTATGTTATAAGAGCAAAGCAAAGAAACGAATTGGCCAATTATTTAAAGGAAAAAGGGATTGAAACTGCTATTCATTATCCAACACCATTGCCATTTTTAGAGGCTTACAATTATTTAAATTATACCGAGCTGGATTTTCCGGTTGCTAATAAATTTAAAAACGAAATTTTATCATTACCCATCTATCCAGAAATAACAATAGAACAAATAAATTATATTGCATTAACCATAAAATCTTTTTATAGTAAATGATAATATCAATTATCAGCCCGGTTTTTAATGAAGAAAAATATATCCATCAAACAATAAAAAGTTTTTTGGAACAGGAGCATACTTCTTTTGATGTTGAAATATTGTTGTGTGATGGAATGAGTACAGATAAAACCAGAGATATCATTAAAAGCTATGCAGAACAATATGCCAATATTAGGTTAATAGATAATCCAAAACGTAAAACACCTTTTGCATTTAATATAGGTATAAAAGAAGCTCGTGGAGAGTATGTTGCCATTTTAGGGGCACATAGTGCATACGATAAAAATTATTTACAGGCTTGTTATAATGAGCTTATTGCAACCAACTCCATAGCATGTTCGGGTAGGGTAATTACTCAATCTGCATTTGATACTTTAGAAGCTAAATTATGTGAGTGGGCAATGCTTAGCCAGTTTGGGGTTTCGGGTAATTCTTTTAGATTAATGAAAGAAGGCTATACCCATTCTGTAAATTTTCCTGTAGTAAAAAAAGAAGCTTTACTAAGCTTAGGTGGTTATAACGAAATGTTAGAAAGAAATCAGGATAATGATATGAACCAGCGTTTAATAGATGCAGGCTATCAATTATACTGTACCTGGAAAACAAAATGCTTTTACAGGCCTCCTGCTACTTTAAACAAACTATTTAAGTATGGTTATAGAGGTGGTTTTTGGAATGCAAAAAGTTTTTTTGCTCACAAAAAAAGCATGCGTATTCATCATTTTATTCCATTCTTTTTTGTTGTAGCTTTATTAACTACTTTTACTTTAGGTGTAGTAGAGTTTGTACTAGGTAAGTCAAGTTATTTTTTTAGTTTGTTTTCATTAATTGTATTCTTTCACCTTCTTGCGGGGCTTTTCTTTTCTGCTATTTCACTAAAATATGAAAGTGATAGTAGAAAAATATTTTTGCCCTTTGTGTTTTTTTTATTCCATTTTAGTTATGGATGGGGAACTGTAAAAGGTTTTGTTGATTATAAAAAATAACAATTTTTAATTTCCAATTATTTTTTTTATGTATTAGTATAACTTTCTTCCGATGAATAGTTGCTAAAGTCTTCACCCTCTTTTGCATTATTATTTAAAATAGTAGCTAACTCTTCCTCTGCTTTTTTAATAGCTGCTATTCTAAGTTTATCTCCTACAATCCATAGTATATCACCAGTTTTTATTGTATATACAGATTCTGGATTAACTATTCTTTCTCCATTTGTTTCAACTCCTACAACTATTCCATGTGTTTGTTCTCTTATTTTCGATTCTCTAATTGTTTTATTTACAAATAAAGAATTAGGAATAATAATTAATTGCTCTAAAGTTATTTCATTTCTTTTTACTTGTGTTGTAGATTCCTTTTTATTCTCCACTTCTGCTTTCATAAAAGAACTAAACTGCATTAATTGCTCATCGGTACCAATAATGGATAATTTATCGGATGGAAAAATTCTTTCGTAACGTCCAGGCGTGTTTATTATTTTTTCTCCTCTAAAAATTCTGGCAATATTAATTCCAAAATCTTCTCTCCAGCCCAATTCTAATAGAGTTTGACCAATACCATTAAAATTAGCATCAACAGTAAAGTTTACAATATGTGCATCCCATGGTGCAAGTTCAGATTGAACTTCTGTAATTTTAATAGCCTCTCGTTCGTTATAATTAAGTAAAAACTGATTTTTTAATTTATTATATAATGCTTGAATTTTTTTTGAAAAAATAATTAAAATTATAAACATTATAATAGAAACAGTAAGAGCAATTTTTGGCGAAAAGAATCTATCTAATAAAAAGCCAATCAAAAAAATGGCTATGGCAATTCTTATAAAATGTAATACATACAAGCTACCTCTAAAGCGTTGTATTTGGGCAAGTTCTTTTAATTTATCTTTTTTGAAAGGTATTACTAAATTCCATAAAAAAGGTGCCATTACAATTAGTGCTAAAATAGAACCAACAATTGTTGCCCAAGTATTATCGCCTAATTTTGTTCTTGTATATGGTAAAATATAATAAGAGGATAGTAGTACTACAAATGAAATTAATACAGTTAATAAAAACGAACTAATAATCCAAGAACGAACATACTCTTGCCATTCGTTTTTGATAGATTGTTTTTGAGAACGGTTACTATATCTGTTAATTGCTTTTACCCAGTTAACTGGTAAAATTTTTACAATCCAATTATAGAAGGGGTCTGATAGTTTTAATAAATATGGTGTAGTAAATGATGTTATAGCAGATACTGCAATTGCAATAGGGTAAATAAAATCGCTAGTTACATTTAAAGAAAGGCCTAGGCTTGCAATAATGAAAGAGAATTCGCCAATTTGTGTAAGGCTAAACCCAGCCTGAACAGATGTTTTTAAAGCCTGCCCAGAAAGCAATGCACCTAATGAAGCAAAGATGAACTTACCACTTATAATTACTACAATCATTAATGCAATTATGCCTGCATAATCCATAACAACTTGAGGGTTAAATAACATGCCTACGGAAACAAAGAAAACAGCTCCAAATAAGTCTTTAACTGGTTTAAGTAAGTGTTCAATTCTTTCTGCATATACCGTTTCTGCTAAAATAGAACCCATAATAAAGGCTCCTAATGCAGGAGAGAAACCAACTCTTGCAGCTAACCAAACCATTAAAATACATAATGCTAAAGATGTTATCAAAAGCATTTCATCATTTAATAATTTTTTTGCCTTTCTTAAAATAGTAGGAACAAAGAATATTCCTAACACAAACCATAATGCTAAGAAGAAAATTAATTTAACTACAGAAAATAACATATCGCTGCCAGAAAAGGTGCTGCTGATAGAAAGGGTAGTGAGCAACACAAGCAACACAATGGCTATTAAATCTTCTACCACCAAAATTCCAAACACTAAGCCTGCAAATTGCTTTCCTTTTACGCCCAATTCATCAAAGGCTCTCATAATTATGGTTGTTGAAGAAATGCTCATTACACCACCTAAAAAAATACAATCTATTTGTTTCCACCCCATCAATTTACCAAGCATAAACCCCAAAAAAACCATACTAGATACTTCAATTATTGCAGTGATAGAAGCTGGTGCTCCTACTTTCATTAATTTTTTAAAACTAAACTCTAAACCCAAGCCAAATAATAAAAATATTACACCAATTTCTGCCCATACTTTAATGTTTGCTATTTCTGCAATAGAGGGAGTTAAATGTAAATTTGGCCCAACTAAAAAACCTGCAATTAAATAGCCTAATACCAAGGGTTGCTTTAACCATTTAAATAATATGGTAACAATTGCTGCTGCACCTAAAATTAAACCTAAGTCTGTAATTAATTGCGGTATATGATTCATGTTTTGGCTGGCTTATGAAAAAGTATGCTTTAAGCATGTAAGATAATTTTTTTTATTTAATTTTTGTAATTTGCTATTCATGAAAATATTTCTAATTAAAAAACCCACTGAATTTATTCAATGGGTTTTGGTTATAATTGTTTTATTATTATCTATTTTTCTGCTACTTCTTTTAACTCACCCATCCATACTTTTTTACCTTGTATTTTTTTAACTAAAAACATAATACCAGTTAAAACAAAGAAAATTGGTCCGGTAAAGCCAAGTATGGCTATGAATTTTGTACCATAAAAACGTGTCATTGGCCTTCTTAATCTTTCACTTAAAATGTACATACTTGGTACCATTATTAAGGTTAAGAAGAAAGAGAAAATTAATCCGAAAATAATTGTCCAGCTTAATGGACCCCAGAATACTACACTATCTCCACCAAAAAATATTTTAGGATTTAGGTGCTGAAATAATGAAACAAAGTCAATATTAAATCCAACTGCTAATGGAAATAAACCTAGCATGGTAGCCAATGCAGTAAGTAAAACAGGAATAATTCTAATTTTACCAGCTTCTATAGCAGCCTCTCTGGTTTTATAGCCTCTGTGTTTCAACTCATCTGTAAACTCAATTAATAATATTCCATTTTTAATAACAATACCAGCTAAGCCAACAATTCCTACACCAAGCATAATAGATGCAATTGTCATACCTGTAACTGCATAGCCAATAAATACACCAATTATACTAAAGAAAATTTCGGTTAATACTATAAATGGTTTACTTAGACCATTAAATTGTAAAACCAATATCATAAAAATAATTAACAACGAGGTTATTAAAGCTGTTATTAAAAATATACCAGTTTCTTTTTCTTGCTCACCTTGTCCTGTTTGCTTAATGGTAACATCGCCAGGAATATTTGTTTTAGATTTAAAGTCGTTTATTTTTTTAGTTAATTCAATATTTACAGGCCCAGCTAAAGAAGGGTCAGTAACATTTGATTGAATTTGAATAGTACGTTTAGTGTTTTTGCGTTTTACAGCACCTGTGGTATTGGTGTAATCTACTTTTGCAATTGCACTCAGAGGTATTTGTTTAATACCCATTGTATTCATATCTCTAAATGTAATACGCATGTTCATAATATCTGTAATGTTATTACGTTGTAAATCGGCATAACGAATTTGAATTTTATAATCATCTTCACCATCTTTTAATTTACTTGCTTCTTTACCAAAAACAGCGTTCCTAATTTCCATACCTACTTGCCCTGTGCTTAATCCTTCATGTAATGCTTTTTCTCTATCTACCACTATAGAAATTTCGGGGTTTAATAAATCTACATCTAGTTTCAAACCTTCAATACCTTCAATTCTATTACTGTCTAAGTGAAACAATAGGGCAGATGCTACAGATGAAATTTCTTGAAAATCATCGCCACTTATTTCTATGTTTACTGGAGGGTCTGTAGGCGGTCCTGCATCTTCTTGTGCAACATTAATTATTGCACCAGGAATACCAACCATTTGTTTTCTAATTTCCTCCATAAATGGCATTGTGGTTTTACCATGCCTCTTTTCGTATTCAACAAAGCTTACTTGTATTCTTCCTAAATTACTTTGCGTACTTCTGTTATTATCTCTTGGATTATTGGCACTAACTGCAACATTGGTAATTATACTTTCTACGATGCCATTTTTTTCGGGCATTTCATTGGCTAAAATTTTATGCACTCTTTTTTCTAGAACTGCTGTAACAGAATCGGTAGTGGAGGTTTTAGTGCCCACTGGCATTTTAAGATAAACATAAATAAAGTTAGGATCTCCGCTAGGAAAGAAAGTACTTTTATTACCTCTTGCAATTAATAAGAATAATGAAATTGGAAATAAAATAAATAAACTTACTAATGCTATGGCTGGCCTTCTTCCTTTTAAAATCCATTTTAATAATTGTTCATATTTATTCATTAATGCAGGCAATAATCTTTCTTGAAAAAAGTGAATAATATCTCTTAAAACATATCTTTCCAGTACTGCTAATAAAGGAATAAATATTAAGAAATTGCCTAACCCATGCCAGCTTGCTAAATTTAGTATAATACCAAAACTTAAAAATAGCCAAAACCAATTTGCTTTAAATATTTGGTTTTTGGGTTTTTCGTATTGCCTACCTTCTGGCTTCATAAAACTAACTGCAAAAACAGGGTTTATGATAAAGGCAACTATTAACGATGCAGCTAAAGTTAGAATAAGCATTACAGGTAAATAAATCATAAACTTGCCTATAATTCCTTTCCACATTAATAAAGGAAAGAATGGGGCTAAGGTGGTTAGTGTACCTGCTAATACTGGAATAAAAACTTCGCCAGCAGCTTCTTTGGCTGCTCTTTCTATTTTTACTTTTCCGTTTGCATAAATACGATGGGTGTTTTCTATCACAACAATTGCATCATCTACAATAATTCCTAAACCAAATAGCAATGCAAATAGCACAATAAAGTTTAGAGTAACGCTTGTACCAACAATAAAATCTGCAACAGGTAAAAATAAGAAAGCTACAAATATGGAAAGTGGTACACTTAATGCCACAAAGAATGCATTATTTACACCCATGAAAAACATTAATACCAAAAGCACTAAAACAAACCCAATAATAATTGTATTAATAAGTTCATGAAAAGAAGTGGCAGTTTGTTTACTTTGGTCTCCTGTAATTACAATTTTTAATTTATCTTTTGGAGGTAGTTGTCCTGTTTCTTGCATTTCTGCAACAACTGCTTTTACTTTAGTTGCTGCTTCAATTAAATTTTCGCCACTACGTTTAATGATATTTAGTGTTACTACATTTTTACCATCTAAACGGGCATAGCTTTCTGTTTCTTTTACAGTATCTACAATTTGTGCAATGTCTTTTAAATAAACTGCTGCACCTTGTAAGTTTTTAACTATTAAGTTTTGCATTTCTAAAGCATTAGCAAATTGCCCTTTAACTCTAATGCTTCTTTTCATTTCTCCAACTTCTACTAATCCTCCACTAATATCTCTGTTTTCAAAACTTATTGCATTGCTAATATCGGTAAAAGATATTTTTGCAGCTTGCATTTTGTATTGGTCAACATTAATTTGAATTTCTCTTTCTGGTGCACCAACAATATCGGCACGATTTATTTCGGAAAGTTCTTCAAATTTATCTTGCATTTTATCGGCATATTCTTTTAATGTCATACCATCATAATCTCCACTTACATTTACATACATGATAGGCATTTCACTAAAATCAAAGTCCTGTACATTGGGTTGTGTAGTAAGGTCTGTAGGTAAATCTGTTTGAGCTTTATCTACAGCATCTTTAACCTTTTGTTTTGCTATTTCAGTTTTTACATCTGTATCAAACTCCACCACAATTAAACTAAAGTCTTGTTGCGATATGCTTTCTATTTTTTTTACTTTGGCTCCACTTATACCTTTTAATTGTTTTTCAATTGGTCTGGTAACCAAATTTTCCATATCATTTGGAGAGTTTCCAAAATAAATGGTATTAATACTTATGGTAGGTACAACAATATCAGGAAACTGTTCTTTAGGTAAAGTATTAAATTTAGTTATACCATATAATGAAATAAGTATGGTAATTATATATACTGCTGTTCTATTATCTATTGCCCAGCTTGTTGGTTTAAATTGTTTAAACTTTTGGGCTACTCCTTCAATAAATTGCTTCATACAAAATGTTTTACTACATTAGTTTTAAAAATAAAACTAGGTGGTAGGTTTTTATTTAATGTAGAATAATGTTTAGTAAACAAATTCTAAAATTGTTTTTTGGGTTCTCTTAAATTTATTTTTTATCCATTTACTTTAAGCAATTGCCCTTCATAAATGTTTTGAAACCCTTCTGTAATTAATTTTTCATTAGCTTGTAAACCAGATTTTACTTCAATTAAATTGTTGTATAATTCGCCAACAACAATTTGCTTTTTTTGAGCAATTAATTTACCATTTTGCTCTACGGCAATAAAAACAAATTTGCCTTTTTCATCTGTTTGTATAGTGTTAACAGGCACTGTAATTGCATTTTTAGCAGCATAATCTTCTATTCTAACTTGTGCATTTTGATTAGGACGCATAACGCCATCATAAGGCAATTTAGCCTCTGCAATAAAGCTTCTGTTATTGGGGTTAATTGTTTTGCCAGAAATTGAAATGGAACTGTTATATACTTTATTAAGATCGGGTAATGTAACAATTACTTTGCTACCCACTCTTACTTTGGCTGCATAATTTTCTGGTACATCTGTTACTACTTTTAACGATGAAGTATTTACAATTTTTATTTGTGCACCAGTTGCACTAATGCCACTAAAAGTTTCTCCCACTCTAATGTTTACTTCATCAGCAATGCCATCCACATCGCTATAAACATTTGTTGCACTGGCTTGTTCTTGAATAATTTTTACATTTTCTTGGGCTGCACTTAATTGTTTTTCTAATGTTTCTACATTAGTTCTTGCACTAATTAATTGTACTTCTGTACCTATACCTTGTTTCCATAAATTATTTTGCCTGTTATAAATATCTTTTGCAAAAGCAAGTTGGGTTTTTATAGTTTCTAAACTTTGTTTGGCAGCATTAATTTGTTGTTTAATTAGTGCATCATCTAACTTTAAAAGCAATTGCCCCTTTTTTACAAAATCTCCTTTTTTAACATAAATTGCTTTTACTTGACCAGGTCCTAAACGTGGTGAAATATAAGAAATATTATCAGCATCAATATGTCCTTGAAGGTCTATATAATGGGTAAAATCTTGAGTAGTAATAGAAGAAATAGCAACAAGTTTAGCAATGTCATTTTTTACAAAAGCTGTATCTAATTTGGCAATTTCTGATTCTAATACTTTAATTTTTTCATTAATTGCTGTTTGTTCTTTTTTAAGTTTATCTAAGCTAGCTTTTTTACTGCTTAACGAATCGTTTTTTGCTCCACAAGCCGCTAGGGTTATTATTAAAGAACCTATTACTGTGTATTTGAATAATTGTAACATATATGGTTTGGTTTATAATATTTTGAAATGTTATAGTTTGCCGGTTGCTTTTAAGAAATCAACTTTTGCAATTATTGCATCGTATAAAGAAGTGATATAATTAGTTTGTGCAGTTTTTAAATCGGTATGTGCAGCATTAATTTCTGTATTGCTACCAGTACCTGCTTCAAATTTCTTTTTGGTTTGGTTGTAAACTGTTTCAGCTAATTGCATATTTTTTTTCTGAAAATCCATACTTTCAATAGCCGAATTAAAACGTAGTTTGGCACTTTCTACTTCGTTATTTATTGCCAACTTTAGGTTGCCAATATTATTTTCAGTTTGTTGTAATTCAATTTTAGTTTGTTTAATTTTAGAATCTCTTGCAAAGCCACTAAAAATAGGAATCGAAATATTTAATCCAATATTAGATACATCAAACCAATCGCCTTTACCTAAAAAAGTAAACTTTTGACGATAAGCTTGTTTGCCATATACACCACTAATTGCAACTGTAGGTAAGTAGCTTAATTTGTATCTTTTAATATTGTATTCATTCAATTTTTTTACTGTTTGTAAATATTGAAAATCTTTTCTATCGTTAAAATTGATACTATCAGTTAGAGCATTTTGCTTAATATCATTATCTGTTATTTTGTCTGTTAGTTCTAATGTATCGTTTAAAGGCATACCAATTAATGTTTTTAAACCTAAATAGCCAATTTCAATATTATTGAGGGCTTTTACTCTTTCTGTTTTTAAATTAGTTAATGTTACATCAATTTTATCTACATCTAATTTTTCTGCAAAGCCATTAATATAAAGTTGGTTGGCATCGTGTTTTAACTTTTCTATTCTTTCAATATTAGTATTTAATAATTCTATTTGTGTTTTACTAACTACTAGTTGATAGTATATTTTGTAGATATTTACTTTTATATTTTCCACTACTACTTCAGCATTTTTTTTAGCAAATTCCATAGATGCTTTTCTAGCTTGTAACCCAACAAATACTTGACCATCAAATAATAGTTGTCTTAACTGAATCATTGCATTGGAATTGTATTTAATACCAAATTTTACAGGTACAAGTTGTCCTGGTTGTCCAAACATATCTCCTGGTATAACTTGGGTAGATACCACAATGTTATTGTTTACTGTAATGTCTGCACCTATTGTTGGGTATGCATTTGCAGTTACTTCTCTATTTACCTGTTCTTGTGCTAAAATGCCTAATAGTGCATTTTTTACTTGTGCATTATTTTTACTTGCGTACTCTACCGTTTGGGTAATTGTAAATGAATGTTTGGTTTGTGCTTTTATTGTAGAATAGTTAATGAGTAGGATTGCTATTAGTACAATTTGTTTTGTTTTACTTATCTGCATATATTCTATTTTGTTCTTTTTTGTGTATATTTTTTTACTAGTCTTGCTCCTTTTGGTGTTGCTAAGCCATATAAAAAATGTTCTGTTGTTTCTTGCATAATTTCTACTATTGGCACTTTTACTTCTTGAAATTGTTCATTTTCTAGAATTTGAAATATGCATACTACCCTGTATTTACTGATGATGTCAATATTAATATCTGGCCTGTACAAACCTTCTTGTACTCCTCTTTCAATATTGCTTTTAATCACTTCGTAAAAAAAATTGGTTTTGTGGGTATTGAATTTTTTATACACACCCGGATGGTATTTCATTAAATCAAAAAATATTAAAGGGTGCATTGCTTTAAAAGTTTCTTTTACCGAGTCTAATGCCAAAAACACTTCGTGAATGGCATCTTTACACTTAACTATATTACATTCACAATCAACTTTGTGCTGATGGATTTCTATACTAAATACGGCATCTACCAAGTCATCTTTGTCTTTATAGTATTGATAAATTGTTTTTTTACTGATACCTAATTTTAAAGCTATTTCATCCATACTAATACTTCTTATACCATAGGTTAGAAATAATTTATGGGCTTCTTCTACAATTCTCTGCTGCATAACTAAATTATTTTGTGTTTTTCAGGGTGCGAAACTATGGAAACTTTTTATTGCACAAAAGTTTTTTACGTTTTTTTTTGAAATTTTTTGTGAATGGGTATTAGTTTTTATGAATGGCAAAGTAAACAACATGCATATTTGTATTACTTTTAAGCTCAGATTATATATTTTATGAAACTTACGTTAAAAAAATATTTTAAAATTTTATTGCAATTCTTTTTGCAGGGTGTAGTTGTTTTAGCACCAATTGGTATTACCGTTTGGGTAATTGTTTCTCTTTTTAATGTAATAGACGATTTGTTGCCCAACTTATTGAGTAATGTTTTTCCTAATTATATTAAAAAAGATATCAATGGTAATTTTGAAAAAATTACAGGATTAGGGTTTGTAATGGTTATTATGCTTGTGCTTTTTGTTGGTTGGCTCTCTTCTTTATTACAAATTGGCAAAGCATTAAATATTTTTGATAAAGTTTTAGAAAATACACCAGGCATTAAAATTATTTATAGTTCCGTTAAAGATTTTTTTGAAGCTTTTGCAGGTAATAAGAAGAAATTTGATAAGCCGGTATTAGTAAATGTAGATGCAAATAATGTTTGGCGTATTGGGTTTATTACAAAATCTGATGCTACTGATTTTGATTTGAAAGATCATTTAGTGGTGTATGTTCCACATTCTTATGCAATAAGTGGTATTACTTATTTTGTACCTAAAAGTAATGTGAAAGAATTAAAAAATATTACTGCTACAAATGCAATGAAATTTACGGTAAGTGGTGGTGTTGTAGATTTTGATGATGTTAACGATAAGGCAAACTAAATTTATTTTTTACTTGCCTAAGCTAAATGTTTGATTGTTTTTGAATAGTAAATTTTGCATGTTACCTTTTAATATTTATTTTAAATATTTTAAAATTTCATCGCTATCTGCTTTTACATTACTCGGAAAATGTGCTAATAATCTTCCTTTTTCATCGATTAAAAACTTATTAAAGTTCCATTTTATAGTTACATCCATAACACCATTTTCGCTTTTATTGCAAAGCCATTTATAAATGGGTGCTGCATTTTCTCCTTTTACATCTACCTTGCTTGCTAAAGGAAAACTTACACCATATCTTACCTTGCAAAAAGAGTTAATATCATCATTGCTACCCATTTCTTGATGTCCAAATTGATTGCAAGGAAATCCAACAATCACTAATTTATCTTGATAGGTTGTATATAAAGATTGCAACTCGGCATATTGATAAGTGTATTGACATTCTGAAGCAGTATTTACAATCAATATTTTTTTCCCTTTAAACTTAGCAAAATTTATTTTTCCCCCTTCAATGCCATCCACTTTAAAAGAGTAAATTTTTTTTTGTTTGTAAATTGTAAAAGATGCAGCAGTTAAAATTAATACAAGTAATAAGAGGTAATGTTTTGCTCTCATAAGCTCTTGATTTTGGTGTAGTAAAGTTAAAAAAAATATTGAATAATATAATTTTGTTAGGAAAAATGACAGTTTGGGGTAATACCTAAATAAAATAAATGTATGTAATACATTGATTTAAAATAAGATAAGTAGGTATTTTTTTCGGCTTAAAAAAAATTAATAAACAATTATTGTCTTTCGTAACAACCTAAATCTGGTAAACCAATACTTCTATTATTTCCATCTAAGTCTGTTAGTAAACTTGTATTAGTGCCTTTATTTATTGCAGCAGCATTTGGTTTTAATCTAAAATTATAATATCTATTATTAATATTAATACTATCAAAATCTGGAGGTATATTTTTTAATTTATTACCATTAAAATTAGCAGTACTTGGCTCGTTATTTTTTAACTTATATAAAGTGTTATTGAAGTTTACATTAAAAATGGTGCTGCCATGTTTTTTAATAGAAATTTCATCTTCAGGTATTCCGCCTTCGCCATAAAAAATACAATTGGTAAAATTGGCTGTTAAATCATTGCTTATAGTTTCAGATACTTTATTACTGATATTTAGTACTGGATATTTATGTTGTAAATAATAATTACCAATACTTGTAACTGTACAATGCGTAAAATAATAATTGCCGCCTGCTGTTAAATAAATATTATAACCACTATTACTAATTAAACAATTATTTGCTTCAATGGATGAGTTGGTAGCACCCACAGCAACATCATAAATATTGTCTAAAATACATTCGTTTAAAATTAGTTTTGGGTTTGCATTAGAAGATGGGTTTTGAGCAATTGTACCTTGGTAAGCATTTTTAATAATACAATATTGCATGACATTATTTACACTGTTATCTAAAAAATAGATGCCAGGCCAGCCACCAGGAAAATCTCTATAAGGTTCATCTAATCTATCTCCTGTAAAAATAATTTTTGAAGGCTCGTCCTTTTCTCCAATTGCTTTAAGCGTACCTTGTACTAACATTGGAGCATTGGCATGAAAATATACTTTGGTTCCCTTTGCTATGGTTAATGTTACAGATGGTTGAACAGCTAAAGCACCAACTACTACAATGGGTAAATCTTTATTCCAAGTGGTATCAGTAGTTACCAGTTTATTTTTTAAGAAAATAGCATTTTGACCATAAGCTTGTAACTGAACAAAACGGGTATTACCATTATAACTTATTTTAATACTATCTTGAATAATAAATGGTAAATTGGTTAATGTTGGATTTATGTTTACCATAGCAAAAACATAAATACTATCGTTGGCATTTATCTCTATGTTTTCTACAATAGGAGAAGAGAAACCATCTACATTCATTTTATAAAAAGAAAGATTACCACCCATCAACTCTACAGAGGTTAGTTTTAATTTTTTATCGTTAGGGTTAAAAATTTTAAACGATTGTGTGATGGAGCCAACTGAAGTAAAAACAGTATCATAAAATAAAGTATCTACCGATGTTCTGAGTAATGCATTGCTATCTGTAATAAATCCTTCTTTTTTACAACTTGTAAAAATAAAAGCAGTTAAACATATACAAATACTAAAAAGGGATAACAATTTTTTCATATAAAATCAAGAAACATCGTTTAAATATACAATCAATTAAATAAAAATAAAAAGGTTATGGGTTAATACAAAAAAGCCTGCAACTTTTGCAGGCAATAATTTTGTTCAATTCTTTATTAAGCAGTTTTAGTTGCTGCTTTGTTGGTTTTAGTTTTGTGCGGTCTGCTTTTACCAAAAGAACCTTTAAAACGTTTGCCTTTAGCTGTTTTTTTATCACCTCTACCCATGATTGTGTTTTTAGTTATTTTAATGAATTGCTGCAAAAATAAAAAATCCTGCTGAAATGAGCAGGATTTTTTATTAAAGTTCTTAAAATTAGATTTTTGAACTTAATTCTTTACCAGCTTTAAAACGAGCTACTTTTTTAGCTTTAATTTTAATTGTTTCGCCAGTTTGAGGATTTCTTCCTGTACGAGCTGCACGTTTAGAAACAGAAAAAGTACCAAAACCTACTAAAGTTACTTTATCTCCTTTTTTTAATGTTTTAGTAACTGTATCAACAAAAGAGTCTAAAGCAGCATTAGCTTGAGTTTTTGTGATACCTGCATCGTCTGCAAGTTGTGCAATCAATTCAGCTTTGTTCATGATTAATTGTGTTTTTAATTGTTTAATTAGTTAGTGAAAACAAATTTATTAGCTTTTGCAATGCAACAAAATATTTTTATTTGTTTTTGTTTTTTTTATATTCTTTAAAACCCTTACTAATAAAGGATTTTAGAAGAATTATTTAAAATGATGCATAAAATAAAACAACCTTAATCGGCTGAAACCATTTATGGCAAAGGGTTTTAGCCAATATTGCTCAAGTGCAGTAAAATCAATAGTTGTAGAGGAATATAAGAAAGAAATTGAATAAACAAAATTGTTTTATAAATCTATCCACAATCAATTCACAACCTGCATAAATGTTCTAAATGCAGCAAATTTATTACCCCAAGCCAATAAACCAGCCTCTCTTAATAAAGGTGCAAACAACTCAATATACCTATTATAATCGGCTTTACTCTCTAAATAATATTGAACGGCATAGGTTGTATTTTCTTCTTCCTTAGTGTCTAACAGTTTTACTAATTGGTATTTTGTAAAACAACCTGTATTCATTACTTCGGGTATATGAATATTTTGTAGCCAAATTAACCATGCATCATGTATGCTTGGTTCTACTTGAATTGTTACGTTATAAATAAACATTATTTATTTTTTTTAGCAACCATGGTTAGTATAGTTGCAATACCTGTTATTTCATTGCTTTCATCAAAAATTTCAACCAACCATTTTACAATTCCTTTAGGTAAATCATTTTCATCTTTGGTATCTTGTGCAATTTTTTCTTTACAGGTAAATCGTATGTAAATTTCGGCACCCGGATAAACTGGTTTGGTAAATCTTAACTCATCAATTCCGTAGTTCAACAATACCGGATTTTTTTTAAAGCCATCTACAAACAAACCTGCTGCAATACTCATAATAAAATATCCATGAGCTACTTGTTGTTCAAACATTGTTCCTGAAAAGTCTGTTTCTGTTTTATGGGCATAAAAATGATCACCACTAAGGTCTGCAAATTTGTTGATGTCTTCACTCGTTATGAGCCTTTTTTCTGTTATTAACTGATCTCCAATTTGTAGTTCTTCAAAATATTTAGTAAATGGATGACGGCCATCAATATTTCCTTTTGCATTTGGTTGAAATACTTTAGAAACTGCAGTTAACATTGTTGGGCTACCTTGTATGGCAACTCTTTGCATATAATGTTTTATTCCTCTTAAGCCTCCCATTTCTTCTCCACCTCCTGCACGTCCTGGTCCACCATGTACTAATAAAGGTAATGGACTACCATGCCCTGTATTTTCCTTTGCACATTCATTATTTAAAACTAAAATTCTTCCATGATAAGCACCTGCACCTAAAACATAATTTGTTGCATTTTTTTCAGAAGCTGTAACAATAGAACTTACAAGAGAGCCTTTCCCCATTTTTGAAAGCTCAATGGCTTCTTCTAAATTTTTATATGGCATTAATGTACTCACTGGCCCAAAAGCTTCTACTTCATGCACTTCGTTAGTTAAAAATGGTGTAGTATTTAATAAAAGCATTGAGCTAATAAATGCACCTTTATTTGCATCAGCATCAATTGTTTCTACACTATCTAAACTACCATAAATTAATTGTGAGGAAGCCAACAGTTTTTGAACTTGTGTTTTTACTTCATTACGTTGTGTATTACCTGCCAAACTTCCCATTCTAACTTTTTCATTCAAGGGGTTGCCAATGGTAGTTTGAGAAAGTGCTTTAATTAATGCAGTTTGTACTGCTTCTATTTTATTTTCGGGTACAAAAATTCTTCTTACAGCTGTACATTTTTGTCCACATTTTACGGTTATTTCTTTTCTAACTTCTTTAATAAAAATATCCCATTCTGGCATTTCAGGTGTTACATCGTTGCCTAAAATAATGCAGTTTAACGAATCTGCTTCCATATTAAATGGCACATTTTCTTCTAAAATTCTTTTATGAGATTTAAGCATTAAGCCTGTAGTGGCACTACCTGTAAAAGTTACTACATCTTGGCTAGTTACATAATCTAACATATTACCTGCACTGCCACAAATAAGCTGTAAAGCACCGTTTGGTAAAATGTTAGAATCCATTATTTCTTTAACCACTGCTTCTGTTAAATAGGAAGTAACGGTAGCTGGTTTTACCACGCATGGCATTCCTGCCAATAAATTAACAGCTATTTTTTCTAGCATACCCCAAACAGGAAAGTTAAAGGCATTGATATGTATAGCTACCCCTTCTTTAGGAACTAGAAGGTGATGACCCATAAAAGTATTTTGTTTACCTAAAGCATGATGTTCTCCATCTAAACAAAAAGGAGTATCGGGTAATTTTCTTCTTAAAGATGCGTTAGCAAATAGGTTACCAATACCACCTTCAATATCAATCCAACTATCTGCTTTTGTGGCACCTGTTTGGTAGCTAATAGAATAAAATTTATCTAAATGTTTTCTTAAATGGTTGGCTAAGGCTCTTAACATTAAACCTCTTTCATGAAAACTCATTTTGCGTAAAGCACTACCTTTATTTCTGGCATAACTTAAAATATCATCAAAGTTTAAACCTGCTGTACTTGCTGTTGCTATTGCATTTCCTGAAACTGCATTATATAAAACTTGCCCATCACCATCTCCTGTAATTTTTTTTCCTAAAATATAATTGTAAAGCTTTTGCATAAATATTTTTTATGAGTAAAATACAAATCTAAGGTAAACTAGTTTTATGTTTTGAATATACCTGCTATGAATAATTTTTATATAATTTAAATAAGAGTAGGAATTAAAATTCAATTATCACCATTATCAATTTGTACTTATTTTTATAGTAATTTTAAAAGTATGAAATTGCTTTTTTCTTTCTTGTTTTTTTCAATAAGTATTGTATCTGCTCAACACAATTATCTTACATTTAATAGAGATTCTACTGTAATTAACTTAACAATTGTTGGAGCAAGCCATCTAGCATCTCTTCCTCTAAAATGTATAGACATTGAGTTTCCTAATAAAACAAGCCATACGTCAGAAACTTTAGAAGATCATATTCTTTCTCCCAAACAGTTGCACCCTGCATTTTATGGATGCTTTGATTGGCATAGCTGTGTACATGGGCATTGGATGTTATTGAAATTATTAAAAAGTTTTCCAGATTTACCAGAAGCTGGTGCAATAAGAAAGGTTTTCAACAAGAATATTACTTTACAAAATATAGCAACCGAAGTAAATTATTTTAATGCAACATTATCTAAAACATGGGAAAGAACTTATGGTTGGGCATGGTTATTAAAACTGCAAGCAGAGCTAATAAATTTTAATGATTCTGATGCTCAAAAATGGAGTAAAACTTTACAACCATTAACAGATTCTATAATTAGCAGATGGCTTCAATTTTTACCCAAACAAACTTATGCAAATCGCACTGGTGTACATGCCAATACTGCATTTGGCCTAATTTTAGCACTTGATTATGCTAGAAAGGCAAAGCATAAGCAATTGGAAGAAGCAATTATTAAATCGGCAAAGCATTTATTTTTAAAAGATAAAAATGCACCGGCATTGTGGGAGCCAAATGGAAGCGATTTTTTATCCCCTTCATTAATTGAGGCAGATTTAATGAGCAAAATTTTAACCCCTAATAATTTTATAATCTGGTTTAACCAATTCTTACCACAAAAATCTTTAGCACATTTGCTGCAATTACCCATTGTAAGTGATAGAAGTGATTATCAAATTGTACATCTAGATGGCTTGTGTTTTAGCAGAGTATGGTGTATGAAAAGCATTGCAAAACTTTTACCCGAAAATGATAAAAGAAAAAAGCTTCTTCAAAAAGCAGCCAAGCAACATTTAATAACTAGCTTGCCCAATATTGCCAATGGTTATTATGGAGGCGAACATTGGCTTGCAAGCTTTGCAGTGTATGCACTAATGGAATAGTTTTTCAGTATTCAAAACTTAATTCAAATAATAATATTGGAGGTTGTAAATTGCAAACCAAAAATTAATTTGTTATGCAGTTCAAAGCCAAGCAAATAGGCATTGTAAACGTACAATTTGGAGAAAATGTTACTTTAGTAGAGCCTTGTAATATTTATGGTTGTACTATAGGTAATAACAGTTTTGTAGGACCTTTCACTGAAATACAAAAAGATGTTATTATTGGTAGTAATTGTAAAATTCAATCGCATAGTTTTATTTGCGAATTGGTTACTATTGGTAATAATTGTTTTATAGGCCATGGCGTTATGTTTATTAACGATACTTTTAGTCAAGGTAAACCTGCAGGAGGAATAAAAGAATTATGGAAAGAAACGAAAATTGGAAATAATGTATCTATAGGTAGTAATGCAACAATTTTGCCCATAACAATATGCGATAATGTAGTAATAGGTGCTGGTGCTGTAGTTACTAAAGATATTTTGAAGCCTGGTGTATATGTTGGTAACCCTGCTAAATGTATTAAAAATTTGTAACAGAATTAGTTGCGTATTTTTTTTAAAATAATAATGGGAATATATTAGGACAAATAAGCAAATGAAAAAAAATATTTTCTGACTTAAATACCTATATTTGCGACTCCCTAAAATTGAGTAATGAAACAGTGTAGCTAAACCTAGTTTAGTTTTAGTGTTTATGAAAGAACTAAAAATTAAGTATTTGATATAAATTTATAATAGGCATACGGGTAAAATTTAATTTTTAATTACCTGTTATGCCTATGTTTTTTAGGGTATTTACTGACAGCAATGTGAGTCAGGTGGCGGAGCTGTACATTTTTTAAATTAACTCTTATTTTTTAAACTATTAGTGGATATGAAGAAGATTGTTTTATTTGGTTTTATTATCGGCCTGTTTTTTACTTCCTGTACTAATTATAAAAAGCTAGAAAAACAATACCAGTTATTTCAAACAGGGTTAGATAGTATGAGTAAATACTCCTACAAAAGTTTAACCTTAAAGCCTTATGATGTTATTATTATTAAGACTTATACAACAGCAACTTCTAATCAAGATCAAACAAGCTTATTTAATATACTAGGAAATAAATTTACAATCAATCAAAATGGTACAATTGATTTACCTAAAATTGGGATACTTAAGGTAGAAGGCTTGACTTGTAAACAACTAAAAACAGTTTTAATTAACGAGTGGAGCAAGTATGTAAAAGATATTTTGGTAGATGTGCAATTTGCTGGTTTAACTGTAAATGTGTTAGGTGAGGTAGCCTCTCAGGGAACAAAAAAATTTGAAAAAGAAGAAGTAACCATTATTGATGTTTTGGCTGCTTCTGGAGGTTTGAATTTAGATGCCAAAAGAAATGATATTTTAGTAATAAGAGAAGATAGTGGGAGAAGGCAGCACTATTTATTAGACTTAAGAGATGCAAATTTCTATACTTCACCAGCATACCAATTACAACAGAACGATTTGGTTTATGTGGGTGCTAGTACCAAAAAGTTTAAAAATTTAAGTGGGGCAGAGTTTAGAAATAATATTATGCCTTTAACACAAACTATTAGTATAGTAATAAGCTTTTTAAACTTTTTCTTATTACTTTCAAACAAGTAAAAAATCATTCAATATAAGAGTTAATGAGTTCTAATCTTTCACCATCTCCTATTTCTTTTTTATCTCAAAATAATAACGAAAACAAATCAAAGTTTTCAGTTAGAGAGACTTTAATGAAGTACTTAAGTTACTTCCCATTATTTGTACTTTCTATGGTTTTATGTGTAGGTGCAGCATTAATGTACTTAAGGTACAAAGTACCAATATACAAAGCCACATTGCAGGTAATGGTTCAGCAAAATGCAAGTAGCAAATCATCTTCTCCTCAACCCGATTTAATAAGCCAGGCTGTATCAGGTGTTAGAGCAATTAATCTCGAAAATGAAATTCAATTAATTCAATCTAAAGCATTATTAGAAAAAGTAGTTATTGCCGGCAACTTTAATATTCTTTGCAGTAAAGAAGGGAACATAAAAAAATCGGATGCATACAAAGCAACTCCTTTCTATTTTGAAACATTATCCGTACCAGATTCTAGTAAAATATATACTGTAAAACTTACTGCTTATAATAATAATGGGGGAGTAGTTTTGACACCCAGTGGAAGTAAAAGTTTTAAATGGGGAGATTCTTTAAATGTGTATGGATTAGGGTTTAAATTGCATAAGAATACAGAAACATTTGAAACCAATCAAGATCCATATACTATACTTTGGATGCCTGTAGATTATGTAGCTTCACAAATGCAAGGTCGTTTATCTGTTAGTACCTTGAGTCAAAAAACCAGTGTTTTACATTTAGGGTTAACTTTAGAGAGCAGGTCAAAAGCAGTAGATTTTTTAAATTTGTTTGTTAAAGAAATTATTAAAAAAGATATTGAATTAAAGAAAGAAGCATCTACAGCAACCATTCAATTTATTAATAACAGATTAAAAATTGTTGAAAAAGAATTAGGAGAATTAGAAGAAAAGATAAGAGATTATAAAAAGGAAAACCGCTTTTTTGATGTAATGGGAGAATATGCTTACATTCAAGTAAGGTTAACTGAATCAGAAAAAGAAGTACTAGCACTAAAATTAGACATTCAGAATATA
>Ga0268298_10000661_pt1 | contig 43827 bp, 47 predicted proteins | sample WWTPWeurt_MetaG_FD_194462 | JGI IMG/M metagenome (GOLD analysis project Ga0268298, IMG submission 194462) | Activated sludge microbial communities from WWTP in Nijmegen, Gelderland, Netherland - WWTP Weurt | ecosystem: Engineered > WWTP > Aerobic digester > Activated sludge | place...
GCCGCCATCCTTGCCTATGGCAGTATGGTCTGGTTAAGCCAATGGCATAAAGTTGCCTACAGCAGCACGGCCATTCAATTCCCGCCCTTTTCGAACTGGCTGCGAGACTTCATCGTCCTGCTGCCTCCCATGCTGCTGGCGGTCTGGTTGGGCACTCTCCTGGCCCAGCGCCTGGTTGACCGGTTCGGTGAAATGATGTCCGGTTCGACCCGCTCCCTTGTGACCGCCGCCCTTCTGGCATTCTCCACCGCGATGGTCGTCATGCTGATCGAAAATAACGGACGCTTTCGCACAGGGATCGGAACGGAGCTTGTCTTTTTGGCGAGCGTCTGCCGTCTGCTGTACCCCAACGGCAACTGGCTGCTGGATGGATTGCAAGCGCTTCTTCCAGCCTATCAGGCCACCCGTTACCACCTTCTGCTTCAGGATGGTTTCAATTTGATGCTGGTTAACCTGGCAGTGACTTCGCTTGTGATCCTTGCCCTGGAAGGGATCGGGAAGGCGCGTTATTCCCTGGGCCGTGAAGCATTACGTTCGGTGCAATGACCGCCCTACCCAATCATTAATAAAAAGCGGAGGCCTCGTCTAAAGAGGCCTCCGCTTTTTATTTTATTTCCCGTGGTTTGAGGTTGCGCCCGCCGACCCACGCACCCGCGGCCGTCCCCAAAATGGAGAGTAGAAAACTCACCAGCACGGCCGCCTCGAAACGGCCGGAAAAGATCACGTTCAGGATCAGTACATCCAGTTCAAGCACCTTGAGTCGGAAGGACTCAGGCATAAAGATGCCAACGATGATCCCAAGGAGCGCGCCGAAGGCCATGCCGCTGTAGGCCCCGATGCTGACCCCTCCGCTCGTGCCGGCCGTGCGGACAACAAGCATGCCGGTGAGCGCGCCGGTGAGCGCGCCGAAGATCAGCCCGAGAAAGGCAGTGAACTGCACCCCGCTCCACAGACCGCTCATTGCGCCGCTGGCTGCCCCAAGGATCACACCGAATAGGGCCCCCAGCACAGCGCCGAAGATGCCGCTTTTTGTATAAAGTTCATTCATTTATATGAAGATTCCTTTTTGAATTTGTGACCCGTATTTTACCCTTTGTTGTTCGTACATCTCCATTATTGTTTTCTTCAAATCAGATACAATCGGGAAATTCCACAGGTTTATTGGAGTTCAAATGCACAACCCCGAACTGAACGAAGATTTTGATGAGCGACCATCCTTTAATGAAGAGATCGATACGATTGTTATTGAGGAGTCCGTCCGCGCGATGCTCAAAGCGTTCGGTGAAAATCCGGACCGTGAAGGCCTTGTCAACACGCCCAAGCGTGTGGCGCGCATGTACCCTGAACTCCTGAACGGCTATCGCACAGATGAAGAGAAACTGGTCAATGGGGCGATCTTCAATGTGACCTATGACGACATGGTGATCGTGCGCGATATCGAATACTTCAGCTTATGCGAGCATCATATGCTGCCGTTCATGGGACGTGCCCATGTGGCGTACATCCCGAACGGACAGGTGATCGGTCTCTCCAAGATCCCCCGCATTGTCGATATGTATGCCCGGCGGTTGCAGGTGCAGGAACGCATGACCCGCCAGATCGCGGATTTCATCAACGACCTGCTTCACCCGCAGGGTGTGGCGGTGGTGGTGGAGGGTTTGCACCTGTGCGCGATGATGCGCGGCGTTAAAAAACACGATGCCCGCATGACCACCTCGTCCATGCTGGGCACCTTCCGCAAGAGCATCAATACCCGCCAGGAATTTTTGGACCATCTCAATCGTGGCGCGGAACCGCTGCGTATTTAGATTTGTATATGGACTCGAAAATCTCCAGATTTTCAAGTGTCTTCCAAACTATATAACCCGCTTCTCGATCCAAACCTGACCTCGAACCTGTTCGGCGGCCCCGGAGATGGATTCATGTTTGGCCGGGTGTTTTAGTTTGGGGAGCAACTCTGCCAGCGGAACAAGCACAAAGGCATACTCCCAAAACTCCGTGTTGAGCGGCTGGTCATCGTACAACACAACATCAATATCAATGGTGCGCGGCGCGTTCTTTTCGGTGCTGCGTACGCGGCCAAGCGCGGCCTCGATGGGACGGATGACCTGCTCCTTGAATTCGACCGGCCCGAGCGGGGTCAGAACGAGAACGCAGGCATTCAAAAAGTTGGGCCCGTCAAACCCCACCGATTCGGATTCCCAGATCGAAGATACGGCTTCCACCGGGCCGATCTCGCGCAGCATGTGGATGGCTTGGGGAAGGTTAACATCTGCGCCGATGTTTGAGCCGAGACTCAAGACCATGCGATGCAGGTCACTCATCGCGTTTGCGCTCGACCTCCACACCGACGGATTTGGCGAAGCGCACCGCGCCAGGTTTCTCCACGCGCACCACGGCTTTTCTCACCAGCGGTATTTCCAGGCAGATCTTCGCAAGGTCGTTCGCCAGCGCTTCCACTGTGAGACGTTTGGCGGTCTCGGCATGCGCCTGCATCTTTTTCGCCAAGGCGCTGTAATCCACGCAATCGTCAAGGCTGTCCGTCTCCGCGGCACGGAGGGTGTCGGTGTACACCGTGACGTTGATGAGAATGTCCTGCTCCACGTCCCGCTCCCAATCGCGAATGCCGATCACCCCGCGTGCAAGCAGGTCCTTGATAATAACTTTGTCCATTTATTCTCCTATGCTTCTGTTCAACTGATGGCCGTTATATCAAATGCCTGCCGCCGTCAACATGGATGATCTCGCCCGTGATGTACGCAGGACCGGATAATAGAAATAGCAATGCATCCTCACCTTCGCCCGCTTCGCTCCACCTTTGAGCGGGGACATGTTCAATGACCTTTTCCTGCGCTGACGGATCGTCGCTGGGCGGCAGGATCGCCCCCAACGCCAGCCCGTTGACGACGATATGCGGGGCGAGGGCGAGGGCCAGGGATCTCGTCATAGCGGCAAGGGCAGATTTTGTGACCGTGTAGGGGAAGTGATCTGCGCCGGGGCGCAGGGCGCGCCAATCGAGGATGTTGACGATGCGGCCTTGATGAACGCGTTTTGCAAATGCCTGGCACAACAGGAACGGTGCGGTCAGGTTGATGGCGAGGTGGCGCTCCCAATCTGCGAGCGAGGTATTGTGAACGGTGAGCGGCTCGAAAATCGATGCGCTGTTGACCAGCCCATAAAGCGGACTTAACTCGCTGGCGCGCTCGATCAATGTGGATGCGTTTTCAGGGTGGGATAGGTCGGCAGCGAGCACCCAGGCCTGAGCGCCGAATGAAGCGATCTCTTCCCGCACGGTTTCAGCCTCGGCGGGGAAATGTCCATGATGAAGGATGACATTCGCGCCTGCGCGTCCGCAGGCGAGGGCAAACAAGCGACCCAGCCGCCGCGCTCCTCCTGTGATGAGAACGGTCTTCCCTTTCAAGTCGATCATTAACGTCATTGTATCATTTCAAAACCGGACAGGGTCTATCCTATTCTTGACGCCTGTTTTTGGAGGTGATAACATGACCCGTGACGTTGCCGAGATTGATGAAGTTTTGCGTTCTTCCAACTTTAATGTAGAAAGGCATAAACGCATGACCAGTGATCCAAACGTACCGGCTTATACAGGGGATATTGCAGCACAGCAGGTGGACCCTTCGCAGGAATATTCAACCGATAACCAGGAGATCGAATTTTCCGCCGAGCAGCACTCCATTTGGACGGACCTGTTCATGGGGGTGCACCAGCCGTATTTGCTGGAGCATATCTGCGAGGAATGGCGGATCGGCCTGGAACTGCTGGCGCTCAGCCCGCGGGGCATTCCGACCGTGCGGCACCTGACGAACCATATCACGCCGCGCACCGGCTGGCGCATCGAGCGGACGGTGGTGCGCTACACCCTTGCCGATGACTGGTACAAAAAATTCGCGCAGCATGTTTTTCTCATCACCGACTATCTGCGCACACGCGACCAGATGGAATTCACCCCCGAGCCCGATATGTTCCATGATATCTTCGGCCACCTGCCGTTCCTGACCCAGGAGTTCTACGCGCGCATTGAAGACAAATTCGCGCCCGCCTATTTAAAGGCCACCCCGGAGGAACGCGAGGTCATTAAACGGCTGGCGTGGTACAGCACCGAGTTCGGCCTGGTGGTGCAGGATAACCGCTTCAAGGTCTTTGGGGCGGGGATCATCTCCGGCCGCAAGGAGTTGACGCGCACCATCATGGAGTTCTACCGCCTCGGGCGGGACGGTGTCATTGATTACACCGAGGATGTGTACGAGCAGTTGTACCAGCACTTCCTATCCAACCAGACCAGTTTGTACCGTCTCATCGACGGGGTGAATGCGCTTCACCAACAGGGACAGATGTCTTCTGCCGACCAGGGCTGGAACGTCGTCCTGAGTTTGTACGAAAGATTGGGCATCCCGCCGGAGGGCATGTTCGGCGGGGAGGTCATCCTGGTGCCGTTCAATGTCGAGACAATTGCGCGCATCCCGAAGACGGTCTATGCGTTCAACCCCATGCTCTTCGTGTGCAATTCCCTGGCCGAGATGGATGAGATCCTCGATTCATACCTGAGGCCGATCGCAATGCGCTGACCGGCATGACCTTGGTCCGGTTGAAGCCCGACCCAAAATGAATACAATCAGAAAAAACAATTCACGGGAATAAGGAGAGAGGCATGGCAGCAACCTATCAGTTTCAATGGCAGAACCCCATTCTGCTGAAAGACATCTATCCGATGCGCATTCAGAAACTGCGCGACTTTCTGGTCTTCTTCAAGGAAGTGGACCTGTGGGCCGCGTACAAGGACAAGAATATCGCCACCCTTGCAGCGGATGTAGCCGAATATGAAAAGGGCATGGATGCAGCCCGCGCTGCCGAACTCAAGCACTACACGGACCTCAAGAAATATTTCCTGACCAAAGATGTGAAACCCCTCCTGACCCAGTACAACCCCATCGAAGAGGCTGCCATGGCCGAGGTGCAGAAGAACCACGACCTGTTCGCCTCCAGCTGGCCGAAGGATATCCGCGGCGAGCGCGGCTTTATTCAGATGCGCATTCAGTCGCTCAATTTGCAGTTGGGCTTTTTACGCGACCGGGTGCGCTACCTGCAGCGCCAGTTGGAGGGCATGCTGCCGGAGCACCCCAGCCGCCCCAAAGTGGAGGCGGAATACAAGCTCAAGAACGATTCGGCCATGCCCATGCTGCTGAACGAAATGGACAAACTGGTCGCTTTCGAAGAGACCTACAACAAGCTCGGAGGCCCGAAACTGGAATGGTACAAGCTCAAGGCCGACCCGAACTACAAGACCAGCGAAGATGAATTCCTGCTCAATTACGACCCGAAGACGCCGGTCACAGTGAAGGATATTGTGCGCTTGAAAGTGGAGCAGTACGCCCGGACTCTCGAAGGCAGGGATCAGTATGGCCTGCTGGCCGAGATCAAGCAGAGGTTCGAGAAGGAACCGCAGCGCTTCCCGCTCTGGCTGCAATACATGGTCGTCCATTTTTCGGGGATGCGCTACAAATCGGCGCATGGTTCATGGGCCGACCCCAAGGACCTGCTCGTACGCCTGCGCATTGACGAAGTCCGCAAGGCGCAGGCCGCGCTCAGCGACGCCGACGTGGCCGCCAAATGCGCAGAGAAGATCGCGCAATACGAAGGGACTGGCGCGAACAAGCCCGGGCTTGCGACATCCTCTGATAAAGCATGGAAGGACAGGGTGACTCTGCATATGCAGGGAGTGAAAGCCAACGGGCCGAAGACCAAGCGCGCCGGTCTGGCCGCCCTGGCGGAGGAAGAAACCAAATTCGAGTACATGTCGCTGACGACTGACCAGGCCCTGGCCAAGTTGGAAGCGATGAAGTCCCAATTGCCGGCCTGGGCCTGGAAGTGGATCGTCATGCTCACGTCGCTGCGAGTCAAACAGGTCAATGCGCCGGGCTGGGAGACCTTCACCCCTGAAGAGGACAAGACCCGTTTTGCCGACACGAAACTGTACCCGATCTTCAGCAAGTGGGCGAGCGATAATACCGGCATGTGGCGCCCCGAGCACGGACGCACGCAGGAGGTCATCATCACGCGCGCGGTCTGCAACGAGACCGCCGAACATGCCCAGCACATTCGCGGGCATCTGCCGCCCGGCGGCCTGACCGATAATGCCGCGCGTTACGTCAAACTTGCGGCAGAAAAAACGCCGGGCTGTTATTTGATCAAACCCACCGGCGCAGAGCATTACACCCAGGGCGCGAGCGTCTTCTGGCTGCGTTACGTTAACAGCGAGCCGAGCCAGTGGCAGGTGCCAAAGCCCACCCAAGACGCGAAGGGTGCAGGTCTGGTGCCCGGCGAATTCCTTGGCAAGCGCCCCGCGCCCAAGACCGGCAAGAACGCCGCACCAGCCCCTGAGCCGTGGACCTATAAAGGCGGCGGCATGACCCGCACCCGCACCATGATCGATGCGAACAAAGCAAAGTCCACCCAGAACCAATGGCTGCGTTGGATCCATGAGGCTACGGTGATCGGCGTGGTGGATACGGCCGACGGCACGTACGTCTACACCTTCGAGACCTCCCTGCCCGATGACTTCCGCGGCACCTCCTGCCTGGGCGTCTTCCGCAACTCTCTGCGCTGGAATCTCGATGACGGTACCGAGGACAATTACAACCGCTCCTTTGTGGGCTATGCTCCCGAGAACAAGATCCCGCTGGAGAACGTCCGTCCGTTGATGGATTGGAACAAGATCATTTTGAAGTAAACCAGTAGGTCACGCCGCCAGCGTGACCTACACTTTTCACGCCCAGCCTGTATGCGTAAATTATCGTTGATCGAAACAGCCCTTCTTGGTGCTTTGGCCATCGGCTTTCTTGGCCTGTGCCTGCTCATCGGTTATGCGGTCGTCATGGTTGCGAACGAGCCGATGCGAACACCCACGCCGGGCCTGGATCTGCCTCTCATCGCCTCTCCCGCCGCTGAATCATTTTTCAACCCTACCGACTCTGCCGCGCCTCTTTCCACGCCGAGCCTAAGCCCCACCATCGAATTTATCCCAACGCCCCGACCTTCCTTCAACGACACCCCGCCGCCCACCGGCAAGATCGCCTTTGCCTGTTACATCAAACAGATCGACCAGATATGTTTACTCAACACCGACGGCAGCGGACGAATCCAACTCACGAACCTCAAAGCCACTACCTTCTATCCTTCCGTCTCCCCCGATGGGCAGACCATCTTCTTCTCTTCACGTGACACGGGCAATTTTGAGATCTACTCCATCGGTGTGGACGGGAAAAACCTGCAAAAGATCACCAACGGAATCGGCTCGCTCTATGCTCCCGAACTTTCCCCCAACGGCGAGTGGATCATCTTCACCAACAACGGCAATGGACTCTGGCTCATGAAGCCCGACGGCTCCAACGCTCATGCGTTGACGAACAAAGATGACATTGACCCCTCATGGTCACCCGATGGCTCGATGATTTCCTTCGCCTCCTCTCGTGCGGGCGCGCGCCAACTCTTCGTCATGAACGCGGACGGTTCGAACATCCGCCAAGTCACCGACCTCAACAACATGGGCGGACGCAACACTTGGTCACCCGATGGAACCAAACTCGCCTTCTATCGCGGACCGCAAGGTGACCGCAATATCTACGTCATCAATGTAGATGGCACCGGCTTGGTCAAACTCACCGACGGCGGCGACAACCTCGGTCCCTCTTGGTCTCCCGACGGCAACTGGATCGTCTTCACCTCATTCCGCGATGGCAACAACGAACTCTACATCATCCACCCCGATGGCACGGGACTGACAAGGCTAACGAATAGCACGATTTCGGATTGGCAGCCAAGGTGGGGGAGGTAGGAAAATGGACAACCTAATAAACGCACTTCAAGCGACTATCCAATTTCTGCAAGATTCTCAAGACCCAATTTATTCTCATTCAACCGTTGCAGAAATAATCCAACAATTGGAAGAGGAAATTGTGAAAATCAAAAACTCCGAGCCAATTGATAAAAAACGTCTATCTTTCTTGTTTGGACCCACTGGGAGCATTCAAGAAACCTCCATTGACAACGGCTGGGGAGAAGAATTTTTGGAACTCTCGAGTGTTGTAGATAATTACCTACCGTAGGGGCGGGGTAACCCCACCCCTACGATTCTCATAAACCTCCTGCAACTTTTTCCCCACCCCGCCTGTATTACACTCTAGCCATGAATGCGCCCACAGACCGCGACCTGATCCTGCGAGCCCGTCGCGGCGACCCTGAAGCCTACGGCGACCTCGTCTCGCGTCACCAGACGAGCGTGTTCAACGTCTGCTACCGCATTCTGCACAACCGCGCCGATGCCGAAGACCTCGCCCAAGAGACCTTCATCCGCGCCCTCGACCGTCTGCATACCTTCGACCTCGAACGCGAATTCAGCCCGTGGATTCGCCGCGTGGCAGCCAACCTGTGCCTGAACCACATCGAAGCGCAGAAACCGTCTGCTCCGCTCGACGAAGAACGGGACGAAGATAAAACTCAAAGTCCGGGCGAACAAGTTGAAGTCAAAGAAAGAAGCGAGCAAATCCGCAGCGCACTCGCGTCCCTGCCGCCGCAATATCGCGTTGTCGTCGAACTGCGGCATTATCAAGAACTATCCTACGACGAGATCGCAAGCGAACTCAACATCCCCCTCAGCGACGTGAAGAGCCATCTCTTCCGCGCCCGCAAACTTCTCGCGGAGAAACTCCATGCACCTGACTGACGAGCAACTCAACGAATATTTGGACAACGAAACCGCCCAGCGAGCGGAGATCGAAACGCATCTCGACTCATGCGACGAATGCGCGGCGCGACTCTCCACCCTCCAAGCCTTATTCGCGGATTTGGACTCTCTGCCCGAAGTGGAATTATCTCGTGATATCGCCGCCCGCTTCTCTCCGCGCCCAAGCCTGACTCCATCACTCCCACGTTGGCTCACGCTGACAGCATCTCTGCAAGCCGCTGCCGCGCTGGTTGCGCTGATCGTCGCCATCCCATTCTTCTCCATCATGATCCCACAGATCGAAACGCCCTCCTTCACAACTTGGCTCTTCGAAATCCAATCCATTTGGATATCATGGCTCGACGCCTTATCCAATTACCAATTACCCAATTACCAATTTACCAATCTCCCAACCTACCCCGTCGAACTATCCACCCTCTTCATCGCCCTCGCCATCGTCTCCATCTTTTGGATCTTTGGTAATGGGTTGTTGTTGAGAAATCAGAATCGTTAACCATGTCACCCTGCCTGCACCGTGCAGCAGGCACGCGTGAGCGACAGCGAAGGGTCTCTAAGATAATCGTAGAGATGCTTCGCTACCGCTCAGCATGACAACCTTAGGAGCCATTCCATGACCGACATCCTTCGCCTTACCCTCTTCGTCCTCTTGCTGACCATCACCCTCAGCGCCTACTTCCTCGTCATCGGCGCGCTCTTCACCGCCCGTGTCGCCAAGACTCAAACCAGTCTCAACCTCACCCCAGGGCGTTCCTTCGGCTTGGGCATGGTCAACTTTTTCTTCTTCGGCTTGATCGCCTTCGTCATGCTCTCGCTTGCCGAGAATGCAGGCTCCTTCGTCAAAGGGATACTTACCATCCCCGCCTTGCTCATCCTCGCTTTTCTTTCCGTTCTTTTGAGCGTAGGACTCACCGCCACCGTCCAACACCTCGCCGAACGCCTCTTCCCCGATATGTCCGCATGGAAGCGCAACCTCTGGAGTTCCGTCATCCTCTGCATCGCCTGCGCCTTGCCCTTCGTCGGCTGGTTCTTGCTATTGCCTTATGTCACCTTCACTGGCATTGGTGCAACGATATTGGGTTTCTTCCAGAAAAGTTAAAGTGAATCTCAAACCCGGTGGTTGAGTAGGGCGGTGCTCTTCCGCCCGTATCGAAACCACCCATTAACAAAGCAACCTTCAATTACTGGTGGTCTCGATATGCCTTCGGCTATCGCCTCAGGCAACTCGACCACCGAGTATTCCACAAAAGGACGCGCTCACCTCGCGTCTTTTTATTTTCCTACCAACTAATCTCCAATAACTAATCTCTGCTCTTTTGCAACTTTCCCCGCCCCATCCCTGTATCCCTTACATCAACCAAAACGAAAGGAAATCCCCCATGGCTGACATCTCTGCCATCTTCTTCATCTTGCTCATTATCGGAATCGCGTTCCCTGCCATGCTCACTGCATGGTGGCTATTGTTCCCATCTCTCATTGCTCGCGCTCATTCACGAGTAGAAAAAACTCCTTGGGGCACGTTCTGGCTGGGGCTCCTCTTAGTCATTGCTGCGACGATTCCCGTTGTCATCCTGCTCGCGCTCCCATTCGGACCCGCCAAATTCATCGGCTGGATTCTGCTCGGCGCAGCGCTTGCCATCTCCACCATCGGCTCGGCTGGCATCGCCTCCCATCTTGGCGCGCGACTTTCCAAACACAGCAACATGACTCCGCTCAACGGATTCATCCGCGGCGCAATCATCCTCGAACTCGCTGCCTTCTTCCCGCTCATCGGCTGGCTCTTCGTGTGGATTCCCATCATCCTCATCTCCTTCGGTGCCACAGGCTTTGCCCTGCTTAACTGGTCGCCCCGCGAGAAGAACGTAAACACGGAAACAAGTACACAAGTAACCCCAAACCTTGTAACTCGTAACTCGTAACTTTTCACCAATCTTCAATTACTAATTACCACTTACCATGATCTCCCGCCGCGACTTCCTCAAACTCGCCACCCTCCTCTCTGCCTCTGCCGCACTCAACGCCTGCGCCCCCGCCCTGCGACGACTGACAGACGACCTGCCCGCCCTCCCGTGGAGTCCGCTCAGCGCCGCAGATTTCACTGCGCTGAATCGCATCACCTTCGGCGCGAGAGTGGAAGAACGCGACCGCTTGGCAGAGATCGGCTTGGCAAATTACATCGAAGAACAACTCGACTACGAAGTCATCAACGATATTGCTCTTGACCTTCAACTTTCGACTTTTGACACCTTAAAAATGGCAGCCAACGAGATCGAAGCCGTCACCAATCAACTCTTCGATGGCTATGATCGCGAACGTCCCATTAATGAACTGCGTCAAGCCACTTTCCTGCGTCAACTTTATAGCGAGCGTCAACTCTACGAAGTGATGGTCGATTTCTGGAGCGATCACTTCAACATCTTCATCGAGAAAGAACCTATCTTCTATCTCAAGACTGTTGACGACCGCGACGTGATTCGCAAGCATGCCCTCGGTAACTTCCGCGATCTAGTGTGGGCGTCCGCGCATTCGCCTGCGATGCTCACCTATCTCGACAATCAAGCCAACGTCAAAGGCACGCCCAACGAGAACTACGCTCGCGAACTGATGGAGCTTCACACCCTCGGCGTGGACGGCGGCTACACTCAAAACGATGTCATGCAACTCGCACGTTGTCTCACGGGTTGGTCGGTCAAGGAACATTTCTGGCTTGGCGATTTCGTCTTCAAGCAAGATCAGCATGAACCCGGCGAGAAAAATGTTTTGGGTCTCGCGATTCAGGAAGCGGGTCAGAGTGAGGCGGAGCAAGTCATCGAGCATCTCGCGTTGCATCCATCCACTGCGAAATTTATTTGCACCAAACTCGCGCGTCGCTTCATCGCCGATGAGCCGCCACAGGAAATTATCGAGAAAGCCGCGCAAACTTTTCTCACCACCAAAGGCGACATCAAATCGGTTCTGAGAGTCATTCTGTTTGATGGTCTTGCCTTTGCGCAGCCCAAATACAAACGTCCGCTCAACTTTGTGCTTTCTTCGTTGCGCATGCTCAATGCCGAAACCGATGGCGTTGCGTTGCAAGAACATCTTTCGCAAATGGGGCAGCTCGCCTTCAACCTGCCCACGCCCGACGGCTACCCCGACACGAGCGACGCATGGCAAGGCAACCTCATGCCGCGCTGGCAATTTGCGTTTGAATTAATTCGCAATGAACTTCCCAAGACGAAACACAACCTCAATGCTTTATTGGATGTCGCTTCGACTGGCAGTTTACACACCGATGTGGATTCCCTCACCTCATTGCTTTTCGGCACGCCGTTAGATCGCCTCACTCGCGACGGGATGATTGATACCGTCCATACGGCTGGTGCCATGCCGGAAGAGACTCTGCAAATCATCGCCGCGAGTCTCATCGCATCCCCTGCATTTCAGTGGAGATAACAATGTTACAAACCTTACCCATGCTTCAACAAATCCCAACCAAAACCTGGATGCCGCGCCTCTCCTTCGCGCCAAAGAACACCGCCCCGCGTGGAGATACTCTCGTCGTCGTCTTCCTGCGCGGCGCCGCGGACGTGCTCAACATGGTCGTGCCGCATGGCGAAGACGCCTATTACGCGCTACGTCCCACGCTTGGGATTCCTAGACCTGATGATGGAAGAAAGAAGAAAGAGGAAAGAGTAGTAGATTTGGATGGCTTCTTTGGTTTGCACCCCAATATGAGTCCGCTGCTCGATGCCTGGCAGAGTCAGCAACTTGCCATCATCCACGCTTGCGGCGCACCCGACGAATCGCGCAGTCACTTCAAAGCAATGGAACTGATGGAACGCGGCGTGGACGATGAACGCGGTCCCGCCTCAGGTTGGATCGGACGTCACCTCGCCACGCTGAACACGGGCAACTCATCCCCTTTGCGAGCCGTGGGCATGGGCACCCGTCCGCAACGCAGTTTGAGCGGAAGTGTCCCCGTCTCTGCCCTGCGCTCCATCGCAGACTTTCACCTCGGCGGCGATATACGCGCCCTGCAACAAATGCGCGCCGCGCTAAGTTACGTTTATCAAAATGATGAACTCGGTCAAGACACCTTGTCCATCATGGATACCCTCCAAAAACTCGACCCACTCAATTACCAATCACCAATTACCAACTACCCCGACACCGAATTCGGTCTTGCTCTCAAACAAACCGCCATGCTCATCAAAGCGGAAGTGGGTCTCGAAGTCTCAGCCATTGACCTCGGTGGCTGGGACACGCACTTCACCCAAGGCTCACTCAACGGTGCCATGCCGAATCTGATGAAAGATCTCGCTGAAGGTCTCGCCGCCTTCCATGCCGATATGGCAGACCACATGAGCAAGTTGACCACCGTCACCATGTCTGAGTTTGGGCGGCGCGCCTATGAGAACGGCAGCCTCGGCACCGACCACGGACATGGCAGCATGATGATGGTCTTAGGCGGCAATGTGGATGGCGGCAAAGTCCACGGGCAGTGGCCCGGGCTGGAGGAAGGTCAACTCATCGGTCCCGGTGACTTGGCGGTCACCACCGATTACCGCGATGTGCTCTCTGAAGTATTGTCGAAGCGTTTGAACAACCCTACCACCAGCGATGTCTTCCCCGAATATCAACCTCAGCCTCTGGGTGTGGTTGGATAGTTTTTTGTTGATAAAACCCCACTGTAGAATGCTTGTCTGGGTTTTCCAATTGTGCTACACTACTGAAAATTCCAAAGGAAAGGAGGTACTGTCTTGTGAAGATCGTAAAAATGAACGAATATTATGTGATGCAAGTGCCTCCTGTCATGGCGCCCGTTTAAGTTGATCTTTTCGGGTTTTGCTTTTATGACCGCAGGTCTTGTGCCTGCGGTTTTTTATTTTTGGATGTAAAGGTAGCACAATGTCAGTCATCGAAGTTAATGATCTTAGCAAGGTGTTTCAGGTTCCAAAAAAGGAACCCGGATTATTGGGCGCGGCAAAGGGACTGTTCCGTCCGCGTTACGAAGATAAAAAGGCGGTGAATCAACTCAACTTCCAGGTGGAAGCGGGGGAGATCGTCGGTTACATCGGCGTGAACGGTGCAGGCAAATCCACAACCATCAAAATGCTCACAGGCATCCTTATGCCTTCGGGCGGGACGGTGCGCGTGCTGGGACGCGACCCGCACAAGCAGCGCGTGGACAATGCCCGCGAGATCGGTGTGGTTTTCGGACAGCGCACACAGTTGTGGTGGGATCTGGCGTTGATCGAGTCGTTGAACCTGATTGCGAAGATCTATGATGTGCCGCCTGCGCGTTATAAGGCGATCCTCGAACAGTTCACCGAAACGCTCGAACTCGGCGATCTGCTCAACGTGCCAGTTCGCAATATGTCGCTGGGACAAAAAATGCGGTCGGAACTCGCCGCAGCCCTGGTCCACCAACCGAAAGTGGTCTACCTCGATGAGCCCACCATCGGCCTGGACCTGATCGTGAAGGAACGCATTCGCGATTTCATCAAGACCGAATGCGGCTCGAAGGGTATGACCGTGATGTTGACCACGCACGATCTCGGCGACATCGAGGAACTGTGTCAGCGCGTCATTATCATTGATAGTGGGCATGTCATCTACGATGGCCCCATCGAAACCATCAAGAAGCGTTTCGGAAAATTCCGTGAGATCACCTTTGAGACGGTGGAAAAAGCGAAGGCGCTCGAACTGCCCGAAGGGGCTGAGATCCTCAAGGCGGAAGACCGCAAGGTCCAGGTCCGGTTTGACCGCACAGTGAGCACGGCCAGCAAGGTGGCGGGCGCGGTCATGAATCAGATCGAGGTCAAGGATTTCTCACTTTCCGAGCCGGACCTCGCCGACATCGTCAAGCAGATCTACAACGGCGCATTGGACATGGAGGCGAAATGATCCAGACCTTGAACCGTCGTGCTTCGGTCTATGGTGCCTTGTTTGCCATGATCCCCAAGATGTTCATGGCTTATCAACTGTGGTTCTGGGCAGGGCTGGTGATGAACATTATCAGCATCACGATCCTGTATTTTTTCTGGGATGCGATCTATGCCAACTCCACAGCCATCTCCGGGCTGACGCGCGAACAGACCATCAATTACATTTTGCTGGCCTTCTTTTTCATGCCGCTGGTGGGCAATGACCTGCTTTGGGAATTTGGCAGCAACCTGCGCGAAGGCTTGATGATCCATCACCTGTTGCGCCCGGTCAATTTTCAGATGATGAATTACGCCCAGCAATTGGGCGGGCTGGTCACACGCATGGTCTTCCAACTGCCGATCATGCTGCTGGCGGTGTTCTTGTTTGACCTGAAGTTTCCGTCCGATCTTAATACCTGGCTGGCCTTCCTCATTTCTGCGCTGCTTGGGTTCACGGTGATGTTCTTCTTCTCGTGGGTGCTGGCTTGCATGGCGTTCTACACCACCGAGATCTGGGGGCTGGGTGTATTGATCGAAGGCATTACCATTTTTTTCAGCGGTTCGCTCGTGCCGCTGGCGATGATGCCGGAGTGGCTGCGCGCGCTCGTGCTCAGTGTTCCTTTTGCGCAGGCGCTGGCGGTGCCGGTCGGACTGCTGTCGGGCATTACGCCGCTATCCGATGCGCCCCGCATCTGGCTGATCCAGATCGTTTGGATTATCGGTATGTGGATCCTTTCCAACCTGGTGTTCCACTTCGCGGTCCGCAAGATCACGGTGCAGGGAGGTTGAGATGACAAGATATATTGACCTGTATTGGCTCTTTCTCATCCAGCGCCTCAAGACATTGATGGAATACCGCGTCAGTTTCATCCTTGGCGCGGCTTCCACCATCTCTTTGCAGGCGGCGAGCATTGCCGCTGTGTGGGTGGTGATGCAAAAAGTGCCGAGCCTGAACGGCTGGTCTTATAACGAGGTGTTGATGGTGTACGGTTTCGTGACCCTGACCAAATCCATCAACCACATGTTCGCAGATAACCTGTGGACCCTGGGCCGCGTCTACATCCGTACCGGCGGCTTTGACCGTTTCCTGGTCCGTCCGATCGACCCGCTGTTTCATTTGCTGGCAGATCGATTCTGTCAGGATGGGGTCGGTAACTTCATTGTTGGCCTGGCGTTGGTGATCAAGACCTCGGTGGACCTGGGCGTTGAATGGACTTTGCTTAAGGTGCTCATGTTCGTTGTGGCAGTTATCAGCGGCGGGTTCATCTTCATCGCATTGAACCTCATCACGGCCGTCTCCGCCTTCTGGGTCGTGGACTCGGTTCCGGTCACCCGCCTTGTCTTCGATAACCACCTTTTCGCCCAATACCCGCTGACGATCTACCCTCGCGCCATCTCCATCCTGTTGACGTGGATCATCCCATACGGATTCGCTTCGTTCTACCCTGCCAGTTATCTGCTCGGGCGTGAGATCGGGAACGTCGCCTGGGGTGCGCCTTTCATCGCCGCATTCCTGATGTTCATCGGGTATCGCTTCTGGCAATTTGGGTTGAGATATTATTCAGGGACGGGCTCATGAATATTACGGGCGACCCGATGGGTCACCCGTTTTGTTTTAGGGGGTTCCAAAATCCACAGTGATGTACCCACCGTAATCACTATTTGCGGAATAGGCATACCCCACTCCGATGGCGGTACTTCCCGCATTCAGGATGACATCCCAATGGGGTTGGTCTGACTTCCATTGGTTGATCGCATCCTGTGGGGTGCCGATGGCGATGACCTCGCTAAACCCATTGCCCAACGGATAACCGGCACGTGCGAGTCGGTCGTTTATGTAAGAACCGTCCGAGCCGGTATGACCGAGGAAGTTGTTACAAGCCATATCTGCAGAATGTCCCTGAGCGGCTGCTTCCAGTTGCGGGTTCACCGTCAGTTCTGCCAGGCCTGCATTGGCACGCTCTCCATTGATCAATGCAACGATCTGATTTACATAGCCCGCATTCTGGCTGTAGTTGCAATTCCCAACTCCGCTCGTTGAGCCGGAAGAGCCGCTGCCTGACGTTGTGGACTGTGGGGTGACGCTGGCATTCCCAACTCTGATCTTCACCCAGATTGTTTTCTCCGTCCCGATCGGCACATCTTTTCCGTTCGGGTTGTTCAAAGTGAAGTATCCCGTGTATGAGCCGTCGGCGGCAGGGGCGGTCAGATCCACTGAAACCAGAACCGATTCATGGAGGGGCGTCTCAGGGATCGGCGCAGAAAGAGGCGCGTTCATTTGATCCCCGGCGGCGAACTTGAGCAGGTATCCATGCCAGGGACACTTCCCGTTGTTGAGGAACTCCCAGGTCTTTGTAAATTTCTCGCCAGGCTTCATCTGTGTCCCGTCGGGGATGGTCACATCGCGGACAAGCACAGCACTGTCGGTACAGTTCGGGTCGAGGGTTACGGCGAAGGTGGCGGTTGGCACGAACTCCGGCGTGGAGGTCAGCGTAGGTGGCACATAGACAGGTTTGGTCGGCGCGAGTGTTGCTGTGACGAAATTCGCAGGCGTGGGTTCTTTGGTCGCCTCAACCTCCACCGAAATGCAGGATGAAAAAAGAAAAGCAAGGATAAGGACTGGCAAAAATTTTCGAACCATGGCACTCCATCTACTCAAGCCCCTAGAACATCATCATCTGCCCAACGGATTTCTCCACCGGGTCGCTGGCGATCTGCTCCTCGAAGGTCTCACGCGTCAGGATCGGGACCTCAAGCAGGCTGCGCAATAGACGGTATTTCACCAGCCGATATCTTTTCAACCGCTCGCGCAGGGATGGGTCGCGCTCCTGTTTATAGGCGGCCAGCGCCGCCCGCCCACCAGGGAAGACGATCACCGTGTGTTCGTCGGCATGTTCCATCGCGCGGTTAACGAGGGCGGAAGCCATCAGGTAAAACTTTTTAACGGTCAGGCCATTTTCGTTCCAGGTCAACACCTTGTCGTTGATCGTTGAAACGTAGTTTAACCGCCTGCCAATTTCGCTTAATTGATCAAAAATATTTTTCATTTCAACCCGTCGTGTGGAAGCAAGGTCTTCCTCGCGCAACTTCCAGCCGCTGCCATCTTTCTCGGCATAGGAATTCAACACCGCATAGACCAGGCCTTTGGAAGGAGTCATCAACCCGGTGAATTGCCGGTTCAATTCTTCTTCCACTTCCAAAAAGATGGCGGTCTTGTTCTTTTGCAGGTAATTCACCACGGCCACTTCCACGCGATCGGAGAGCGATTCGGTCTCTGGAAGGGAAGCCAATCCCCACATGCCTGTATCCACACCTTCGCCAGAGGAGTAGTGGATGAAGTCGCCGCTGCCTTTCAAGGCATGTTCCATCAGACCTTGTGTTTTTCGCAGGGCGGCATCCAGTTCGTCGTCTGTTTGTTTTAGCGCGTGAGACTCAGCCAGTGAGATCAACCCCACCGTGTGCAAATGCAAATAGTTTGCCGGTTCGCCGCGGGTTTTCAAAAAGTCATGTATCGCAGCGCGGATGGATCCTACATCCGCAGCCGTAGGCTGGCGGGTTTCCGTGCTCTTCCATACCACCTGTACCGGGTCGTGTAATGTGCGCATGGCCACACTCTCCAGCGTGAACCCAGCTGCGGAGGCCGCAGTGAAGGCCGAGGTCAGGAAGGGCGCTTCCGGTTCCGGCAGGATGCCAAACACAGGTACATCGTTCGCCAGCAGATCGTTCATATGTTTGAACATCGTGAACAACGCGGTCGCGTTCCAGGACCAGTCGTAGCGCCTGCGCCGCAGTGCTGCTTTGTATGGTTCCACCGCCTCCTTGCCCCACAGCCATCCCGCCCACAATCCAGAAAGAGTCCAGAAGGCCTGGTTGGGGCGCGGCACGGCCCCGATCACTGCCGCGATGGGGATCTCCCGTTTGACTTCAATAGCCAGATCTCTGAGGCGACCTTCATAGATGCAGATTCCGCCGGTCTCTGGAATTTTCCGCCGATCTTTGGCGTGCCACGCTTCACACGGGACCGGGGAACCGGACCCGGCAAACAAGCTGACTCCATGCTCAAGCATCTCCCACAGATTGTGCTCGCGGAACTGGTTCGGTGTGCTTAGTTGCTTTGGCCGCGGGCGCTCCGCCGGATGAGCCCAGAGCGTATTCCCGGCATCACAAGCCAGCAATACCAGCGCGGTCAATGCCCTTCGGCGAATCTCGCTCAGGTCGAGACTGTCCATGCGGTTGATGATGGTATTCAACGCATACAACGGGCGCGGAAGATAATGCTCAATGGCTTCTTCGGCGTAGATACGGTCTTCATCTTTCAGGTCGATCACGCGCTCGAACAGGCGGGTGCGATGCAGGGCATCCGTCCCGGCGATCTGCATCGCAATTTCCTTATCTGTATCGTTCGTGGCGTGTTCGCCAGAGTCGCCGCAGTGCTTGCACTCATACATTTTTGCGTAGGGCAGGTCCTCGCCTTTGCGCCATAGGAAGGTGTGGGCATGGACCGGCTTTTCGCATTTTTCACAGATGGTCAGGTAGAGGGATTGCAGATGGGTCTCAAGACGTTCGCCGCTTTTTTTGATCGCGCCCAGGTCTGCAAGCGCGGCGATGAATTCTGACTCGGGCGGCGGGTTCGCGAAGATCTCCAGTAAGAAGCGTGTGACCGGGTTGTTCGCCGTCACCAGCACGCGGTATCCGTTGCGCGCAGCTTCGAGGACGAGTCGCGGGGAGAATCCGAATGGGTCGAGCAGCCAGTTGCCGGGGCGATCGAGAAGCGAAAGCCAGGCCGAGATGACTCCATCCTCAAGCGCAGGCAAAAAGCGCGCAAGCGGTCCAGAGTCAGCGGGCTTGAATCCGGGAAGGTAGGGTTTGAAGTCCATCTTAGGCAAGCGCTTTGCTAAGGGCTTTGCGCGGGGCTGCGTTCAGGTCGATTTCGATGGCGGAAAGCAAAATTTGAATGGCAAGGATGACTGATAGCGTGGGGAGGATGACCGTGCCGGTTGGTGCGGCCACACCGAGTTCGGCGTATTGGATCCATTTGGTGATGCCAAAGATGAGTCCAAAGAGCAGCAACGGAATGCCGGTTAGCAGGTAAATGGACATCATCGAAAAATCGAAGATGAAATATTTCAACACAATGCGCCGCAGCAGGGTGCGTGTGAGTTTGAAAGGGAATTCGAACAACGTGCGGCGGATGGAGAGGTTGGAGACCTCATTGCGATAGCGCGCCGGAATGGTCACATCCTGCACACAGGCATCCAAAAGATAGAGATGCGAAAGCATTGAGGTTTCGAAATAATAGCCTTTATCAAGTTTATCGAGCGGGATCTGTTTAAGCACTTCGGCGCGGATGGCGAAATACCCGTTGGTTGGGTCGAAGACATTCCAATATCCGGTGGCGGCTTTGGTGAGGAAGCTCAACCCAAGGTTTCCCACGCGACGGATAAGCGGCATTTGCTGCAAAGACGCAAAATCGCGGAAGCGATTTCCCTTGGCATAGTCTGCGCTGCCTGAGATCAACGGCGCAAGCAACGCAGGGATGTGTGTCGGGTCCATCTGGCCGTCGCCATCCACTTTGATGATGATCTGCGCGCCGAGTTCCAGCGCTTTACGAAAACCATCTGCCATGGCCCCGCCCACCCCTTGATTTTTCTCATGGCGCAGCAGTGTGATGCGCTTATCCTGTTTTGCAGCGGCGGCGGCCAGATCAGCAGTGGCATCGGGCGAAGCATCATCTACCACGATAATGGAGCGGATGTACGCCGGAAGTCCGCTTAAGACTTCTTCAATATCCCGTTCCACCCGGTAGGCTGGAATGATCACTGCAACTAACAAATCCGAAAAATCCATACACAAAATTGTAATCGAAAAGGTGATAGAATTCTTTTAAGGAAAAATCACATGGCCCCCGGGGAACAAATCCTCATTGTTGAAAGTGACCCAGATATTGCTGACCTGATCGGACGACAGTCGCTCAAGCCGCTTGGCTACCAGGTGACTGTGGTGGGGGATGCTGCTTCGGCGCTGAAGTATGCGGTTCAGACTCCGCCGGACCTGATCGTTGCAAATATTAATTTACCCGGCCTCAGCGGAAAAGACCTGCTGGCGGCTTTCGGTTCCAAAAATATCAAATCCCCCGTCATTGTCATTGCCGAAAAAGGCCAGGAGCATGACGCCATTCAATCCTTCCGCCTCGGCGCGATGGATGTGATCTTCTGGCCGCTGCGCGACGCTGAGGTGGTTTCCATCGTGGAGCGCGCCCTCAAGCAGACGCAGGAAGCGCGCGAACGCCAAAAACTCGACCGTCAGATCAAGGCAATGAACGAGGAACTGCAGAAGCGCCTGCGTGATATGACCACCATTCTCGGCGTGGCTAAGGCAGTGGTTTCCATTACCGATCAGCGCCTACTCTTTGATCGCATTCTGGAAAGCGCCCTGCAATTGGGCGAAGCCGACCTGTGCTGGCTGATGTTGCGTGAAGACCATGCCAAGATCTACCTGTTGAAGGCGCACCGCAACCTGCCCGAGTCCTGGGCCAAGAAAATGAACCAACCCGTGGATGACGGCATTAGCTCTCTGGTGGCTCTCTCGGGTGAAAGCCTTTTTATGAACGGCCAGCCCTTGCAGAAGTTCAAGATGGCCTCTTTAGGCAAAGCCGCCGGGGTGATCCCCATCAAGATCAAGAACGAAGTGATCGGCCTGTTGATGGTGATCCGCAAGAAGGATGTTGAGTTCTCGCAGGACGCCCAGACCATGCTGGGGGCCATGGCTGATTACGCATCGATCTCAATGGTCAACTCACGATTATTCCGAGCCCTGGAACAGTCGGTCGAAAGCGCCCGCACAGGCGAGAAGAATCGCCAGGCGGTACTGGAATCGCTTCAAGGGGCCATTCATAACGAAGTGCAGGCAGCTCTTTACCCGTTGAACCTTGTGTTGACGGAGATGCCTGGCTCATTGAACTCCGAACAAAAAAAGGCGCTGGAGTCTGTAAAAGCCGCCTTGCAACGCTTGTCCAGTTCTTCAGAGAAAACCCTGCGACCATCACGTTAATCGAATCATTGCCCTTATGACAAAACAGGAACTTATATTACTGGCGCTGGATCCCTCTCCCATTTTGGACCTGATGGGAAGGGCTTTGCATGCCGCCGGATATGATGTGGCTGTTGTCCATGACCGGCCAGGCTTGGACAAGTCTGTGCAGGAGGCGATTCCTGCGTTAATTCTGGTGGGGGAGACCTTCTCGTCGTATGACGGGTTTACCGTGGCAAGTGATATGCTTGAACGCTTCCCCACCATGCCGATCATTCTATATGCGACCCAGGACAGGCCCGTCCTGGCAAAAGCCGCGATCAAAGCCGGTATGAGCGGTTATCTTTACCCGCCCATGCACATGGAAGATATCGTCCATGAGGTGAGGCGCTGTCTGGGACGCGCCGGAAAATTGGGCGACTGGCTGCGCCGCGAAGTGAGGCGCACTACAGCCTCGCTTGAGGAAAAGGCCAAGATATCGGAAGCAGAACGGGTCAAGTTGGAAGCGATCATTTCCAATATTCAAGATGGCGTGATCGTGCTGGATGAAAATCAGCGCATCCTGATGGTGAACCGGATGTTGTGCGAGATATTTGAATTGAATGAGGCGACCCTGCGCGGCCAGCCATTGGGGAATGTTATTGTGAATGCGGATCTGAACTCCCTGATGGCGCGGGCAAAGGAGGGTGCCCTGAAATATCATGAGATCAATTTCGATGATGGCAGGGTCTTCAATGCGCAATACACGCCCATCCCGCGTATCGGCGGCGCAGTGACGATGCAGGACATATCCTACTTGAAGGAACTCGACCGACTCAAGAACGAATTCATTCACACCATTTCCCATGACCTGCGTTCTCCCTTGACGGCTGTCCTCGGTTATACCGAGCTGGTGGAGCGCACCGGCACATTGAATGAAAACCAGGCCGAGTTCATGCATCGCTTGCAGGGAAGTGTGCAGCATATGACCAACCTGGTCAACGATCTGCTGGACCTTGGCCGCTTGGAGGCTGGCTTCGATACCCGCCGCGAGATGGTCCACACAGACAACATCCTTAAGTACACGCTGGATGTGTTCGATCCGCAGATCAAGAAAAAGAAAATCAAAGCGTCCACGGAGATTGCCTCAGATCTCAAGCCGGTGCGGGCGAATCCCATTCGCATACGCCAGATGTTCGATAATTTGTTGGGGAATGCCATCAAATACACCCCTGATGAGGGCTATGTTCGGGTGCTCCTTTCAATGCAGGATAAACAGATCGTGATCCGGGTGGAAGATAGCGGGCCGGGCATTCCTGCCGAAGAGCAGACTCGCATCTTTGAGAAGTTCTTCCGCGCGTCGAACCGGCCACAAGGGGTGGAAGGGACCGGTCTTGGTCTGGCCATCGTCAAATCGGTGGTGGATAGTCACCAGGGACGGGTATGGGTTGAATCAAAAGCGGGGGAGGGTTCGGCCTTCGTGGTCATCCTGCCTGTTCACGAATAGTTCGGCCAACGATCATATATTTGACTAAAAACATACTGCCGCCGGGTTTTGCCCGGCGGCAGTTTCGCCAAAGGAGGAGACAGGGATGAGCAAATCAGAGGTGTCTTTGTTGCCGTCTCCGCATTTATATTAAATCATCCCGCTCATTTTGGCTATCGTAGAATGTCACGGTTTGTATGTGATAATATTCACAAATATATTACAGACTGTCAAGAAAAGATTGAGCCTTGAAAATCGCCTCTTCAACCGTTTGGTATATCGAAATTTTCAAGAGATCATCGGCGTTCCCGGTGATCATTTTGGAAACCCGCCTGCCCTCCTGATAAATGCAAAGAACGGGTTTCCTGACCTGCAGGGCATATGCGATCTCATACCCGACGCCGTGCGAAGGCACGCTGACCTCTGCGATCAGCGCATCGCATTCCCGGATCCAATTCACATCCCGTTCATAAACATCCTGCGGGGAGAGCGCACGCTCGGCCTCCATGGCTTCGGCTTGGGCAAGGTGTGAAGTGGGTATTGTATGGCCGGAACCTTCCAATGCCGCCACAATGGTTTGATAGGTGGACTCGAATTCGCGTCCGCCAGTGATGGAGCAGGCGAAGTAAATATTCATTTGCGGGGAAGTTTCGAGAGGATGGAACTATCGCTCTTCTTTTGCGGGGCCGAGGTCGTTCCGCCGCTGCGGTAACTTTCCATTTCAGCGCTGAAGCGCATCCAGTCATCCACAAGGAGCACGAAATGCGAGGTCTTATCCTTGAAGAAGAGCGGGGAGAGGAAAAGCCGCAGGGCGAAATTTGACATTGGGAAGGAGGTCAACTCGATCACGATGGCGGTCATCTTCGCGACCGGTTGGATGATCTCCTGCTGCCAGCGGGAAACGCTCTTGGGCGGGAACAATACCCCCATGTTCGAGGAGGCCGCACGGCGGATCCTTTTGTAGGAGATGTTCAAACGCAGGAAGGGGGTCGCCAATTTGAGGTGGTCGCTGAAAGGCTGCACATAAGCGGCCTTACGCAGGATGAACAACAACACGCCGAAGAAAAGGCTGACCGCTCCCACGCTGGCCAGCCCCAACCAGCGCCACTGCTCGAAGCCCCAACGATAAAGGACCCAGGCCAGGCCAAACAAAGCCAGCCCCAAAGCCAGAACCGCCGGATACCAGCGGTTCAGCATATGAGTATAGATGACCAGAGGATAACGACGTCCGCCTTTTGCCATGAGGTGAGGTTCCTATCAGGGTTCGAAGGTCGCGCCGCTTCTTTCGGGACCCTTATCCTGATTGCCGTTTAATTGGCTGAGCAACGTTCCGATGGCTTGTTCGAGATGTCCGCCGCGCAGGCTGAAGGTGACGTCGCCGCGGGTCTTTTCGATGATGCTGCGCGCCACATCGGTCTGGCGGCGCAGGCCGTTGGTGATGGCGTCGGGGTAGTCCATGGTGACGAGGATGGAGTAGATCTCGTCCATGTAATGGAGGAGCCGCTCGGCTTCTTCTGAATAGCCGTGGCGCAGAATGTCGAGGGTGCGGCGGCGCAACTCGCCAACCACTTCTGCCAACCCGTTGAGATAGGTTGGGGGTTCAACGACCAACTGATCGGGAGTATGAAGCGGCTGGTTGCGGATCAGGGCGCAGGTGACATTCGCTTCGACGAATTCCTTGAGCGCATCCTGGGTGTATCCGGCATAGTACAGGTCGGGGTAGGAGACCAGCGCGTTGCGTAAGGCATCGGCCAGGTGACGGGCTTCTTCCAACTGGGTGTTCATGCCTTCCACATCGTCGCGGTGCACAGCACGGATGGCGAGCGAGCAGGCGCGGGTCAATTGACGCGCCTGGGACAGGGCCTGGTCGCGTGCGGCGGTACGTGCGTCGAAATTTTTGCGGATCTGTTCGGCGATCGACTCAAGTTTTTCCATGATCTACTCTTTCGGGGGTTCGGGCGGCGGACCTTGATAAGGACGGAAAAGGTTATCGGCCAGCGAGGAGTTCAACGGGACATGGATCTCGCCAAAGGCGGCTTCGTAGCGTGCAAGGTTTTCGCTCAACGCCTTCAATAAAAGTTTTGCGCTGAGCGGTGTGAGGACAATGCGGGAGCCGACTTTGGCATTCACATCGCCGGGCAGGAGATGGGCGAAGTCTATGACAATATCGGAGGGGGAGTGGGCGATGCGCGCCAGGTTGGAGTAGGTGGCTTCGAGGTTGGGCGGCGCGATGAGGACGGGACCGGCGGGTTTGGGTGGAACGGGGGGAGTGGTCATGAGATTTAATAAGGAACGTCCCGCAGGCAGCATGGGGTTGCCATGCCGTGTGCGGGACGTTGAATGGCTTAGAACGGGATGTCGTCTTCCGGCGGGAGTTCGGCCATTTCCATGCCGCCGCCCCCGGCCATGGGTGCGCTTTCGCCTTCGCCGCGCGAGGAGAGGAAGCGTACCGTCGCCGCGGTGACTTCAAAAGAGGAACCGGCGCTGCCATCCTGCTTGGTCCAGATGCGCGGACCGCCGGTGGCTTTATCGGGTGTGAGGCGTCCTTCGACCAGCACTTTGGAACCTTTCTTGAGGTACTGGTTGCAGATCTCGGCGGTCTTGCCCCAGGCCGAAACGCGGAACCAGATCGTCTCTTTGACCTGTTCGCCGCTGCCGGTGGTGTACTGGCGGCTGGTGGCGACCGAGAACGAGGTCACGGCCTGACCGGTGGGCGTGTAGCGCATCTCCGGGTCTTTGCCCAGATTACCGACGATGATTAAGGTGTGATACATGGGGGCTCCTATTTGAGTAAGGGTACCCGCCGAAAAACGGCAGGGGAAATCGACAGGTTCGTATTGTACTCTCACTTGCATGATTTGTAACGAGTTGGGCCGCCGTAAGAAGGTTTGACAGCTATCACGTCTATCCAGTGACGTATCCATCTTATCAGTTGCAAAAGGAGAGAAGCATGAAAAACTTTAGCAAGTATGGAATTATTCTGGGGGCGCTGCTGGCTGCCTACTTCCACGTCATCCTGTTCCCGGATATTGCCTTCACCCTGAACGGGTTGGGGTACCTGGGCCTGCTGGGCGCGTATTTTCTGCCCATCCCGTTCTTCCAGCAGCGGCATAAACTGGTCTGGTGGGGCATGGTCGGCTACACCCTGCTGACCATTGTGTTGTGGTTCATCATGGGCAACAAGACCTTTGTGGCCGGGACGAACAGCGCCATCGGGTATTATGCCAAGGCTTCCGAGATCATATTGCTGCTCGGCCTGTGGTTCGATAAGAAGGATTGAGCAAGCGTTGAGCAAAAGAGCGGCATGGATTTCATCCACGCCGCTCTTTTTGTTTTGTGTTATCTTAGGCGCATCTTTGAGATTGGAGGCTGCCATGACCGTTCGACATGCGACCGAGGTGGAGGCGAAGAACGTCGCCGCTGGAAAAGACACGACCATTCAAGTATTGATCTCTGCGCAGGAGGGACCGAACTTCGCCCTGCGGAAATTTTCCATGCTGCCCGGCGGCGGGATGCCGCGCCACACAAACGAAGTGGAACATGAGCAGTATGTGCTGCGCGGCGAAGCGACCATCACCATCGGCAACGAAACGCATCACGTCCGGACCGGGGATGTGGTCTTCATCCCTGCCGGGGTGATCCACTCCTATGAAAATACAGGCGCGGACTCGTTCGAGTTCCTGTGCATTGTCCCCAACAAGGAAGATATCATCAAGGTGGTTGGGGAAGGCTGTTGAAGAAATTCCTGCGTGCCAGCGGGTCGTGCGACCTTTTATAAAAGGTCAATATTCGGCTAACCGCCCGGCAAATTTGTTTTCTATTGAGATATGTCTTTGCGAGGGGCGGGTTTTGCCCCGAAGCAATCTCCCGTTATTAAGGAAATTGCTTTGCCAAAGTACGCCTGCAACGACATTTTATTAAACAGTCGGGTGACTGGATATCTGGGAGGTTCTGATGAAAAAACTTTTTTCACTCTTTTTGCTGATGGTCATTTCCATGTCTGTGTTCGCCTGCCAGCCGGTTCCCCCGCAGGCGACCGTTCCCCCTCCGCAGGCGACAGCCACCCTGCCGCCCACTCAAACGCCTGCCCCAACCGCCACCCAGACCCTGACCCCAACGCCCACACCGATTGCCTATTCTGCTGACCAACTCGCCGCCATGAGCGAGGATGAGCAACTCGCAGCCTGTAGTATAGGTCTATCTGAGTTATTAAAAGGCGTGTCAATAGATAGGATAGAGATACGGGGGACTCAGTGCTGGGCGTATACGACTAAACCTAGAATGAACAAAGAAGGAGAGGTTGTAGACACAGAGGTGGTGGCAGGGGTTTTAGAAATAACAACTGGTGAGTTTGCGCTGGGTGTAACCTATGACCAATTGGTCGATGATAATAACCGCGAGAGCAGTGTTTTCGCTGAGATGCGGGAGAATGGCAAAAAGGTGGTGTTTAATGGTGAGATAGTACACTGGACTACGTTAGCGGAGGGACCATTATTTGATGCGATGAATGTAGAGATGAACGAGCAGATGGTCGGATCAGGCCCGGTAGAAGTGCTAGTAACTGAGGAAGGTGAGGTAGTGGCAGTAAAGTGGTATTATGTCCCGACAGTAACAGATGAGAGCGCCTCAGACTGGATGAGTGTAGCGAGAGTTGAAGGGCTAAATGGACAGAGTGGGATAGTATTACAGCCATTAGTGACTGGGGGTAAGATCAATTCAGATAATATGCCCCCAGCGAAGTTTAATGAGATGATCAAACAAGCCAAATACCTGGGTCGTAACGAGCAAAAAAACCTAGTCATGAATACAGTCGTAGATCTAGGAGATACTACCTTTATTATGGTGACAGGGGTCTTAGAGCATTATCCGGATGAGGCAGGCTGGATGGGGGTAGACAACAATGTTAGCCCATTTAACGCTAATGGTAAAAATCAGACCGCAGATCCTCGTAGTGGCAACGTGATTGTGTGTTCTTCAATTGCGCCAATTGCTAATCTAAATTTGGCGAAAACAATCTATTTTTATTCAAAGCTGAATTGGAAGGGAACAGGATCTGTGATAGCTAGCCCTGTCTCTGCAGCATGGATGCCATATGGGGAAAGTGTGGTAGAGGACTGGTACATAGAACTGTATAGTTTTATTGTGGAAACTGCGTATAAAAATGGATTGATATGGGATATTTTTCATTAGGTAAGTAGTTAGGTAGGGGTTGTGGTTTTTTGGCTAATTGTGTAGGCTCTAGGTATGAGGCAATGGTTAAAAATAATGCTCGGGGTGGTGGTAGTGGTACTAGTCGGAGTTATTGGGGTAGCGCGGGTAGAGGCGCAGAGCTGCGGGAGTGTGACAATAGAGTGTGGCGAGCGAGTATGTCTAGAACAAAATCAAATAGGTGGGTGTCTTGTGTGGGACTCTAATTGTTATGGTGGGGTGGGAGTACCAGAGGAGGTGGGGTGTAACCTGATCTACGGCGCATGTCCGGTGACGAACGCCCGATCTTACAACGGCGTCTTCATGGGGATGCCCGCCTTGCGCGGATACTTCGGCGGGGTCGCGGCGACCTTATCCACCAGCACGAGGTAACGGTCATCGGCCACGCCGGGCAAATGGACGGGGATCAACTGCTTCAACTTGCCGCCCAATAACTTCATCGCCTTTTCAGCGGACTGCGCTTCGGCCGGTCCGCTTTCGCCTTTTTGCGCCAGCATCGTCCCCCCGACCTTCACTAGGGGCAGCAGGTACTCGCTCAAGATGTTGAGATTCGCCACCGCGCGAGCCACCGCCCAGTCGTAGGATTCGCGATGTGCGGGGAGTTGTCCCAGGTCTTCGGCGCGCTTCTGAATGACCTCGATGTTTTCCAGCCCCAGTGTGCGGATGAGGTGCTGACAGAACATGGCTTTCTTGCCGACCGACTCGACCAGCGTCACCTGCATGGTCGGGTAAATGATCTTGAGCGGAATGCCGGGGAAGCCCGCGCCCGTGCCGATATCCACGAGGCGATGCGGCGGGTTGGCCTTCCAGGCCGCCACACAGGAATATGAATCCAGGAAATGCTTGGTGCGGATGGACTCCACATCGCGGATGGCGGTCAGGTTGAACTTCTGGTTCCACTCCATCAGTTCCTTTTCGAAACTGATGAGCGACATCACCTGTCGCGCCGTGAGATGAACGTTGAAGAGTGTCTTCGCGTCTTGAATGAGAGAGTCCATAGACTGGGATTATAAAACAAAAGGGAGGGCATCCCTGGGATGAGGTGAGAAAAGAGGGCGGCGCATGCCGCCCTCACAAAGTACTCGGTTCTCTTTACTTCTTCTCTTCCACCTGCTGCTGCGGTTCGGCCTTTTTCCGGTTCCCGCGCAGTTTGCGAACGATGAAGCGAATGACGAGGAAGGCCAGGTAGAACGGGATGGCGGTGGTCACCAGCACCGGCAGGGTAAAGAAGATGAAGCGGATCAGGAAATCTACAAAGCCCTTCCAGAAATCGATCAGGTCTTGCACAGCTTCGAGCGCCACACCCTTCGGCTCCCACTTGCCGATCGTAACCGGTTTGATCGTCGCTTCGGCCACAATGCGGATGCTGATGGCGGATAACGCCGAGGCCTCTTCATAGTACTTGATCTGTCCCTGCACCAACTCGATCTGTTCGCGGTAATACATCAACTGATTGAAGATGTTGACGACCTCATCGGTGTTTTGCGCGTCTTCCATCAGGCGGGTCAGTTCCTGCTCGGCAGACTGATAGGTCTTAAGGCGGGACTTCAAGTCCACGTATTCGGCGGTCACGTCCTGGCCGGAGCGCGTCTCGTTCTGGACCTCGACCGTATCGGCCTTGATCTTGCCGAGGGCCTCATCCAGTTTCTCTGAAGGCACGCGGATGGTGACGGACGCTTCAGGGACGGGAGTGTAGTCGCTGGTGTAGCCCTCATACAGGCTGGACGCCACCACGAACCCGCCCATCGACTGGGCCATGTTCTGGATCTGGTCGAGGCGTCCCTGCACATCGGAGACCACGATCGTCAGGTCGGCGTTTTGAATGACGATGCGTTCCGCTTTTACGGCATTGGAAGTGCCAGTGCTGCCATCGCCTCCGCCCACGCCAACAGTACTCGACTCAGGCATGGCATCCTGCATAATGCCCATGGTGGGCACGGCTTCCGGTGCAGGCGCGCCGTATTGGTAGGCGTCAATGGATGCCGGCGATTCCACGGAGCGCGCGCCTCCCGCGCAGGCTCCCAACACCAGAACGGCGAGCATGATCAAAATGGGGGTGGAAATGCGTTTCATTTTCTTCTCCTTGATTCCTTGGATGATTTCTCTACCCAGAGGACGAGCATCTTGTAAAAATAGTTCCCGCGTTTATTGTACAACTCTTGGGGAAAGAAAAAGTCCTCCCGATGGTGGGGAGGACTTTTGTGGGAGTTACCAGCCTTCGGCGATTCGCACGGCGTGCTTTTCGGGCAGCCCCGCCTCGCGGATGCGCTCCTGCACCTCGGCGATGTTATACATCACCCGCTTGGGGGTCCAGGTCTGTGCTTCGGTGTCGTAGATGGCGTACGCGGCGCGCGGGTCACGGTCACGGGGTTGTCCCACCGACCCGGGGTTGAGGATCAACTTGGGGCGCAGATGGATCGTTTCGTTGGGCCGGGTCTGTTCCACGGTGACGCGATCCGATTTTTCATCGCGCACGAAGATGCTCTGGATGTGGGTGTGTCCCACAAAGCACCAGGGTGTTTCGAAATGGTCGAAGTTCAGGCGCGCCGTGAGCGAATTCAGGATGTATTCCCAAAGCGGGTCGCGCGGGCTTCCGTGCGCCAGGGTGGCATTGCCGCGCACTTTGATCCGCGTGGGCAGGGAGCGCATAAAGTCCATATTCGTGGCCGTCAACACTTTTTCGTGGTGCATCAGCGAGCGACGGGCGTCGCCGTTGAAGGTTTCCAGCGGCATCTTGCCGATGGCGGCCACATCGTGGTTCCCTAAAAGGCAGGTGAGGTTCTTGATGTCGCGCACCTCTTCCACCACTGCATTGGGATCGGGGCCGTACCCCACCAGGTCGCCAAGGCACCAGGTCTCATCCACTTCACCGGCGTCGTTCAGGACGGTTGTGAGCGCTGTGTAATTTGCGTGAATATCCGATATGACCAGAACGCGCATGTTACTCCGATAAAAGGCTTGCAATATGTTCGATGATTTTTTCCGCCACCTCGGTCTTGCTCATCAGTGGCAGGCTTTCCTGTCCGCCATTGGCGAACAACAAGGTGATGCGGTTGGTCTCCACGCCGAACCCCGCATCGGATGCGGAGATGTCGTTGGCGGCGATGAAGTCCAACCCTTTGGACCTTAATTTCTCAGATGCATTTTCCAACAGGTCACGACTCTCTGCGGCGAACCCCACCATGATACTGAAGCGCTTCTTTTCTCCGCCCAGGCCTGATACGGCTTTCAGGATGTCGGGCGCCGCCTCAAGTTCGATCTGCGGAATACCGTCGCGTTTCTTGATCTTATCCTTCGCCACCACCTTCGGGCGAAAATCTGCTGCCGCGGCGGCCATGATGAGAATATCGGCTTCATGTGTGAGCAGGGCGTCGAGCATATCCTGCACGCTGAGTACATGGACGACCTTTGCGCCGACGGGCGCAGTCAATGCGGTGGGAGTGGTGATGAGGGTAACCTCTGCGCCTGCATCCAGCGCGGCCTGGGCGAGGGCGTAGCCCTGTTTGCCGGAGGAGTGGTTGGTGATGACGCGCACCGGGTCAATGGCTTCCTGTGTCCCACCGGCGGTGACAATGACCTTCCTTTTGGAAAGTTTGCCGTGTTTCCTGCCGATTGCCACATGCATCTGCCCGAGTATTTCGGCCGGCTCGGCCATGCGCCCTGTGCCCCTCAAGCCTGAGGCGAGGTGTCCGGCTGTGGGTCCAATGACCAGCACTCCGCGAGAACGAAGCGTTGCCAGGTTTTCCTGCGTGGCCGGGTGGTCGAACATCCCGCCATCCATCGCAGGCGCGATCAGAATCGGGCAGGTTGCTGCCAGCGCAGTGACGGTCAACAGGTTATCGGCGATGCCGTGGGCCAGTTTTGCGATGGTGTCTGCGGTGCAGGGGGCGATGACAAGCATTTCAGCATGCTTGCCGAGGCTGACGTGCAGGATGTGGGCTTCATCGCCCCACAGGTCTTTATCGGTGCAGGCGCGCCGGCCGGTAACAGATTGGAAGGTGAGCGGACTGACGAATTTTTCTCCCGCGCCTGTCAGGATGACATCCACCAAAGCGCCAGATTGTGCGATTTTGGAGGCGAGGTCCGCCGCCTTGTACGCCGCAATCGACCCCGTGACGCCGAGGATGATATGCTTGCCGGAAAGGATGGACATACGAAGTGATTATACTTCCAACATAAAATAAACCATGAGGGAGTTTGCTTTCAATTTCCCCCTTGACTCAAATGCCATCCGTGCATAGAATAGCGCCCAACATGCTTAAGTCCACCCGCTGGTTTAGCTTTTACTTTTATTACGGTTTCCGGAGCCCGGTTGCCGGTGGCGGCGCTTAAGTAGACAGCAAACACTGTATGCAGAAGAGCGAGACCACACGGTCTCGCTCTTTTTTATTACCTCACCCCTAGCCCCTCTCCCAGAGGGAGAAGGGGACAATAGGAGAAGAAAGTATGCCCACTCGTGGAATTCGCGGCGCGACTACCGCCGCAGCAGACGACCCAGACCAGATCCTTCAGGCAACGCGTGAGTTGCTTGAGGCGATCATGAAAGAGAATGCAGGGTTTATGCCTGAGGATGTCGGCAGTGCCATCTTTACTGTGACGGAAGATCTCGCCGCCACCTTCCCGGCGCAGGCTGCCCGCCAGATGGGATGGAGCATGGTGCCGATGATGTGCGCCCGAGAGATTCCCGTGCCTGGAAGTTTGCCCAAAGCCATCCGCGTGCTGGTGCATTGGAATACCGAAACGCCGCAGAAAGATATCAAACATGTCTATTTGCGGGATGCGGTGAAACTAAGACCCGACTTGGTGGCAGCGCAATAAATAACAGTCGAAAGTCAAAGGTCAAAAGTCGGTTGTGACCTTCGACTTTGACCGAATTTTTTAGGAGAAGAACCTATGATGATCATTATGAAAGCCAATGCGACCCCGCAGCAAACCGAGGCGGTGATCGCATCTGTCAAAGCCGCGGGGTTGAATGTTCACCTCTCGCAAGGCGTGGAAGCAACCATTATCGGTGCCATCGGCGAGACGCACAGCATTCCGCCCGAACGCTTTGAGGGGTTGGATGGCGTGGAACTTGTGCAGCGCATTACCAAGCCTTATAAACTGGCGTCGCGTCAGTTTCACCCGGAAGACTCGCTTGTGCCTCTCGACGGTTTCCATGTGGGCGGCGAGGAGATCGCCGTCATTGCGGGACCATGTTCAGTGGAGAGTCGCTCACAGATCATTGAAACCGCTTTGGCTGTGAAAGAAGCGGGCGCGTCCGCGCTTCGTGGGGGTGTATTCAAGCCGCGCACATCCCCGTATTCATTCCAGGGACTTGGTGAAGAAGGTCTCGAACTGCTGGCAGAAGCGCGTGAGAAAACTGGTTTGCCCATCGTGGCGGAGATCATGTCTCAGGTACAGGTGGATGTGATGGTGAAGTATGTGGACGTGCTGCAAGTGGGCGCGCGCAATATGCAGAACTTCAACCTGCTGCGCGCCATCGGTGAGACACGTACTGCTGTATTATTGAAGCGCGGTCTCTCTGCCTCGGTGGAAGAATTGCTCATGTCAGCGGAATACATTTTAGCGGGCGGAAATAATCGTGTGATGTTGTGCGAACGCGGCATCCGTACGTTTGAGACATCCACGCGCAATACAACGGACATCAATGCCATCCCTGTTTTGAAAAGCCTCACACACTTGCCCGTCATTCTCGACCCCAGCCACTCGACCGGCTATTCTGAATTTGTCGCCGCCATTGCCCGCGCAGGCATCGCCGCCGGTGCCGATGGACTCATTGTGGAAGTCCACCCCGACCCTGCGAAAGCGGTCTCCGATGGCAGACAATCGCTCAAACCTGAAGCCTTCGCTTCCATGGTCAAGCAAGTTGGTCAGATCGCCCAGATTATGGGACGCAATCTCGCCACGGTCTCTGAATATCAAAAAACAGGTTGGGCGTAAGAGCAGTAATTGGTAAATAGTAATTACCAATTACCAATTACCCACCACCACATTCATTCAAAAGGAACCTATTCACCATGATGATCATCATGCGCCCCGGCGCACCCCGCGAACAAATTGACGCAGTCATTTCAGCAGTTGAAGGACACAAACTTACCGCCCACCCCATCTTTGGCGTGGAGCAGACCATCATCGGCGCAGTCGGTGACGGACATTATGTATTGAAAGAAACCTTCGAAGCCTTCCCCGGCGTGCTCGAAGTGCAGCGCATTTCCAAACCGTACAAACTGGCTTCACGTCAATTTCACGAACAAGACTCAGTCTTTGAATTCAACGGCTTCACCATTGGCGGCACGGAAGTTCCCATCATCGCGGGTCCGTGTTCGGTGGAAGGTCGCACACAGATTCTTGAAGTGGCGCAAGCCGTGAAAGAAGCAGGCGCGAATGCCTTACGCGGCGGAGTCTTCAAACCGCGCACATCGCCGTATGCCTTTCAAGGTCTCGGTGAAGAAGGTCTCGAATACATGGCAGAAGCCCGCGAGAAAACAGGTCTGCCGCTCGTGGTTGAGGTGATGGCGGTTTCGCAGATTGAGATGATGGAAAAATATGTCGACATCTTCCAACTCGGTGCGCGCAACATGCAGAACTTCAACCTGCTCCGTGCCCTCGGCGAAACCCGCACGCCAGTGCTCTTCAAGCGCGGTATGTCTGCCACCATTGAAGAAATGCTCATGGCAAGCGAATACATTCTCAACGGCGGCAATCATCGCGTCGTCTTGTGCGAGCGCGGCATCCGTACCTTTGAAACCGCCACCCGCAACACGACCGACATCAACGCTGTGCCCGTCCTCAAAAAATTGACGCACCTGCCCGTCGTCATGGACCCCTCCCATTCCACAGGCGACTCGGGGTATGTCCAATCCATTGCCCGCGCCAGCGTCGCCGCAGGTGCTGATGGTCTCATTGTCGAAGTCCACCAGGATCCGCCGCACGCTATTTCCGATGGCAAGCAGTCGCTCACCCCCGAAGCCTTTGCCAAAATGGTGAAGCAGGTCAAAGCGGTGGCTGAAGCGGTGGACCGCAAACTTGTCAACTCCCATGTCGCAGCCTGACTTTAATCTCGCAGAGTCCAAGATTGCCATCATCGGATTGGGCTTGATGGGCGGTTCGCTGGCATTGGGATTGCGTGGAAAATGTGCCGCGCTCTATGGAGTCGACCCGCATCTTCCCACGCTCGAACTTGCTCTGTCCCAACACATCGTGGACTACACTGACAGCAACCCTGCCAAACTGCTCCCCGAAGTGGATTTGGTAATCCTGTCTGCACCCGTCCCTGCGATTTTGACTCTGCTGGAGAAGTTACCCTCGTTCACATCCAACCCCTGCATTGTGATGGACTTGGGCTCCACAAAACGGATGGTGGTTGAAGGGATGGCAAACTTGCCCGAACGCTTCGACCCCATCGGCGGGCATCCCATTTGCGGCAAAGAAAAACTCTCGCTCGCAAACGCCGAACGGACTCTCTACTACGCCGCGCCATTTCTGCTCACCCCGCTGGAACGTACTTCACAACGTGCCATCTCTGCTGCCAATCAAATCATCGAAGCACTGGGAGCCAAAGGTAAAATCCTTGATGCTTCAGAACATGACCGCATCCTAGCCGCGACGAGTCATCTGCCTTTCTTGATCTCATCTGCGCTGACATTGGCAACCCCTGAAGAAGTCGCTCCCTTTGTCGGACCTGGCTTCAAGTCCACGAGCAGACTTGCTGGCACATCTTCCTCTATGATGTTGGGCGTTTTACAGTCCAACCGCGAGAATGTGTTGGAGGCGTTGCATCGAATGCAAAATGAATTTGCTCAACTCGAAGCCGCACTAACCGCTGGCGATTTTGTAAAAGTCGAATCCCTTCTAAACAAAGCGCAAGCCAAACACCAATCTTTCACTCAATGAATATTCATCATTCATCATTCCGCATTCATCCTTTGTCTCATCCTCTCTCCGCCACCGTCCGCGTACCTGGCTCCAAGTCATTGACCAACCGCGCCCTGCTGATTTCGTCCCTTGCAAACGGCACAACCCATCTCACCAACGCGCTCTTCTCCGACGACTCGCATTACTTCGCTAAAGCCCTGCAAACCCTCGGCTTTAATGTTCAATTGGATGAAGAAAATTTTTCCATGACGGTCACGGGCATGGGAGGGAAAATCCCTGCCAGGAAAGCCGAACTCTTTATCGGCAATGCGGGCACTGCGGCAAGATTTCTCTCCGCGTTCCTCACACTTGGGCATGGCGAATACATTTTGGATGGCGAACCGCGCATGCGCGAACGCCCAATAAGGGATTTGATTGATTCGTTGTCACAACTTGGCGCAAAACTCGAACCGACAAATGACTGTCCACCCGTAAAGATTTCAGCAAATGGCTTGCCTGGTGGAAAGACAACCATTGCTGGTGATATTTCTTCTCAATTCTTATCCGCATTGCTGATGGTCGCTCCTTATGCTAAAAGCCCTATTGAAGTCACTCTCTCCACTGATCTCAACTCTAAGCCCTACGTAGACATGACAATTTCCATCATGAAAGACTTCGGTGTGGAAGTTGAACGGGATGGATATGAATATTTCAAAGTGCCAGTGACCAGTTATCAGTTACCAGTTACCAGTTATCCAATTGAAAGTGACGCCTCCGCTGCGTCCTATTTCTTCGCTGCCCCTGCCATCTGCGGCGGGACAGTCACAGTAGAAAACATCTCGCACAAGTCTGTGCAAGGCGATGTTGCTTTTGTAGATGTGCTAAAACAAATGGGTTGTGCTGTTGAAGAGCACGATAATTCGATACTCGTTACTCGTGCCTCGTCGCTTGTTGGCATTGACGTAGATATGCGCGATATTCCCGACACCGCCCAAACTCTTGCTGCTATTGCTCCATTCGCTTCATCACCAACCAGAATTCGTGGCATCGCATCTGCCAGAGTCAAAGAGACAGATCGAGTCCACGCGACCTGTGTTGAGTTGGACAGACTTGGCGTCCGCGTGGAAGAGCATGAAGATGGAATGACCATCTATCCCGTAGAAAAGATGCGCAGCGCTTCCATCCAAACCTATAACGATCATCGCATGGCAATGGCATTCTCTCTCATCGGCTTACGCTTTGATGGTGTCACCATCGAAAATCCATCTTGTGTTTCAAAGACATTTCCTAATTACTTTGAAGTGCTTGAAGAATTGCGTACCCAAGGAAACAAGTAAACAGGTGATGATGAATTATCAACTTGGTTTAATCGGTTATCCCTTGGGACACTCACTATCGCCAAAGATTCATACAGCGGCTTTAGTCGCTTGCGGCTTACAAGGAACCTATTCCCTATTCCCTATTCACCCTGACAACAAACAAGGCTTGCACAACCTGATCGCCCAAGTTCGTGCTGGCGAAATTCGCGGACTCAACGTCACCATTCCGCACAAACAGAACGTCATCGAATTCATGGACGAACTCACGCCCACCGCCCAATCTATCGGCGCGGTCAATACGATTTATATGCGTGCAGATCAACTCATCGGCGATAATACAGATGCGCCTGGTTTTCTGTCTGATTTGCGGCGCGTGATTGGGAATCGGGAATCGGGAATTGGAAAATCGGCAATTGTCTTGGGTGCGGGAGGTTCGGCAAGAGCTGTAGTATATGCTTTAGTAAATGATGATTGGCATGCCACTCTTGCTGCCCGTCGAATCGAACAAGCCCAACAACTCGCAACCTCATTTACCAATTACCAATTATCAATTACCAATATCGATGACCTTCAACCATCAACCTTCGACCTGCTCGTCAACACCACCCCGCTCGGCATGACGCCCAATACCGAAGCCTCCCCCTTGCCCGAAGGTACTGAATTATCAAAAAATACTTTTGTTTATGATCTGGTCTACAATCCACGCGAGACCAAACTTGTCCGCGACGCCCGCGCACAGGGATTGAACGCCTCCACTGGTCTGGGCATGCTCATCGAACAAGCCGCCCTCGCCTTTGAGAAATGGACAGGGCACAACCCGCCGCGTGAAATTTTATTTGAAGCTGTAAGGGCGACTCGCCCTGATTGATCAAAACTCCGGACGACCACAAAGGGTCGCCCCTGCTTTATGAATGGAGAACGTATGCTTAGATTTTTAACTGCTGGTGAATCACATGGACCATCGTTGACTACAATTTTGGATGGTATCCCTGCTGGTTTGCCTTTATCTACTGACATTATCAACAAAGAACTCGCCCGCCGCCAGCAAGGCTATGGCTCAGGCGGACGCATGAAAATAGAAAAAGATACCGTGCAAATTCTTGGCGGCGTGATGGGCGGCGAAACCACAGGTGCGCCGATTGCCCTGCTCGTCCAAAACGACGACCATATCAAATGGAAAGGCAAAGCCATCGAGCCGATGACCGCTCCCCGCCCGGGTCACGCGGATTTAACAGGCGCGGTCAAGTACGGCTACAAAGATCTGCGACCTGCATTGGAACGTGCTTCCGCTCGTGAGACTACCATGCGTGTTGCGGCGGGTGCGGTCTGCAAACATTTCCTCGCTCAATTTGGAATCATTATCGGCGGATATGTCGCCTCCATCGGTGAAGTGACCGCAGACTTTGGCGACATGCCTTACGAAGAACGCTTTATCCGCGCCGAAGAATCGGATGTGCGTTGCCCGATCGATTCCTCCGCTGACAAAATGCGCGCCGAAATCGAAAAGACCATCCACGGCAAGAACACGCTCGGCGGCGTGCTCGAAATCATCGCACTCAATTTGCCCGTTGGTTTGGGAAGTTTCGTGCAATGGGATAAACGCCTCGAAGCCAAACTTGCCCACGCCATCATGTCTGTCCAGGCCATCAAAGGCGTGGAAGTGGGCGATGCCTTTGAAAATGCAAAACGAATCGGAACCGAAGCCCACGACCCGATCCAATTACCAATCACCAATCATCAATTACTTCGCTCTTCCAACCGCGCAGGCGGCACCGAAGGCGGTGTGAGCAACGGTCAGCCCATCGTCATCCGCGCCGCGATGAAACCGATAGCCACAACCCTTGTCCCGCAACAGACTGTGGACCTCGCCAAAGGCGAGAATGCTCCCACCAAATACGAACGCTCCGATTTTTGTCCCGTTCCACGCGCTGTACCAATTTTAGAATCAATGGCCGCTTTCGTCCTTGCCGATGCCCTGCTCGAAAAACTTGGCGGTGACTCCATCAACGAAATGAAACTGCGCTTTGAGTCATTGCGTAAAGCCACTCTCGAAGATTTACCGATGGATAACATCCCGCACGTGTTTTGGGAGTAAACATGTATCTCTCATCAATCATTGTTCTGTATTCTTCATTATGAAACATATCTTCCTATACGGACCTTCCGGTTCAGGTAAATCAACGATCGGTAAGCAACTTGCTAACGATTTGAGACTTCCCTTTGTTGATTCTGATCAAATTATCGAGATTAATGCAGGTATGTCCATTCCTGAGATCGTCAAGGCGGACGGCATGCCTAAAGTGCGTGACCTTGAGACCGAAGCCTTGAAGCAGATTATCAAGAATGGCAAAGATAGCATAGTTGCGCTTGGTGGGGGGGCTTTGTTGCGAGATGAAAACCGCACACTTGTCGAGCAGAATGGCAAAGTACTTCTTCTAAAAGCAGAAATCTCCACTCTCATGAACAGGCTTGATAAAGACCCGAATAAACGTCCGCTATTGGCTGGTGATCTTGAAGCAAAACTCAAAGCCTACCTTGATGGTCGTGCTTGGCACTATGCTTCCTTCCCATTGCAAGTTTCGGTTGACAACGAAAGCGTTGAAGCGATTTCAAAGCAGGCACAGGTGTTGGCAGGTCGGCATCATCTCTCTGCGATGGGTGAATATGATGTCTTTGTGGGTTCTGTATCCAATGTTCCCAACCTGCAAAACCCCATTATCGTCACAGATGAGAACGTGGCGAAATATCATCTCGAAAAAATTCAAAATCTTTTCAACGCCAAAGCAGTAGTTGTGCCTGCGGGCGAAGAACATAAAAACCTCGAAACTGTTTCGCACTTGTGGAAAGCCTTTCTCGAAAACGGGCTCGACCGCAAAAGCACCGTCATTGCCCTCGGTGGCGGCGTGATCGGTGACATGACAGGCTTCGCCGCTGCAACCTACATGCGCGGTATTGATTGGATCGGCATTCCCGCCACTCTGCTTTCCATGGTGGATGCTTCGCTGGGCGGCAAGACTGGATTCGATTTACCCGAAGGAAAAAACCTCATCGGCTCATTTCATCCACCGAAACTGGTCATTGCAGACCCAAGCCTTTTGCTTACGCTGACAGAGCGTGAACTGCGCTCCGGCATGGCAGAAGTGGTGAAGCATGGAATCATCTCAGCACCCGATCTGTTCGCCATGTGTCAGCGCGGCATGGACTGGGTGAAGGCAAATCTCGAAGAGGTCGTCAAGCATGCGATGGCAGTGAAGATCAAAGTCATCGAAGAAGACCCATACGAAAAAGGATTCCGCGCGGCGTTGAATTTGGGGCACACCGTTGGGCATGCAGTGGAACTCGTCAGCAAGTTTGAACTGCGGCATGGCGAGGCGATTGCCATCGGCACTGCAGCTGAGGCGAGGTATGCGGCTCGAGTTGGGCTAGCAAGCCAAAGCACGGTCGAGGCGATTGAATCTACATTGTCAGTGTTGGGGCTGCCTGTTCAAATTCCAAATGAAATGCCGCGCGAGAAAATCATCCAAGCCATGCGGGTGGATAAAAAGAAAAATGCGAAGTCGATTCGCTTTGCGCTGCCTGTTGAAATCGGTAAAGTTGAATTGGTGAATGTAGACGATTTGGAGTCTGTCTTGGAGTAACGATGAAAATACTAATTCTGCACGGACCGAATTTGAATTTGTTGGGCACGCGCGAGCCAGGGGTATATGGCTCGATGACATTGGATGACATCAATGAGAAGATGATCGCCTTGGGCAAAGAACTCGGCGCGGAGGTGATTTGCAAACAGTCGAATCACGAAGGCGCGTTGATCGATGCCCTGCACGACGCGCGGACGTGGGCGGCGGGCGTGGTCTTCAACCCCGGCGGGTACACCCATACATCAGTGGCGCTGCGTGATGCGATTTCGGCGATTGTGATTCCTGTGATCGAAGTACATTTGTCGAACGTGTATGCACGCGAAGAGTTTCGGCATGTGTCTTTCGTTTCGGCAGTGTGCAAGGGCAAGGTGACCGGCTTTGGCTGGCGTTCGTATGAATTGGGTTTAAGAGGGCTGGTTGATATAATTAGGGGGTGAGGCCCCATGACTATTATAAAATCGACTGAACCTTTTTTTCTGCCCGGCAATCGCACGGGCATTTTGCTGATTCATGGTTTCACTGGCACGCCGAAAGAAATGCGTTGGATGGGGGAATATCTCAACCGAGAATTGGGGTATACCTGTTTGGGAGTCCGCCTGGCCGGGCATGCCACCCGTCCCAAGGATATGATCCGCTCGCGCTGGACGGATTGGACCGCCTCTGTGGAAGATGGTTATCATCTTTTACGCTGCACAGTAGATCGGATCTATTTTGTGGGGTTGTCAATGGGCGGCGCATTGTCGTTGTTGATGTCCACCCAGTTGGAGGTCAGTGGCGTGGTGACGCTCTCTGCGCCTTATGAGATTCCCGAGCCACATCCAGCCTGGCAGATCCAACTGTATAGTTATTTCAGGGCTTACATGCCAAAGACCAAAGAAGCGCCAGGGGCGGGCTGGTTCGACAAAGAAGCCTACAAGGATCATGTCTCGTATCCCCTGAATCCGATTCGCTCAGCGGCGGAGTTGAAGGTGCTGCTTGAGCGTATGCGCGCCGCTTTGCCACGGGTAACCGTGCCGGTATATATGATCCACTCGAAAGATGATAGATATGTGACGCCTGAGAATATGGAACATATTTATGCAGGGCTGGTCCATGCTACAGATAAGACCAAGGCTTATGTCATGGGATCAGGTCACGTTGTTACGAAAGATGCGGCCCGCGGTCAGGCTTTTGAAATGGCCCGGAATTTTATCACCCGCATAGAACGAGCATGATGGGTGTTCCCCGAATAAAATAAAAAGAGGAAATTTGAGTCGAAATCTATTCTTTGTAGCTGCCGCCCTATTCTTATGGGGATTTGGCGAGGGTATGTTCTTCAATTTCGTGCCGATCTATCTGGATGTTCAATTTCTGTTGAGCAAATATCAGATCGGGTTGATCCTCGGTGCCTTCGGTTTTTCAATGGCGATCACGCACATCCCTGCCGGTCGTCTGGCAGACCGCTTCGGGCGCAGGCCATTGCTGATCGGTGCCTGGCTGTTGGGTTTGGTATCCACCTGGGTGATGGGATTATCTGTGACCTTGCCGTTATTCCTGGTGGGGCTATTTGCCTATGGTCTGACGGCGTTTGTCGCTTCGCCCTTGAGCAGCTACGTTACTGCAGCGCGCGGGAAGTGGCCGGTTGCTACCGTCCTTTCGCTTACGACCGCCACTTTTGGCATGGGGATGGTATTAGGGCCCGTCACTGGCGGCTGGATCGGGGATCATTATGGCATGCGGACAAGTTTTTATGTTGCCGGGGCCGTGTTCATATTCTCAAACATTTTCATGGTTCTGATCGAAAAACAGCAGGTCGATCATCACGACCCGGATGCTCCCCCGCCAAGTTTGCGCGATAATCAACGCTTTATCACTTTGATGGGGGTGCTTGCTCTTGCTGTCTTTTCCATGTATTTTGCGCAGCCGCTGACCCCCAATTTCCTTGAAGGCGTCCGTGGACTTTCATTAAGCCAGACCGGCCTGGTCTTCACTGTGGGGGCATTGGGGAATTCCCTGATGGCCATTTCCTTCAGCCGCGCGAACCCGCGCAAGGGGTTCCTGCTGGCCCAGGCGCTGGTGATCTTGTATGCCGTGTTGATCTGGAAAGGGACGACCCTGCCTCTCTTTGCATTGGGATATTTTCTATTGGGCGGGTTTCGTGCGGGGCGCCCAATGGCCATGGCGCAGGCACGCGAACTGGTGCATGAATCGCAAATGGGAGTCACCTATGGGATTATGGAAACCATCAGTTCGGTTATCGTGATCATCACCCCGCCGATGGCCGGTTATTTGTTCGAGATCGATCCTGTGATCATCTATCCCCTTTCCATAGGGATGATCGTTGTATCCATCTTTGTCAGCTCCATATTCCTGCCCAGAAAGGTTGAGGCTCATGTTTGAGATCGTTTCTTTCACCCTTGGTCCTGCATCCACGAACGCCTATCTTATCGCCGACCCGAAGACAAATGAAGCGGCGGTGATCGATCCATCATGGGATGGGCATCTCATCCTCAAGGCATCACAAGAGCGAGGATGGCGCATCGGTCACCTTTGGTATACGCATGCTCACTTCGACCATATTGGCGGTGCGGCAGCCATTGCAGACGCATTGAATCCACTGCCGCATGTGGCGCTTCACCCCGAGGATCACGTGCTCTGGCGGGCA